>Ga0102924_1000334_pt1 | contig 59200 bp, 53 predicted proteins | sample PaiPotPPM11metaG_FD_80116 | JGI IMG/M metagenome (GOLD analysis project Ga0102924, IMG submission 80116) | Iron sulfur acid spring bacterial and archeal communities from Banff, Canada, to study Microbial Dark Matter (Phase II) - Paint Pots PPM... ... | reverse complement strand
GTTTGTCGCCCGCCATCATCGCCTCCACAAATCAATGATCGCAGGGAATCACATTCCAACAGCATCCGCTATAGTGCGCGCCGCCAAACATTCACACGCTCTGAGGCGCGAGCGACCCGCCGTGCGTTCAGCGCTGCCGCCATACGAAGGCGGCGCTGACCACGAAGTTCCAGACCGTGCCGATCAATGCGCCGCAGAGGCCCGCGATCCACCATCTGCTGTCGTTGCTGTAGATCCACGTCGCAATGCCGACATTGGAGATCGCGCCGATGGCGCAGATCACCTGAAAGCGGAAGAGGCCGGTCAGAAAACGCCAGCCGGTGAGCCGCTGGTCGCGGTAAGTGAACAGGTTGTTGAACACGAAATTCCAGGTAATGGCGCCGACGGTGGCGAGTGCCTGCGCCGCGCCGAAGCGAATGCCCGCAGGCTGCAACGCGAACAAGATGCCTAGATGAATAACAAGGCCGGTCAGCCCGACCAGGCAGAACAGCAGGAAACGCGGCGAAACGGCATCGTTGGTGAGCTTCGACGTCACCAGCGCGGCAAAGTCGAGCACGATCTTGCTGTCGAGTTTGCTTTCGCCGTGCTGGCGTTCATGGATCGTCGTGGGCAGTTCGACGATGCGCAGCCGGCCGCGCGCCGTGGCGACGATATCGAGCAGAATCTTGAAGCCTTGCGAGGACAGCGACGGTACCAGCGGCTCGAAGGCGTCGCGCCGCATCATGAAATAGCCGCTCATCGGATCGCTGAGACCGATGCCGAGGAGCCGTTGCGACAGTGCGTTCGACCATCGGCTGGCGCGGCCGCGATGCTTCGACAGACCGGCCGCGGAGCCGCCCTCGCGATAACGGCTTGCCACCGCGAGATCGACGCTGCCGGTGCGCAGGCGATCAAGCATGCCGACGAGGAGCGCGGCGTCGTGTTGCAGATCGCCATCCATCACGGCGACGTAGCGGGCCTGGCTCGCCAGCATGCCTTCGAGACAGGCGCCGGCAAGGCCGCGCCGGCCGATGCGGCGGATGCAGCGGACTCGGCTGTCGGCTTCGCCGATCGCACCGGCGGCGGCGGACGTGCCATCCGGCGAATTGTCGTCGACGAACAACAGCTCCCAATCGCACGCCGCGAGAACATTGCGAAGCCGTTCCACCAGGATCGGAACATTAGCCGCCTCATTGAAGGTCGGAACGACGATGCAGACCTCGGGCGCTGGCCGCAGCGCCGCATTCGGCGGCGCTGCTTGCGGAGAGCTTGCTGGGGCCAGCGGGGTTGCGACATCCATTGCCGCCAGCTAACGCCAAGGCCGCGGCAAATTCAATGCGCGGCTCCCGCCGCAAATAACCGCGGAAAACCTTCGATAAAGCCGCCGCTCGCGGCGATAGACGGCACGCGCCGCCGTGCCATAGACTGCGCCGGCCTGCCGCGATCGAGCCCTTGACCCGCGGCGGCGCGTGAGCCCGGGGCAATGGCGCTTTCTGTTCTCGACCGGGTCAACCTCGCCTTCGCCGGCCTCGTTGACGGACTGTGCGATCCGAGGCGATGGCGCCGCTTCACGCTCCTTGTCGTTTGCATTTACGCCGCGGCATGGACGCTGTACGGCGTGATCGCGAAGTCGAGCCAGGACATCAATGCCGATATGGCGGAGATGGTGGTCTGGGCGCGCGAGCCGGCGCTCGGCTATCCAAAGCATCCGCCGTTGCTTGCTTACGTGCTGAAGCTGTGGTTCTCGATTTTTCCGCTCGCCGACTGGGCCTTCACCTTGCTGGCGGTCATCACCGTCTCCGCCGGCATCTATCTCGCCACCGAGCTGTGCAGCCTCTGGCTCGAGGGCGAGAAGCGCGCGGCGACGCCGTTCCTGCTTGCAGTGATCCCGTTCTACAATTTCTTCGGCCTGAAATTCGACCAGAACTCGGCGCTGATCCCGCTGTGGGCGCTGACCATCTGGGCCTTCATGCGCTCGCTCGAGACGCGGCGCGCCGGCTGGTCGGTGCTGATGGGTCTGGCCGCGGCAGCCGCGATGCTGACGAAGTACTGGTCGGCGTTTCTGCTCGCCACCCTGGCGATCACCGTGCTGCTCGATCGCCGGCGCAACGACTATCTGCGATCCCGCGCGCCATGGATCGCCGCGATTGTCTTTGTGCTCGCCATGCTGCCGCATGTCGTTTGGCTGGTGAACGAGCATTTCCCGCCGATGCAGTATGTCGCGGCGCGGCGCGGGACACATTCGGTCGCGGATTTCTTGGACTCTTTCACGGAGTATTCCGGCGGCACGCTCGGCTACGCGGCAGGCGCGCTGGCGCTGGCCGGCCTGCTGTTTCGGCCGCTTTGGAAAGACCTGCCGAAAATCTGGTTCGGCGGCGAGCCGTCGCTGCGTCCGGCCAAGCTGTTGTTCTGGACGCCGCTCGTCCTGCCGATCGCTGTTTCGAGCATGACGAGAACCAATCTGCTGTCGCTGTGGAATGAGCCGGCGCTCAATCTACTGCCGGTCATGATGCTGGCGTCGCCGCTCGTGCTGGTATCGCGCGATGCGGTGCGGCGCCTCGCCGCGATCGTCACCGCGCTGACACTGCTCATCGTCGTGGCTTCGCCGTTCGTCGCGCTGGCGATCTTCAAGGTTGGCGCCGAGAACGACGTGATCTCGCCTCTCCTGGGGCTGACGATCCGTGCCAAGAACGATGCCGCCTACACGCGGCTTGCCGCAGCGGCAATCGAGCGCGAATGGCGCGCGACCTCGAACGCGCCGCTGCGGCTCGTCGCGGGACCGTTTACGCTCGTGAGTTCCGCGGCCTTTTACCTGGCGGACAAACCCTCGACCTTTGCCGACTTTTCCGACTATTTGTCGCCGTGGGCGACCACACCGCGCATCGCACATGACGGTATCGCCATCGTCTGTCCCGCCGACGACAATCTATGTCTCGACAATATGACGAAGTTGACCTTGAGCGGGCCGCCGGGCCGGCTCACCGAAGTGACGCTGACGCGCTATTGGCTCGGTCTTGCCAGCACGCCGAAGCGCTTCGTCATCGCCACGGTGCCGCCGCGGCCGTAACCGGCTCTCAATGCCGGTATTGGTCCGGCACGCTTTGCCGCGACAGTAAATCGCGGCGGGCGGCCGGTACGCCGCCTTTGCAGAGAATGGACTGAGAACGAGACCGTGCCATAGACTGTCAGGGCTAGCGCGACCCGATCCTCGGCTCGCGGCGTGACGCGATGCTTGGGGCGATGCCGTTTTCAGCGCTCGATCGGTTGAGTCTCGCCTTCGCGCGGCTCGTTGACGGACTTTGCGATCCGGCGCGCCGGCGCCGCTTCGCGCTCGGCTTCGTCTGCGCCTACGCCGCGGTATGGACGCTCTACGGCGTGATCGCGAAGTCGAGCCAGGACGTCCACGCCGACATGGCGGAGTTGGTGGTCTGGGCGCGCGAGCCGGCGCTCGGCTATCCCATACACCCGCCGTTGCTCACCTATGTGGTCAAGCTCTGGTTTTCAATTTTTCCGTACTCCGATTGGGCGTATATGCTGCTCGCGGCGGCCAGCGTCTCCGCAGGAATCTATCTCGCCTTCGAACTCTGCGGCATATGGCTCGACGGCGAGAAGCGCGCGGCGGCGCCTTTCCTGCTCGCAGCGATCCCTTTCTACAATGTCTTTAGTCTGAAATTTGACCATAACTCCGCTCTGATTCCGTTGTGGGCGCTGACGATGTTGGCCTTCATGCGCTCGCTCGAAACATGTCGTCCCGGCTGGTCGGCGCTGACGGGCCTTGCCGCCGCAGCCGCGATGCTGACGAAGTACTGGTCGGCGTTTCTGCTCGTCGCATTGGCGCTCACGGCGCTGTTCGACCGGCGCCGCGGCGTCTATTGGCGTTCCAGCGCGCCATGGACCGCCGCGATTGTCTTTGTGCTCGCCATGCTGCCGCATGTCGTTTGGCTGGTCTACGAGCATTTCCCGCCGATGCAGTATGTCGCGGCGCGGCGCGGGACACATTCGGTCGCGGATTTCTTGGACTCTTTCACGGAGTATTCCGGCGGCACGCTCGGCTACGCAGCAGGCGCGCTGGCGCTGGCCGGCCTGCTGTTTCGGCCGCGTTGGAAAGACCTGCCAAAAATCTGGTTCGCAAGCGACCCCCTGCTCCGGCCGGCAAGGCTGCTGTTCTGGACTCCGCTCGTTCTGCCGATTGCCGTTGCAGCCGTTACCAAGACCAATTTACTGTCGCTCTGGAGCACGCCGGCACTTAGTCTGTTGCCGGTCATGATGCTTGCGTCACCGCTCGTGCAGGCGCCGCGCATTGCGGTCGAACGCCTTGCCGCCATCGTGACAATATTGACCCTGGTCATGCTCGCGATATCGCCGTTCGTTGCGCTTTGGATCCTCAAGAATGGCACCGAGAACGACTCCGCATATGCGCGGCTGGCCGCAGCGGCGGCCGAGCGCGAATGGCGCGAGACCACGAACGCTCCGCTCCGGCTCGTCGCCGGGCCGTTCGCGCTGGTGGACTCGGCGGCTTTCTATATGAGCGACCGGCCCTCAACCTATGCCGACTTTGGCGACAATTTTTTCTCCGGTTTTTCACCATACTTGTCGCCGTGGGTGAACGAGACGCGCATCGCCCACGAAGGCGTGGCGATCATTTGCGCGGCGGCGGACGACCACTGTCTCATGGACATGAATGCGCTGACCGCCGCGGGCCCTCCGGGCCGGCGCAGCGAAGTGACGCTGACACGGCATTGGCTCGGCTTTTCCGGCGAGCCGAAGCGCTTCGTCATCGCCACGGTGCCGCCGCGGCCTTAGCCGCTCTCAATAGCGGTAATGGTCCGCCTTGAACGGCCCCTCGACGGGCACGCCGATATAGGTCGACTGCTTGTCGGAAAGTTTGGTCAGCTTGACGCCGATCTTGTCGAGATGCAGCCGCGCCACCTTTTCGTCGAGGTGCTTCGGCAGCGTATAGACCTTCTTTTGATATTTGCCGGGATTGGTCCACAGCTCGATCTGCGCCAGCGTCTGGTTGGTGAACGACGACGACATCACGAAGCTCGGATGGCCCATGGCATTGCCGAGATTCACCAGCCGGCCTTCCGAAAGGAGGAGAATGCGCTTGCCGTCGGGAAATTCGATTTCGTCGACCTGCGGCTTGACGTTGTTCCACTTCAGGTTCTTCAGCGCATGAACCTGAATTTCGCTGTCGAAATGGCCGATATTGCAGACGATGGCACGGTCCTTCATCTTGCGCATGTGCTCGATGGTGATGACGTCGACATTGCCGGTCGCAGTGCAGAAAATGTCGGCGCGCGATGCGGCGTCCTCCATCGTCGTGACCTCGTAGCCTTCCATTGCCGCCTGCAGCGCGCAGATCGGATCGATCTCCGAAACCATGACGCGGCAGCCGGCCTGGCGCAGCGACGCCGCCGAGCCTTTGCCGACATCGCCGAAGCCGGCGACCATCGCCACCTTGCCGGCCATCATCACGTCGGTGCCGCGGCGGATGCCGTCGACCAGCGACTCGCGGCAGCCATAGAGATTGTCGAACTTCGACTTGGTGACGCTGTCGTTGACGTTGATGGCAGGGAACAAGAGACGGCCTTCCTTGGCCATCTGATAAAGCCGGTGTACGCCGGTTGTGGTCTCCTCGGTGACGCCCTTCACGTTCTTGGCCGTCTTTGAGTACCAGCCGGGCTGATCCTTCAGCCGCTTCTTGATCGCCGCGAACAGAACTTCCTCTTCCTCGTTGCCGGGATGATTGAGCACCGCAGCATTGCTCTCGGCCTGCATGCCGAGATGCAGCAGCAGCGTGGCGTCGCCACCGTCGTCGAGGATCATGTTCGGGCCGCCGCCGTCGGACCATTCGAAGATGCGGTGGGTGTAATCCCAGTAATCGGTCAGGCTTTCGCCCTTGACCGCGAAGACTGGCGTGCCCGCGGCGGCAACCGCCGCCGCGGCATGGTCCTGCGTCGAGTAGATGTTGCAGGACGCCCAGCGCACGTCGGCGCCAAGCGCCTTGAGCGTCTCGATCAGCACCGCCGTCTGAATGGTCATGTGCAGCGAGCCGGCGATGCGGGCGCCGCGCAGCGGCTGCGTTGCGCCGAACTCCTCGCGCGTCGCCATCAGTCCCGGCATCTCGGTTTCGGCAATGGAGATTTCCTTAGCGCCCCAGTCGGCGAGGCCGATGTCCTTGACGACGTAATCGGCGGGCGAAGCGTTGCTTTTGGGCTGAGCGGTCATTGGAATCCTTGCACTGACTGAGACTTGATAGGGCGATGAAACCGGGCTGGCGCGGCTATAACAGGTTCGCGCAGGCGGGGCAATAAAGACATAAAGATACCTTTATGTCATTGTCCAAGCCAGCCGGACGGTAGTCCGATAGGATCGAATGTCGGATATAACCGCGACGCTGAGATCAGCTCGCTTTGGAGGCGTCGCCTGGCCGCGGCGTGTTCTTTACCAGACCGGCTTGCGCCAGCGCCGCCGCGATCTGCTGCATGCGATTGATCAGATCGACCGCTGCCGCCGGCGGCAGCACCACCCGGCAGGCGGGATAGCGGCGGCCGGTGATCGGCGCATTGGGCTTCATCTCGTCGAGCCGCGTTACGCTGAATTCGATCCGCAGCATCTGGCCGTCAAACAGCAGACCCGTGACCGAATCCGCGAAGGTCTCCGCGACATCCGGCCGATCGAGAAAACGGATGGTCGCTCCTTGCCGCTCAGCCTGAGCGGCGGCCGGCGCTTTGCTTTTTGCCTCGTCTGCCATTGGCTAGCTCCCTGAAAATGAATTGCCGGCCGATCACTCGTTCTCGCCGAAGCGCGAGTCGATCAGCGCAGCCAAAGCCTCGAGAACTTCCGCCGCTTCCCGGCCGGTCGCTTCGACCGTGATCTTGGTGCCGGGCGACGCCGCGAGCATCATCAGGCCCATAATCGAAGTGCCGCCGACGATCTCGCCACATCGCATGACGCGCACCTCGGCGTCGAATTTCTCCACCGTCTGCACGAAGCGGGCGGACGCGCGCGCGTGCAGTCCCTTCCTGTTGCAGATGGTGAGCACACGGACAACGGCACCCTCGCGGAGCGGCGGCTTATCGCCGACACATTCGCCGGCACCGTGGGCCGTCTCGTTCATTTGCCGGTGAGGACCCGGCTGGCGATGGTAACGTATTTGCGTCCGGCTTCTTGGGCGGCCGCGACCGCATCGGCCAGCGGACACTCATCGCGAACCTTGGCGAGCTTGACCAGCATCGGAAGATTGATGCCGGCGAGTACCTCGACCTTGGGCCGGCTCATCACCGAGATGGCGAGGTTGGACGGGGTGCCGCCGAACTTGTCGGTGAGGATGGCGACGCCGTCGCCGGTGTCGACGCGTTTGACAGCTTCAATGATGTCCTTGCGGCGCTCTTCGACGTCGTCATCGGGGCCGATGGTGACCGCCTCGATCTGCCCCTGCGGTCCGACCACGTGCTCCAACGCCGCGCGGAACTCGACAGCGAGGCGCCCGTGAGTGACCAGCACTACACCAATCATGGAACTCCCCGCGGGCGCGTCCCGGTTGCACCGCACGAAAGGGTGCTCATCTTGACCATCCGAAGCCCCGGCGCAAGGGGCATTCTCGCTGAATTTCGGCGGTTGTTGCATTGCGGTAGACGAAAGTCGAATCCGCTGTCGAAAGCCGGGATTCGAGGCTCCCGGCCACTCTACGGGCGGTATGGTTAAGCAATCTCCAACCAGCGCTCCGGCCGGCGGTCTGAAAACTTCAAGGCCCGATATCACGCGCCAAACCGGCTCTATCGGACCAGCTTGAGGTGAGCAGCGCCAGCACTGCGGGCAAGGCCGCAGCACCCGCTGCGACGGCGAGTCGCGGCAGAACTACGCCCGCAATTTCAGTGCGTTGCCGGGCGGGCTCGGGCAACCGCTCGGCATCCGCCGCGTCGAGATCGACGACCAGGCCAACCACCGCGCGCGGCTCGTGCGGAAGCCGCAGCAGCCCGACGCCGCGTACTTCGAGGAGGCCGGCAAGCGTCTCGGCAGGGCGCACCAGCAACCGGCCGCCCGCCGATTCGAGATGCGCGCGGTCGTCGGCAACTAGTCTTGCAAAGCTGAGCACATTGCCGCCGCGTGCCGCCTCGATGAGTTCGAGCGCGAGGCGCGACTTGCCGGCGCCTGACGGCCCGCGGATCAGAACCGCCCGCGCTCCGACCAAGACCGCGGAGGCGTGCACCGTCGCTTGTAGAGCCATCACACCGCCGGCAGGCGCACGATAAAGCGCGCGCCGAGCACCGCCGGCTCGCCATCCGCACCCGGCGCGCCGGTCCGATTTTCGACCCAGATCGAGCCGCCATGGGCCTCGACGATCTGCTTCGAGATCGAAAGGCCAAGGCCGGAATTCTGGCCGAAACCCTGATGCGGGCGATCAGTATAGAAGCGCTCGAACACCTTCTCGAGCACGTCGGGGCGCACGCCCGGCCCGTCGTCATCGACGATGATCTCGACTTGGCTGCGCATGCGCCGGCAGATGATGCGCACCGTGCCGTCCGGCGGCGAAAAGGAACGCGCGTTCTCGATCAGATTGTCGACAATCTGGCCGAGCCGGGAATCGTGACCCGGAACGATGAAGGCGCGCGCGCCGCTGCCTTCGAATCGCAACGTGACCATGACGCCATCCTCGCGCTTCACTTCGTTGGCGACAGCGACCAGCGTATTGAGGAGTTTTGACAGATCGACCGGCGCCGATTCCTGGCGCTGCAACTCGGCATCGAGCCGGCTGGCGTCGGAAATGTCGGTAATCAAGCGATCGAGCCGCTTGACGTCGTGCTGGATGATGTTGAGGAGCCGCGCGCGGCTCTCGTCGGTCTTGGCGACCGGCAAAGTCTCCACCGCCGAGCGCAGCGACGTGAGCGGGTTTTTCAGTTCGTGCGCGACATCGGCGGCGAAACTCTCGATGCCCTCGATCCGGCTATAGAGCGCGTTGGTCATGTCGCGCAGTGTGCCCGAAAGGTATCCGATCTCGTCGTGCCGGCGGGTAAAATCGGGGATCTCGACACGCGAACGAATGCGCCGGCGAACGCTCTCGGCCGCGTCGGCAAGCCGGCGCAGCGGCTCGGCAATCGTTCCGGCGAGCAGGATCGAGAGCACGACCATCACGGCGGCGGAGACCAGAAAGACTTTAAGGATCGCAAGCCGCTCGGCCTCGACCATGTCATCGATATCCGCTCCTTGCGTCGAGAGCATGAGCGCGCCGCGCACGGCGCGAAAACGCTGCACCGGCACCGCGACCGAAACGATGACATCGCCGCGATCGCTGATACGCACCATGCTGGCATCCTGGCCGCTCAGGGCCTGCGCGACTTCGGGATAGCCGTTGCCGTTCTCAGCGCCGAGCTCGCGGTAGAGCGGCAAGTCGCCGCGTCCCAGCCACCTGCGCACCGCGAGCATGCCGCGTTCAAAAAAGCCCGGTTTTTCGACCGTCGGCGGCGGCAGATCGAAGCGCAGCACGTCGCCGCGGCCGAACAGGTTGCGGCTGTCAACGAGCAACACGCCATCGCGGTCGTAAATGCGGGCGCGCGTTTTGGTCGGCGAAACCAGACGCCGCAGGATCGGCGCCACGCGCTCGGGATTGATCGGGAAATTGATGCCGTAGAGGGCGTCTTCGGACGGGCCGTAGCTTTGGCCCGGCTGGAGATTGAGCAACTTGTCCGGATCGATGGTGATCGAAGAATCGGTCTCGACGGTCGCCGAAGCGGCGATGGCGCCGGCGATGATTTCGCCCTGCACCAGGAGGCTTTGCACGCGCGCGTCGATCAGCCCGGCGCGGAATTGCGACAGATAATTGATGCCGATCGACAGCGCGAGCAGCCCGGCGACGTTGAGCGAAACGATGCGGCGGGTAACGCTCGAGGAGCTCTGCGCGGTGAAGAACTGCCAGGTGCGGCGCAGCCAATGGCCGATCCGGGCAAGACCGCGATGCGTCACGGCCCTGTCGCCGCTGTTCTCAGTCTCGGCCTGGGTCTCGGCCTGCGCGCCCGACAAATGGCCACCGTCGTCGGAGCCCGGCCGGGCTTCCACGTCGTTTTGCGCTTGGGCCTGCGTGCCGGCCCCTGCCGTTTCTGCGGTTCGATCGAGCACGTCGCTTGCCGGGGTTTCTACGGCCATTCTACCGCACGGCGCCGCCCCCGTCAGTATTCGAAGGCCGGCGGGATTCACCTCGAAATGCGAGGGCGCGCGGCCAGGGCGTCATATTTTCGCAGCGCGTTATTCCTTGAAACGATAGCCGACGCCATACAGCGTCTCGATCATGTCGAATTCGTCATCGCTGGCTTTGAACTTTTTGCGCAAGCGTTTGATGTGGCTGTCGATGGTGCGGTCGTCGACATAGACTTGATCGTCATAGGCCGCATCCATCAGCGCGTTGCGGCTTTTCACGACGCCGGGCCGGCTGGCCAGCGCCTGCAGGATCAGAAATTCGGTGACGGTGAGCGTCACCGGCTCGTTCTTCCAGGTGCAGGTGTGGCGCTCGGGGTCCATGCGCAGCAACCCGCGCTCCAAAACCTTGCTGTCGGCCTCCTTCGGCGCGGCGCCGTCTTTGGGCGAGACGCGGCGCAGCACGGCTTTGACCCGCTCGACGAGAAGGCGCTGCGAGAACGGCTTCCGAATGAAGTCGTCGGCGCCCATTTTCAGGCCGAACAGTTCGTCGATCTCCTCGTCCTTCGAGGTGAGGAAGATCACCGGCAGATCGGATTTTTGCCGCAACCGGCGCAACGTCTCCATGCCGTCCATGCGCGGCATCTTGATGTCGAGGATGGCGAGGTCGGGCAGCGTCGTCTTGAAACCGTCGAGCGCGGAGGCGCCGTCGGTATAGGTCGTGATGCGATAGCCTTCAGCTTCGAGCGCGATCGAGACCGAAGTGAGGATATTGCGGTCGTCGTCGACGAGAGCGATTGTCGGCATGGCGGCCTTCTAACATGAGTCGGCCGCAGCATCACCAGCCCGGCCCCATAAGCCTTTGAAACCTCATGTGGGGGCGGAAGTGTGACTAGACAAGGCAAAATCGGGGCAATTGCCGTGAGATGGAAGGACATGGGAAAGGAATCGGAAAGGACGCCGCCAGGGGATTGTCATGGCTGAGCCCGACAAAGCCGTCCCGCTGCCTGGCGTCATGCCAAATCGCCTCCCCGAAAATGCCCCGGCACCGGATTTCGACCCGAAATCGGTGGCCAAGGACCTGCTGCGGACGACCCGGGCCGGCACGCTTGCGACCATCGACCGCAATACCGGCCATCCCTTCGCCTCGCTGGTTAACGTCGCGACTGATGCCGACGGCTCGCCGCTTATTCTCGTCTCCCGGCTGTCCACTCATACCGCCAATCTCGAAGTCGACGGCCGCGCGTCACTCCTTCTTGCAGCGGCCGGCAAAGGCGATCCGCTCGCGCATCCGCGCTTGACGCTGATCGGTACTTTTATGCAGGTCGCCCGCGACGACGCGCGACAGCCGCGCATGCGCCGGCGCTTCCTTGCCCGCCACCCGAAGTCGGAGCTCTACGCCGGCTTCGGCGATTTCTCGTTCTGGCGGCTTGACGCAGTATCAGCGCATCTCAATGGCGGCTTTGCCCGCGCCGCCGATCTGAAAGCCGACGATGTTCTGACCGACGTCTCCGGCGCGGAAAATTTGGTGGACGCCGAGCCGAGCGCCGTCGCGCACATGAATGAGGACCACGCCGAAGCGGTTCGGCTCTACGCGACAAAGCTTTTGGGCGCGAAAGCCGGACCATGGCGGCTCACCGGCCTCGACCCGGACGGTCTCGATCTCGCGTGCGGCGACTTTACGCTGCGCCTGCCGTTTCCGCAGCGCGTCACCGGCCCGGAGCAATTGCGTAAGACCGTTGTGGATTTGGCTGCCAAGGCGCGCGCCGGCTAAGCGCGTTCCGCCAAAAAAGCGCCGACAAGAATGGTTACTGTGCAGTCGAAGTCTGTCCGCGCTCGTTGCGCTGCAACACGGGAAAGCATGGGCTACTGTCCGGTTAGGCTTGAGACGGGGTCGGTCTTGGCAGATGCTACGCGGCCCGATATAGGGTCGCACGCTTGCCGGCAGGCGGGCGAATTTGGCATCGCGAGGCGGCCGTCCAAGGCCTGAATATTGACCACGGCGCGGGCGAATGAGCGGAGGCTAAGGTGAAGGAAACGGGTGAGAGGAACCGCGCTTACAGTGCCGACAAATTCGGCTTCAAAGAGCTCGGTGGCGTCCACTGGAATCTCCCCGAAACCTGGCTTGTCGAGCACGCCCTCAGGAATGGCGAGGGCCACCTCGTTCACGGCGGCGCATTTTGCGCCGAGACCGGCGTGCATACCGGCCGCAGCCCCAAAGACAAGCATACCGTCGTCGATGCGCTGACCGAGAACACCGTATGGTGGGACGGCAACCGCAAGCTCAGCCAGGACAACTTCAAGCTGCTTCACGACGACATGATCGCGCATGCGCGCGGCAAGACATTATTCGCGCAAGACCTCTACGGCGGCGCCGATCCGAAATACCGGATAAAAACGCGCGTCTTCACCGAACTCGCCTGGCACTCGCTTTTCATCCGTCAATTGCTGATCCGTCCCAACGTTTTCGAACTCGCAGACTTCGTCCCCGAACTCACCATCGTCGATCTGCCGTCGTTCAAGGCCGACCCCAAGCGCCACGGCGTGCGCACCGACACTGTCATCGCCATCGACTTCACCAAGAAGCTCATCCTGATCGGCAACTCGTCCTATGCCGGCGAGATGAAAAAGTCGGTGTTCACGACGCTCAATTTCTATCTGCCGGCGCAAGGCGTCATGCCGATGCATTGCTCGGCCAATGTTGGCAACGACGGCGACGTGGCGCTGTTCTTCGGTTTGTCCGGCACCGGCAAGACCACGCTGTCCGCCGATCCGAAACGCACGCTGATCGGCGACGACGAGCACGGCTGGAGCGAGAACGGCGTCTTCAATTTCGAAGGCGGCTGCTATGCCAAATGCATCAAGCTGTCCGCAGAGGCTGAGCCCGAAATCTACGCGGCGACCAACCGCTTCGGCGCGGTGCTCGAGAACGTCGAGTTCGACCCAGATACGCGCGTTTGCAATTTCGACAGCGACAAGAAAACGGAAAACACCCGCTCGGCCTATCCGATCGAATTCATGCCGCTGGCCTCGCGCACCGGCCGCGCCGGCCAGCCGAAGAACATCATCTTCCTGACCGCCGACGCTTTCGGCGTCATGCCGCCGATCGCCAAGCTGACGCCGGCGCAGGCGATGTATCACTTCCTTTCCGGCTACACCGCCAAAGTCGCCGGCACCGAGAAGGGCCTGGTCGGCGTCGAGCCGGAATTCTCGACATGCTTCGCCGCGCCGTTCCTGCCGCGGCCGCCCGCGGAATACGGCAACCTGCTGCGCGAACTGATCAAGAAACACAATGTCGATTGCTGGCTGGTCAATTCCGGCTGGACCGGCGGCATCTACGGCGTCGGCCGCCGCATGCCGATCAAGGCGACGCGGGCGCTGGTCACCGGCGCACTCGACGGCTCGCTCAAGCACGCCAGCTACCGCACCGATCCGTATTTCGGCTTTGCCGTGCCGACCTCGGTGCCCGGCGTCGAGCCGCACCTGCTCTATCCGATGAAGACCTGGAAGGACAAATCAGCCTTCGACGAAACGGCGCGCAAGCTGGTGCGCATGTTCCAGAATAACTTCGTCAAATACGAAAAGCACGTCGACGCAGACGTGCGCGCCGCCGCGCCGGAAGTCCGCCTCGCGGCGGAGTAGCTGATTCCGCCATTCCGGGACCGAGCGCCGCGAGCAGCCCGGCCGGAACGTGCTAGGCTTTAGCCATTGCAGAAGGCGTAGTCCTGACCGGAGGCACATGCGGCGCCGCGAGTTCATCACGCTTCTCGGCGGCACAGCCGTCGCATGGTCGCGCATGGCGTCGGCGCAGCAGCAGCCGGTGATTGGTTTCCTCAGTGCCAGGTCTGCCGAGAGCGATCAGCCCTTTCTGGTACCGTTCCGCGAGGGCCTCGCCGAATTCGACTACGTCGAACGGAACAACGTCGCGATCGAATACCGCTGGGCGCAGGCGCAATATGATCGTTTACCGGCACTGGCCGCTGATCTGGTTCGTCGCCAAGTTAACGTGATCGTCGCAGTTCCCGATCCTGCGGCATTTGCGGCTAAGACGGCAACCGCGACAATTCCAATTGTTTTCATTACCGGCGGCGACCCGGTCAAGTTCGGCCTCGTCGACAGCCTCAGCCGTCCGGGCGGAAATCTTACCGGCGTGAGCGGTTTAATGGGCGCCTTGGCGGCAAAGCAGCTCGGGCTACTGCACGAATTGGTGCCCAATACCACCGCCATCGGCATGCTCGTGAATCCTAATGAGCCATCTGCGGACTCGCAAATCAGCGATGCGCAGACTGCGGCAGGCGCAGTCGGGAAACAGCTGATCGTCGTCAAGGCCGGCACCGAACACGACGTCGACGACGCCTTCGGGGCACTCGTTCAGCAACGGGTTGGCGCGCTGCTCATCGGCATAGGTCCGTTTTTTGTCACCCTCGTGGAAAAGCTCGTTGCACTGGCAGCTCGTTATGCGATCCCCGCGATGTTCTTTCGGCGCGAGTTCGCTGAGGCCGGGGGTCTGATCAGCTATGGAGCGAGCCCGACCGAAGTCTATCATCAGCTTGGCGTTTACACTGCTCGGATTCTCAAGGGCGCCAAGCCGGCCGAGCTACCAGTCGTGCAACCAACCAAGTTGGAACTGGTGATCAACCTCAAGACAGCGAAGTCGCTCGGCCTGGCCATGCCTACGGAACTGCTCGCGACGGCCGACGAGGTGATCGAGTAAGTCCTGCCGTGCTAGCCCGCGGCAGCCTTCTGCATCTCCCGCCCGGCCCGGCGCGCCCAATTTTCCCAGGCGCGGTTAAGCGTGTAGTCGGTGACGCGCGCGGCGATCTTGTCGACCTCGCCCGGCGTGAGGAATTTTATCTCGCCCATCGCCATTGCTTGCATTTGCAGCTTGGCGCCGAGCTCGAGATAGACCGAGACGAAGACGGCGTGGCGGACCGAGCGGCCGACCACGGTGGCGCCGTGGCCGCGCATCAGCGCGCTTGGGCGCGAGCCGATGAGCCGCGCCAGGTCGCGGCCCATGGCCATATCGCTGACCAACAGCGTGGTGTCGCCGAACTTGTCGTGGGAATCCCAGACCGGCACTTCGTGGCCGATCGAGGCGCACATATGCAGCAGCGGCTTGAGCTTCTTGCCGGTGACGCCGAACGGAATGGTGCTCGGCGAATGGTTGTGCACGACGGCATGCACGTCCGGCCGCTGCTCGTAGATCGCGCCATGGATGAAGCGTTCGAGATAGGGCGCGCGGCCGCGCTCGTCGATCGCCGTACCGTCGAGCGTATATTCGACGATGTCGTCGGGCTCGATGCGCTCGGGCGCGCGGGCCCGCGACAGCAGGTAGTGCTGCGGATTGTCGGGATGCCGGGCGCTGACATGGCCGAAGGAATCGACGATGCCCTCGTTCGCCAACACGCGGTTGGCGGTGACCAATTCCTCGATAACGAAATCGACCTTGCTCATTGCGGCACCTCTCCCCTTGTTGGCTTCAATCCTATGGGCGGCCATCTGGTTTGTGAACCGCCGGGCGGCAGAACGGCTATGCGCCACAGCGGCAGTGCGTCGCGGGACTAAGTTGCCGATCTACGCTATGCAATCAGGTTCGCGCCGCGCGAAAATTCGGGAGATTGAGCCATGTTGGGACGTACTGCCGTGATCGCCGCTTGCGGCTTGATTGGTGCGGCGGCCGTTGCCGGCGCGCAGGACAGTGCCGCGAATTTTCCCGACCATCCGATCAGGGTCATCGTCTCAGTGCCGGCGGGCGGCGGCGTCGACGCCGTCACCCGGATCGTCGCCGACAAAATGCGCGTGCCACTGGGTCAGCCGCTCGCGGTGGAGAACAAGGCCGGCGCTGGTGGCAGCGTCGCGGCCGAGGCGGTTTCCAGTTCCGCGCCAGATGGCTATACCCTGCTCGCTTCGCAGCCGGCACCGATCACCACCAATTCACTTCTCTACAAGTCGCTCAACTACGATCCGGCGCAACTGACGCCGATTGCCGTCATGTCCCACGTGGCGAACGTGCTGCTGGTACGGCCGGATTTCCCGGCGAAGACGGTGCAGGAGCTGATCGCCTACGCCAAGGCCAATCCGGGCAAGCTCAATTATGCGTCGCAGGGCATCGGCACCACCTCGCACCTGACGGCCGCCCTGTTCGAAACCATTACCCACATCAAGCTCGTCCATGTGCCGTACAAGGGCACCGCGCCGGCGCTGAACGATTTGATCGCGAGCCACGTCGATCTCATGTTCACCGAACTCGCGACATCGCTCGAACTCAACAACGCAGGCAAAGCGAGAATTCTCGCGGTCGCGGTCAACAAACGTATTGCAGCGATCCCGAACATTCCAACGCTTGAGGAAGCCGGCGTTTCGGGCTGCGTATCCGACACCTGGCAAGCGCTGACCGCGCCGCCGAAAACGCCCGCTGCCATCGTTGCCAAGCTCAACAATGCGGTCAATAAAGCGATGCGGGACCCCGAACTGCTCGACCGTTTCAAGCAGCTCAATCTGCGGCCCGGCGGCGGCACGCCGGCCGAGATGAGCGCCTTCCTCAAGGAAGAGACGCAGAAGTGGGGCGACGTGATCCGCACCGCCGGTATTCAGCCGGAATAACCGGAAGCCGCAGCCGCGATGCGGCGCGCTCGTATGACGATTCTGCCAATTCCGCTCACACGCTCTTGCGCACGCACAGGCCGCATCGTATCGATAGCGCGGCCAAAATCATGCGCATCCGCTTCGCCAAACTGTTCAACGATCAAGACACCGAGCTCGGCGGCAAGCTTGCCGGCATTTACATCCTGCTGATCGCCGCCAATATCCTGGCTTGGGTTTGGGCGCTGGCCGCGTTTCATGATTATCCGGTGCTGGTCGGTACGGCGTTCCTTGCTTATGCGTTCGGCCTTCGCCACGCCGTCGATGCCGACCATATCGCCGCGATCGACAACGTAACGCGGAAGCTGATGCAGGACGGCAAACGGCCGGTCGCGGCCGGCTTGTTCTTCTCGCTCGGCCACTCCACGGTCGTCGTGCTCGCTTCCGCCGCCGTGGCGTTGACGGCCAGCGCTCTGCAAAGTCGGTTCGACGCGTTCAGGCTCGTTGGCGGCACGATCGGCACGCTGATCTCGGCGATTTTCCTTTTTCTGGTCGCCGCCGCGAATTTCGTGATTCTGCGTTCGGTCTATCGGACGTTCCAGCACGTGCGTCGCGGCGGTGCGTTTGTCGAGGAAGACCTCAACCATCTTTTGGCGCAGCGGGGATTTCTCGGCCGCGTGTTCCGGCCGATGTTTCGCCTGGTCTCGCGCAGCTGGCACATGTACCCGCTCGGCTTGCTGTTCGGTCTCGGCTTCGATACCGCGACCGAGATCGGCGTGCTCGGTATCTCGGCAGCCGAAGCATCCAAAGGACTTCCGCTGTGGTCGATCATGGTTTTTCCCGCGCTGTTCACCGCGGCAATGTCGCTGATCGATACGACAGACGGCGCGCTGATGCTCGGCGCCTATGGCTGGGCCTTCACCAAGCCGATCCGCAAGCTTTATTACAACCTGACCATCACCTTCGTCTCGGTGCTGGTGGCCGTGCTCATCGGCGGTATCGAGGCGCTCGGTCTGCTCGCCGATCGCCTGAGCCTCGACGGCCCGTTTTGGATTCTCATCGCCGCCCTCAACGATCATTTCGGCAGCCTGGGCTATCTCATCATCGCGATTTTTGTCGCGAGCTGGCTCATCTCGATCGCCGTCTATCGGCTGGCGCGGTTCGACCGCGTTGCAAGCCGCGTCAACGCCAGCGCTTGAGTTGTGCGGCCCGGCCGAAACCGGGCACGGCGGCGACATGCCGCTTGTGCTCGCCTTGGCCGACCCTACATAGGGGCTGGCAAATACCTCACACAACGATCACGCCATGGTGGACGGTCCAAACCCGCCGGAACGGCCTCGCGTCGAGCCCGAAATCATCCCGCCCGACCGCGCCGGGCGCCCGTCCGATGGGCGCCGGCCGGCGGGACAACCGGTTTGGGGTCCGTACGGCTCCGGTCAGGCGCGCGGGGGGCAGCGCATCTATGTGACGCGCATCGGGCCGCTGGGCTTTGCCTTGCTGATGCTGGTGGTCGCGCTGCTGGCCGCAGTGTTCTTTATCGCCATCCTCGGCGCGGTCCTGATCTGGATTCCGGCCGTCGCGCTGCTGCTCGCGGTCGCCGCCGTCTATCGGTTTTTGCGCCGCTGAACGCGTTTTGCCGGCAACCGCACTTGTCCTTATTTTTCCAGTCGAAGTCGCCGAATACACCGGGCGTTAACTTTAGTTCTTTATGAATTGATTAACCATAACGAGTTCCCTGGACATGCCGTGGGACATGGCCTTGATTATGGGTTTGGCGGGCGACTGACGCAACCGACCGATAGCGCTTTCGGGCGCCGCTTGCGCAGCCCGGCAACTCCTCAGTGAAGAGAGTTTCGTAAGGAATGTTCGAAGCGCCGAGTTATAGCCAAGCGGCAGCGGCCAGACGGAGCGATGTCGCTCCTGGCTTCGCTCTCTTCGGCGATTTCGATTTCGAAAAATTCTTGTCGGTCATGTGGCGGGGCAAAACTACGATCCTGCTGTCGATCGTGGTCGCGCTGGTGCTGGCGGTTCTGTACGTCCTCATCGTGCCGTACACATACACGGCGACGACGCAGATACTCATCGACCCGACCGATCTGCGCGCGATGCAGAACGATATTTCACCCACCATCCCGCAGAGCGACGCGGCTGTGCTTCAGGTCGAAAGCCAAGCCCGCGTGCTCGGCTCCGACAACGTGCTGCGCCGCGTCGTCACCGCGGAAGGCCTCGACCACGATCCGGAATTCGCTCGCGGTGCATTGTCGCTGGAGTATGGCTCTCTCGCCGCGCTGAACGAACTTAAAAAACACGTCGACATAAAGCGGACCGAACGCACTTACGTGGTGGACGTGACCGTCAAGAGCGAGGATCCGGGCAAAGCGGCCCGTATCGCCAACGCCATCGCCCAAGCCTATCTCGCCGAGCAGACGCAAGTTCGCTCCGACGCCGCGCGTCAGATTTCGCAGGCGCTGTCCGGTCGCCTGAAAGAGCTTCAGAACCGCGTGCGCGAATCCGAGGGTAAGGTGGAGGCGTACAAGGCGGGCCACAACATCGTCGGCGCCAACGGCGAGCTCGTCGACGAGCAGCAACTCTCCAATCTTAACAGCCAGCTCGGCACGGCGCGCGCGCACGCCGCCGAGGCGAAGGCGCGCCTCGATCAGATCGAAAGCGTGCAGCAGTCGAGAACCGCGATCGGCGCCTTCCCCGAGGCGGTGCAGTCGCAGACCATCACCGCGTTGCGCACCCAGTACGCCGAGATCCGGCGCCGCGAGGCCGAGCAAAAAGCCTCGCTCGGCGAGCGCCATCCGGCCGTCGTCGAGATCGAGGCGCAGGTCGCGCGATTGCAGAAAATGATCGACGACGAGGTCAATCGCATCGCGCTTACGGCACGCTCGGAATACGAGAGCGCAAAGACCAACGAAGAGCTGCTCACCCGCAACGTCGAAGTACTCAAGCACACCACGATGTCCATGAATGGGTCTTTGGTGGGTTTGCGTGAACTTGAGCGCGAGGTGCAGGCGAACCGCAGCGTTTATGAAGCGTTTCTGGTGCGCGCCCGCGAATCCGCCGAGCAGGAGCAAGTCGACACCAAGAATATCCGCGTGATCTCCAAGGCCGACCTGCCGCTGCGCCGGAGCTCACCGCCGCCCAACCTGATCATTGCGCTGGCCGCCATCATGCTGGGCGCCGCCTGCGGCACTGGCATCGTCATCATGCGCGCGCTGTACGAAGGCGATGCACCGCGATGGAGCGATGCCTCCGCATTGCCGACGAGATTGGGCGCGGCGGTCAGAAAATTCTGGTCCGCCGGCTCTCCCATTCGCGCCCGCGCCGCCGCTCCCTCGATTGCCGTGCTGGCGAGGTTGCCTCATGCCGATATTTCGTTCGGCTTGAATGCCGTGGACGATCCGCGGTCACGCTTCGCGCGGGAAATGCAGAAGGTCTATGAGGCCGTGCGCGCGAGCCACAAAAAGCGCGGTAATCCCAGCGTTCTTGTCGTCGCCTCCGATGACGAAGACGACACCGCGGCGGTCGCGCTCACGCTTGCCGCGGCAATGGCGGCGACGCAGCGCGTGCTCCTGATCGATGCCGATCTCGAGCGCCGGACGCTTTCGGCAATCGATGCCGATGAAAATGATGCCGGGCTGGTCGACGTCGCCACCGGGCGCCGCGAGCTCTCCGACGTGATCGTCCGCGATCGCGATACCAATATCAATATGGTGTCGTTCGTCGCACCGAACAGCCGCCGCGACCGCCGCATCAGCGACGCCGATGTCAAGCAGGCATTCGACAAAACCAAACGCTTCGACATGGTGATCGTCGCCGCGGTGGACATGAACCGCAATCCGAGCACGCTGTTCTTCGCCAGCCTTGTCGATCATATCGTGCTGGTCGCGAGACCCGACGAAAAGGACAAGCGCGCCGCCGAGCAATTCATGTCGCGACTGGGCCCCGATGCGACGAAAGTCCGTGGTGTGGTGTTGACGGGCGTCGGAACGGCCTGAGCATCTGCGGCTTGCGATCCGCAAGCGAGGAACGTCGTCGTGGCGAATATCGGTTACCTTCCGCCGGAAGATTTCACGGTCCGCAGGACCGGCGCCGCTGATACGATCATCCGCAGCGTTCTGTTCGCTGCGGTGTTCCTGTCGGTGTGGTTTTCGTTCCACCCGTTCGCCAGCCTTGCGGTACCTTTGGAACTTACAGAGGCGGGCGATCTCGCCAACCAGCTCGGTTACTCGGCGCTGTTCGTTGCGCTGGCGGCGTGGTGCCTGGTGCATCGGCCGGACCGGCTATTGCTACTGGTGCGCCCAGTGCTGATTGCGTCGGTGCTTTGGTTTGCGCTGACCGTCGCCACCTCCTGGGACCCTTCGCTGTCCGCGCGCCGCTTTGCGTTTGCGTTGGTGACCATCGGCATTGCCGGCATGGTGCTGCTGCTGCCAAAAAACCCGCGCCACTTCGCCGATGTGATCGCCGCGGTGGTGCTCATCGTGCTTATCGCATGTTACCTCGGCGTCATCTTCGAGCCCACGCTCACCATCCATCAAGCTTCGGACTCCATCGAGCCTGAACTCGCCGGAGATTGGCGCGGGGTGTTCGGCCACAAGAACGAAGCCAGCGCGGCAATGGTGCTGTTTATTTTCATCGGATTTTTTGTTGCCCGGATACGCAGCTTCAGTCTTGGCGCCGCCATCGTCGCGCTCGCCTTGCCATTTCTTTATTTCACCCATTCGCGGACGGCGATTGCCGCGATGCTGCTGGCGTACATTGTTTCCGTCATGGTCGCACAGATGCGCCGGCCGGCGTCCGGTATCGTGCTCGCGCTTTCGGTTCTGATTGTCTTGAACCTGATCTCGATCGGCTCTGTCTATATCGGGCCGATCCGCACGCTGGTCGATGCGATCATGTCGGATCCCACCTTCACGGGACGCACCGACATCTGGAAATTCGCGCTGGATCATGTCGCGCAGCGCCCCATCACCGGCTACGGCTTCTCCACCTTTTGGGGGACCGAGCAGGTTGTCTACGGGATGAGCGGAGCCACTTGGGCCAACACCGCCAGCCACTCCCACAATGGTTACCTCGACCTTGCCCTCACCACCGGCATTCCGGGATCGGCACTGGGTACGCTTTGGCTCGTCGTGCTTCCGCTACTCGACTATTACCGGTCGCCGGCCGGGCCATTGAGCGCGCCGCTGCAAATGCTGTTCCTGCGAATCTGCCTATTCGCCGGTTATGATTCCTGCTTCGAAACTATTTTCACCCAGGCCGGCGCGCTTTGGCTGATCCTCCTCGTCGCGGCGTTTGGGTTGCGATTTCTGTCGGTATCGCGGGTCGCAGCCTAGGCCGCGCGATCCCGGCCGCATCCTTAAGCCTAACGGATAATTAACATTTATTTTCCGCAGCTTAGCGCCTAAATATTGAAATGAGGAGTGCGCCGCCATGCTGGCACAAAACGGCTGTCTCGGCTTTGCAGCCACCGCCGAGAAACAATGGAACGTGCCGGTCGCCACAATCGGCGGATTGCCCATTGCGGTAATCGAGCGCGCCAGATCGGCGGAGTTGATGATCGACGTCGCGCTCGCTCGGCGCGACACCGCGCAACGCCCGCTCATTTTCACGTCGGCGAACGGTCAAGTGCTCTCACTGTGCGCCAGCGAACCGCGTATCCGCGATCTTTTCCTCGCCGCCGATCTCATTCACGCCGACGGCATGCCGATGGTGCTTGTGTCGCGGCTGTTTCACCAGACGCCGCTTCCGGAGCGCGTCGCGACAACGGATCTGTTCCATGACGCCGCGGTCATCGGACAGCGGCGCGGTGCGCGCATGTTTTTCCTCGGCGCGGCCAAATCCGTTGTCGATCAGGCGGTGCTGCGCGCCAGAGCGCTCTATCCGCAGCTCGATATCGTCGGACACAGTTGCGGCTATATGCGCAGAGAAGGCGACGAAGAGCGGATCATCGAGACCATCAACAACGCGCGGCCCGACATTCTCTGGCTGGGCCTCGGCGTGCCGGCCGAGCAGGAATTTGCGGTGCGGAATCGCGATCGGCTGCACGGCGTCGGCCTGATCAAGACCTCGGGCGGCCTGTTCGATTTCCTGTCCGGCAAGAATTCGCGCGCGCCGGCATGGATGCAGCGCGCCGGACTCGAATGGGCCTATCGAATCTATCTTGAGCCGCGCCGCCTCGCCGGCCGCTATTTGATGACCAATCCGCACGCGCTGTTCCTCTTGTTCACGCGCACCGCGCCATGACCGAGCGTTCAGCGCCGCATGTGTATTTGTGCGTGCCGACCTTCCGCCGCCCGGAAGGGCTGCGCAATCTGCTTACGCATGTCGAGAGCTTGACCTATTCCGGCTCGATCCATGTCGTGGTCGTCGACAACGATGCGGAAACACCAGTCGGCGCGGCAATCGTTGAAACTATGTCGCGGACATTCCGGTTCCCGCTCACTTGCGTGGTCGAGCCGCGTCGCGGTCAGACCTATGCGTATAACCGCGCCTTCGCGATCGCGTGTTGCGCGACGCCGAGACCGGATTTTGTGGCCGTTCTGGATGATGACGAATACCCCGATCCGAACTGGCTCACTGAAATGACCAGGGTGGCGCTGCAATACCGCGTCGATATTGTCGGCGGTCCAGTCATTCCGGTCTTCGAGGATCCCGGTCACTGGCTGGCGAAGAGTGGCTTCTATGCACCGGTTCGCTTCAGCACGGGTCCCGTGCCGCTGATCTACGGCGCCGGCAACATGTTGATCCGGCGCAACGTGCTCGAACAATACTTGGACGAGCCGTTTCTGCATGCTTTTGCTTTCACTGGCGGCAGCGACTACGACTTTTTCTGGCGTTGCTATATCGACGGCCGCAGTTTTGCGTGGGCTGACGCGGCTCAAGTGTTCGAAACCACGCCGCGGTCGCGAACCACGGTCGGTTACTTGCTGCGCCGAAAATTCCGCAACGGCACGGAAGCGACGCGCCTGGAGCGAAAGTTCCTCCGCACCGCCGCAGGTGCCGTGCGGCGCTGGTACACCGGGCTCGGCATGCTCGGCATCGGAATTTTCTCGCTGCCGCTGGCCGCGTTAGGCGGCCGTCGCGCGATGATGAACAGCTTGATGAAGGCCGCGCGCGGCGCCGGCCGCATCGCCGCCGAGTTCGATCTTCACTACGAACAGTATCGCTGATGCGATTTGCCGTATGCCATTGACCGCTCGCGTTCAGCCGTCGCCGGATTAGGATTAACGATTCACGACAATCCGCGGATTTAGGCGCGTTTTATGGACGAGAGCGGCGTCAAACACGTATACGTTCGTACAGTCTGATGATGTCTGAACGAGGCCAAGAGCAGACGCGCCATCAGTTCAAAAAGTCGGCTACTCGAGCGCCGGCTCGACATTATTCGAGAGTCCCCATCGATCTTCCGCAAAGATCGCACTCGTATAGCGGCAAAGCATGAACCAACCTCAACAACGCTCTGGTTTGCACGCGTCGGATGACTTCAGCATGCCGATCGCGTTGCCGCACACCGCACGCTTTGCCGAAGCGCCCTATCGGAGATTCCTCGGCAAGGTGTCGCGATTCCTCGCCCGCAATGTCGCCACGAAGAGACTAGTGATGCGCAATACTCGACCGCTGGTCTCGTTCACGTTCGACGACGCGGCAGCGTCGGCGTGCAGCACCGGCGCCGCACTGCTCGAGCAATGCGGCGTGCGCGGCACCTATTACATTTCCGGCGGAAAGTGCGGAATACCCAGCCCCACTGGACGTCTCGCGACCACCGATCAAGTGAAGGCCCTCTATGCAGCCGGTCACGAGATTGGCTGTCACACCTACTCGCACACGGCCGTAGTTGGCATCCGCCGCGCTACGCTCGCCAGCGAGCTCGAGCGCAATCGGACGTTCCTGTATGGCATCCTCGGCGACAGCCCCATTCGCAACTTCGCCTATCCGTACGGCGACATGTCTTTCGCTACCAAGATTTATCTCGGCGCTCATTTCGATTCCTGCCGCGCGCATATATTCGGCGTGAACGCCAGCGTCGCGGACCTGAGCGTGTTGAGGTGCGTCCCCTTGGAAACAGCATCGATCGGCCGTCAAGGCGTGCAGGACATCATCGGCATGACCGTCCGGCGCAACGGCTGGCTTTTGTTCGCGTGCCATGACGTCGACAAAGAGCCGAGCCGGTTCGGCGTACAGCCCGAGCTTCTTGGCTTTGCACTGCAAGCTGCGCGAGACGCCGGGTGCGAACTGGCCACCGTCTCGCAAGCGCTGCGCATGGTCAGCGGCGCCACGCCAAACGAGCGGGCATCGTGACATGAGCACAGTCGCGTTGGTAACGCCCACCTACTCGGCCGATCTGGAACGGTTCGCTTTGCTGTGCGACAGCATTGACCGGCACGTCACCGGCTACGAACGGCACTACGTCATCGTCCCCGACGACGACTTGCCATATTTTGCGCAATTCTGTCGCGCCCATCGTGTTGTGACGCCCTGTTCGCAACTGCTGCCGCGCTGGCTCAAGCTTGCACCTTCCTGGCTGCGGCGCAAAGGCCGCCGGTTGTGGTGGTCCTTACGATCGAGGCCGGTCAATGGCTGGCACGTTCAACAAATGCTCAAGATTGCCGCTACGTTGCAATTGCCCGAGCAGAGATTCTGCATGATCGATTCGGACAATGTTTTTATTCGCTCCTTCGACGTGGGGGCCTACGCCGGCGGCGACCTGATACCGCTCTACCTGGAGCGCGCGGCAATCACGGCTGACGTGCCCCTGCATTCAAAGTGGACTCGCAACTGCGATGATCTTCTCGGTCTAAAGCAGACCGTTTTTCCAGCCGACGATTACGTCGACCCCGTCATCGTCTGGGACAAGCGTACTGTTCACGACATGACGCGAGCCATCGAACGAGCCACCGGAAGGGACTGGGTCCATGCGCTTTGCAGCACGCGGGATTTTTCCGAGTATCTGCTGTACGGCCACTTCGTTCGCAGCTCGCTGGAGCATTTAGCGATGCATAAAATCACAACGGAGAGCCTCGCCAACACCTATTGGGAAGGCGCGCCGCTGGACACCGCCGCGGTCACGGCGATGGTCAATAGTACGTCGGCGCTCAAGGTGGTTTTGTGCATACAGTCATTCACGCGCACGCCTGTATCGATCATCCGCGATGTCGTTAGGTTATCGCAGCGCCGCACAGAGCCGGCCAGGACGTCCCAGTCGCCGGCAATGCTTGGACGGGACCAACATGAGCCGGCGAAATTTCCGGAGCAACATTCCTCGGTAGCCTACAGCAAAGGAACACGATGCTGATAGGCCAAACCGCAATCAATTTCGCGGCCAACGTCCTCTCGGCCGCGTTCGGTCTTATCAACGTTATCGTCTTCACGCGCCTGTTCGCGCCGGCCGAATTCGGCACTTACGTGCTTGGGACCGGATTCGCGGCAATTGCCAGCACGTTCATGACGACCTGGCTGCACTTGCCGATCCTGCGCGAGCAGGCGCGCGGCGACGGCACCGACATTCGCGGCATCATCGTGCCGGGCCTTGTTCTGGCGAGCCTGTTGACGCCGATCGCTTATCTCGGCGCCATATTGGTCGGCGTCGCCAGCGGTCCGGCTTTGGCCGCCGCAGGCCTCGCGCTTGCTGTTAGCTTTTTCGAAACCGGCCAGGTATTGCTGCGGGCGCGGCTGCAAGCCTTCACGGTGATGAAGGCGACGATCTTACGCGCGGTCATGGTTTCGGTCCTTGGCGTCGCCGTCGTGATGGTGAGCCCCGCCGGCGTCGTACTCTTGTTGTCGTCGACGCTCGCCTATCTCTTGGCTGCCTGCGCCTTCACCCGCGCGGCGTGGGGCGGCACGGTCATTTGCTATGACGGCGAACGGCTGATCGCTTTGATCAAGGCCGGGATACCGCTCACCATGTCACTCACGCTCTCGGCGCTGTCGTGCGTGATCGACAGGTTTATCATCTCGCATCTCATCGGAGCCGGAGCGGCCGGACAGTATACCGCCGGCGCCGATCTTGTTCGTCAGACGTTGATCATCCCCGCGGTGAGCGCATCGGCCGCGTTCATTCCGCTCGCGGTTCAGATTCACGCCAATCGAGGACGCGAGGCTCTCAGATTTCATCTCGACGAGTGTCTTGAATTCCTGCTCGCCATCGTCTTGCCGGCCTGCCTCGGCTTTGCGATTGTGTCGAGCCATATCGCCAACGTCGTCCTTGGCCCCGATTTCCGCACCATGGCCGCCGAAGTGATGCCAATCGTGTCGGTGACGGTCATCTTCCAAATTATGACGCAACAATATCTGCATATCAGTTTCCTGCTGTCGGCGCGCAACTCGTTCTATCTGTGGAACACGGGTACGGCGCTGGCCGTCAATCTCGTCGTCAGCTACCTGCTGATCCAGCACTTGGGCGCGGTCGGCGCCGCCTGGGGGCGGCTTGCCGCGGAAATTTTCGGCTTCTTCGGCACGCTTTTGCTGACCCGATGGGCCTTCCCGATGCCGGTGCCTTATCTGCGGCTGACGCGGGTGCTGATCGCCGCGATTGTCATGGCGATCGTGGTCAGAGGCCTCGAACTCTCGCTCAATCCGGATGACAAAAACGCGTTGCCAATCCTGCTGATCAGCGGCGTCGTCAGCTACCTGGCGATGTGCTGGGTCTTCGACATCGCCAAAAGCCGGCGTCACATGAGCCGCGGGCTTTTGATCGTGCGCAATGCGCTTGCCCGCTGAAGCGGTGCACCAAGCCACGCCGTGGGCGGTGCTAGCTCCCTAACAGGGCCGCGCGGGTCGCCGCCGTCGTGGCGCGCCACCAGGCATCGCCGTCGATGGCGGGCATTGCCCGCTCGCCCTGCTTGGCGGCAGCCAGAAGCCGATCGGCAATTGCGTGCTTATCGGCATGATCCGGAATGAACGACAGCGCGCCCATTTCGATCACCGATGAAAAGCCTTTGTGGTGCGCGAATTCGCTCATTGAGCGTGGCGCGGTAACGACGACCGGCCGGTCGGATTGCAAGCAGTGGATGACGCTCGACCGGCGCGCCGTGAGGCCTTCGGGGAACAGGAACAGGAAGGCTCCGACCTCGTCGAACAGCGTATAGAGTTCCGTTTCGTTCGAGATATAACCGGTGACAATGACCTGGTCCTCGATGCCGTACTCGGCCACTTTGGACCGGAATTGTCGTTCGTAGCCGTCGAGCGATGGCGGAAAACTGCCGATGAACGCCATCAGGGCGCAGATGCCGCGGCTGCGCAAATGCGCGCAGATGTCGAGCGACTCTATCGCAGCCTTGCCTTTGTAGATCGCCCCGAAGCTGCCGATGACGATATCGCAGTTCGCGGCCGCCTGGCGGACCCGCTGAACGCGCTCGGTGACGCACTGCTCGCGCGGCCGCCGAACGGTTGGCGCATTCGGCACCAGCCGGCACTTTTTTCCGGCGCCGGCCAGCCAGCGCGTGCTCGCGATCTCATCAGCGATCAATGGCGAAACCACAATGATGGTGCGGCTGAGCAGCACGAACGGCGCCAATGCGAGCCGGCGCAGCCAATGCAGCGCCGTCCATTCGTGCATGAATACGTTGACCCGGCAGCGTCCCATGCGCGCGAACAGCAAGATCACGAGCGGCAGCAGCACGACGTTTTTCCAGGCCATCAGCGGCACGTTGAAAACGACGCTGTCGGCGCGTGCTAGCTCGCGGAAGGCGGCCGGGAGATCGCGCCAGCGTCGCGACACCGCAAGCACCGCGTACCCTGCTTCGGGATAGGCGGCCTGCAATTCGCTCACCAGCAGCCGCGCGAAGGACTCTACGCCGCATTCTTCCTTGCTTGGCGTCAATACGAAGAGACAGCGCTGCCGCGTGGGCGCGGTGTCCGGCACGGCCGCGGCGCCATGAGCCACATCCTCACGGAATTGGACGTTCATGACCGGTTGCGAGGCTTTGCAAGGTTGGACCCATGGGCAGTACCTTACTAGCCGGCGAGTTAACAAATCGCGTCGCAAATGATGAAGTTAAGACAGCGACGCGGTGACGATGATTGATCAACCCCCGGTGCATGCACACAAATTTTCGACGCGCGCGTGCGATGCCGCCCAAGGTCCGGCGCAAAATTAACCAATGGCCCAGCCGCAGACGCCGCCTTGGCAGGCGCCCGTCAAACATAAGGTCAGCAACCCGACAGATGCGCTGCGCCGGCGAGCCGGGCGGGGGTAACGTTACTGCTACGAATAACGGCGGATAATGGCCGCATGCATTAGAGTTTCGCCGCTCCGGTCGTGGCATCGCAACACAGCTGAAAGAGCGTAGGCGTGACTGTCATCGATCTGCCACAGCATGGACGCCTTACGCGCACTCCTCTCAAGGTCGAGGTCTTTGCCGGCGGCAATTTAGCCGCGGCGAATTGGCCGTCCATCGCGGGCGACCACGATTTGAAGATGTACATCTTTCAATCGCGCGAATTTCTCGACGTGTGGCTGAACACCATTGGCCGGGCAAGTCGTATCGAACCGTACTTGATCGTGGTCAGGGACAGCGACGAGCGTCCTGTGCTCTATCTGCCGCTCGTCATCGAAACAAAATTCAACATACGGCTTCTTCGATTCATGGATGCCGGCGTCGCCGATTACAACGCGCCGATCCTGGCGGCCGGCTACAAACCCTCTCGGCAGGAATTCAATCAGCTGTGGTCCGACATCCTGGCGCTGCTGCCTGGCTTCGACCTCATCGACTTGAAGAAGATCGCTAGCGACGTATCGGGAACCTTCAATCCGCTTAGTCTTCTCGACTGCACTCCCGACGCCGAGAATGGCCATTCGATACTGCTAACGGGATCGGACGCAGATTCCGGCGGCCGGAACTCGCTCGTCAGGCTGCGGCGCAAGCTTGAGCGCTATTACCGGGAAATAAGCAAAATCGGCGAGGCGGCCTTTGTCGTCAATCCGACTGGCGCCATGGCGGAGCTTGTAACGGAGAGATTATTGGAACTGAAGCGCCGAAAGTACATGCGAACGCGGATTCCCGATTTCCTGGCCGCACCCGGGGTCGAGCGCTTTTATCGCGAAATGGTGAGCCCGCAAAGAATTGGAAAAATCGGTCACCTTTCGGCTCTCATGATCGGCAACACCGTGGCTTCTGGGCATCTCGGATTTATCGGACGCGGCCGGTTCTATTATATCTTCTCGGCATACGATATGACGTACCGACGCTATCGGGCCGGGCATCTTCTGCTACGGCATCTCATCGATCGATCGAAGGAGCAGGGCATCGCGACGTTCGATCTCGGCGTGGGTAACAACTCGTACAAGAACACATGGGCCACGCATCACCTCGCGCTGTTCACCCACGAACGCGCGGTGACGGCTGCAGGCCACGTTTATTTGCAGATGCGCCGCGTCCGACGTCTCGTCAACGCCAGCGGCGTTCGGACATGGTTTCGGACAGCGAGCTGACAGCAAAGCCTGTTCCAGCCGCTGGATATGCTCCCGGGCCGCGAAAGGGCTGCCCCGCTGCCGCCGCCGCATGCCCGAAGCGGAATTTACATGCGGATGTGATTGTTTATAGATATGGCGCCGATCACCTTAACGAACTTTAATGCGCATGGCATTGCACGCTCACGTCAACCGGCATATTCGCAGAGGGCCTTCACCGGCGCGTGAAGCGTTGGAACTGTAAATGGATTCCAGGCTTGAGCCGACCGGGGCGCAGGGAAAACTCGACGGGATGCTGCCCCGGTTGACCGGGCGCAGGTTCCAGTTGGTCTATTGTGCAGTAGCAGGGCTGGCGGTGGTGGCCTTGGTTGCCGGAATCATGATCTGGCGGCACGGCAAGTCGACACACACCGCGGCGCCGCCGACGGTACCGGTAACAGCCACCGAAGCGACACAGCGCGACGTGCCGATCTACTACGATGCGCTCGGCACCGTGCAGGCCTTCAACACCGTCGCCATCCGCGCCCAGGTCACCGGTCAGATCGTGTCGATCGACTTTCGCCAGGGCCAGGAGGTGCGCAAAGGCGATGTGCTGGCGAAGATCGATCCTGCGCCGTTCAAAGCCAATCTCGATCAGGCCGTCGCCAAGAAGAGGGAAGATCAGGCGCAACTGGTAGCCGCCGAAAAGGATTTGGAGCGTTTCACATCGCTCGTGAAAAAGAACTTCGAGACGCAGCAAAACGTCGATTTGCAGCAGGCCAAGGTCGATCAGCTGAAAGCCACGATCGAGGCGGACCAGGCCGCCATCGAAGCGGCACAAACGCAGCTCGACTTTGCGACGATCGTAGCGCCGATCGACGGCGTGGTCGGCTTCCGTCAAGTCGACCTTGGCAACATCATACACACGGGCGACATTAATCCGCTCACGGTGCTGACGCAGATCAAGCCATGCCAGGCGGTGTTCACGCTGCCGCAGAACGACCTCGGCCCCGTGCGCGAAGCGATGCTGCACGGTGCCGTCTCCGTTCTCGCATTCGATCAGAATGACAAGGAGCAGCTTGCCGAGGGCCGCTTGCTGCTGATTGACAACCAGATCGACCAGACCACAAGCACGATTCGCCTTAAGGCCGAATTTCCCAACGAGAACGAGCGGCTGTGGCCCGGCGAATTCATTCGCATCCGCATTCTGATCGCGACCCAGAGAGATGCCGTGACCATTCCGTCCGTCGCCGTGCAGCGCGGCCCGGATGGCTTTTACGTATGGGTCATCAAGCCCGACAATACCGCGGAGCAGCGCCCGATCGACGCGCAGATTGTCAGCGAAGGCGCCGCAATCGCCTTGAAGGGACTCAATACCGGCGAGCGCGTCGTTGTAAACGGGCAATCTCGATTGGATGCGGGGTCGCACGTTGACATCCGCAACCAAGATGCACCGCCCAATCCGGCGGAACGGCAGGCGGACGAGAGCAAATGAACATTTCGGAAGTCTGCATCCGCCGGCCGATTGCCACGTCGCTATTGATGGCGGCGCTCGCGCTCACCGGCATCGTGGCGTTTCCGCTGCTTCCGGTCGCGCCATTGCCGCAGGTCGATTTTCCCACCATCCAGGTCAGCGCGACCGCAGCTGGCGCCAGTCCGGAAACCATGGCCGCCACCGTGGCGACACCGCTCGAGCGGCAGTTCGGCCAGATCGCCGGCGTAACCCAAATGAGCTCGGTCAGTTCGCTCGGTTCGACAGTCATAACGCTGCAATTCGATCTTAATCGCAGCATCGACGGCGCGGCGACGGATGTGCAGTCCGCGATCACCGCCGCGGGAGCGCAGCTGCCGAAAAATCTGTCGACGCCGCCGACCTATCGGAAGGTTAACCCCGCGGATTCGCCGATCCTGATCGTATCGGCTAATTCGGACACGATCCCGCTGCCCAAGGTCGACGACTTCGCCGAGAACGTCGTCGCCCAGCAGATCTCGCAGGTTTCCGGCGTCTCTCAGGTCATCATCGGCGGCCAGCAGCGGCCGGCCATTCGCGTGCAGGTCGATCCCGCCAAGTTGCAGGCGCGGCAGATAACGTTGGAGGACGTCCGCAGCGCTCTGACCAGCGCCACGACCGATGCGGCCAAGGGCACCCTGCACGGCAAGGAGCAAAGCTTCACCATTACCGCCAACGATCAGCTGACCGAGGCGGAGCCCTACAACAACGTCATCATCGCTTATCGCAATGACGCGCCGGTTCGCGTCCGTGACGTCGGTCAAGCCATCGATGGACCGCAGGACGTGACGCTCGGCGCGCTGCATCGCGACCACATCGCCGTTGTACTTCTCGTCTTCAAGCAGCCCGGCGCCAACGTGATCGATACGGTCGATCAGATCAAGTCTGCGCTAAAGAGAATGGGCGCACTCATTCCCCCGGGCATACATCTGGACATTATCGTCGACCGCACGCAGACGATCCGCGCTTCGGTCAAAGACGTCGAATTCACGTTGCTGCTGTCCTGCGCGCTGGTCATGCTTGTGATCCTGCTGTTCCTGCGCAGCATCCACGCCACCCTCATCCCCGGCGCCGCAGTGCCGCTGTCGCTGCTCGGCGCCACGGCCGTCATCTATCTCGCCGGCTATAGCCTCGACAATCTGTCGCTCATGGCAATGACGATCGCCGTCGGATTCGTGGTCGACGACGCCATCGTCGTGGTGGAAAACATCTTTCGCCACCTCGAAGCGGGCACGACGCCGCTGCAATCGGCGATCAAGGGTGCGCGCGAAATCGGATTCACCGTCATATCGATCAGCGTATCGCTGATCGCAGTTTTCATTCCGCTATTGCTGATGGGCGGCATCGTAGGCCGTCTATTTCACGAATTCGCCATCACCGTCACTGCGGCGATTGTCATATCCGTGGTGGTGTCGCTGACCTTGACGCCGATGTTGTGCTCGCGCTTCCTCGTGAGCGAGCACGACCGGGAGCATGGCCGGCTCTATCGCGCCATCGAATGGGGCTTCGATCATGTCCTCGACGGTTATCGCCGCGGCCTCGACGTCGTTCTAAAGCACCAGCTGCCGACACTGCTTGTGTTCCTGGCGACGGTCGCCATAACCGGCCTATTGTTCGTGCTGATGCCGAAGGGCTTCTTCCCGACTCAGGACATCGGCATGCTGCTCGGCATTTCCGAGGCGGGCCAGGATGTTTCGCCGCAAAAGATGATGGCTATCCAGCGCCAGCTTGCCGGCGTGCTTGAAAAAGATCCCGACGTCTCCGACTTCGTGTCGTTTTTCGGTCCCAGCTACGGCAATACGCAGAATACCGGCCGCTTCGTCGTCGGCTTGAAGCTGCGCGACGACCGCAGCGCCAGCGCCTCAAAGATCATCGACCGGCTGCGCCCCAAGCTCGCGCAGATTCCCGGCGCCAAGCTATTCCTGCAACCGGCGCAGGATATCACCGTCGGCGGCCGCATCGCGCGCGGCCGGTTTCAATACGTCTTGCAGGATCCCGATTTGCACGAATTGAATTCCTGGGCTCCGCGTCTGCTGGCGAAGCTCAAGACAATACCGCAACTGGCCGATGTCGCCACGGACGCAATGAACACCGCGCCGCTGCTCACGGTCACCATCAATCGCGATGCGGCGGCCCGCTTCGGCATCCAGCCGCAGCAGATCGACGACACGCTCAACGATGCATTCGGCCAGCGCCAGGTGACCCAATATTTCACCAACAACTCTTATTACCTGGTGCTCGAAGTGCTGCCGCAACTGCAAGGCAGCTTGCAGACGCTCGATCAGATCTACGTCAAAGCGCCATCCACGGGGCAGCTCATTCCGCTCTCGACGCTGGTCACCGCTGACACGCAGCACATCGGCCCGCTGCTGGTTTCGCATTCCGGGCAATTCCCGGCGGTGACGCTGACCTTCAACCTGCCGCCGGGCGTTGCGCTCGGCCAGGCGGTTGACGCCATTTCGCAGGCGGCGGACGAGATCGGCATGCCGGCGTCGCTGATCGGCAGCTTCCAGGGCAACGCACAGGCGTTCCAAGCCGCGCTGTCGAATGAGCCGGTCCTGATCGCCGCCGCGCTCGTGGTGGTCTATGTCATCCTCGGCGTGCTCTACGAGAGCTACATTCATCCGCTGACGATCCTGTCGACGCTGCCTTCGGCCGGCGTCGGCGCGCTGCTTGCGCTTTTGCTCGGCGGCTTCGATCTTTCGGTGATCGGCATCATCGGCATCATCCTTCTGATCGGCATCGTCAAGAAGAACGGCATTATCCTGGTCGACTTCGCCATCAGCCGCGAACGCGCCGGGTTGCCGGCGCGCGAGGCGGTGCGGCAGGCTTGCCTGCTGCGGTTCCGCCCGATCACCATGACGACGATGACGGCGCTGTTGAGCGGCTTGCCCCTGATGTTCGGCTCAGGCTCGGGATCGGAACTGCGCCAGCCGCTCGGCTATGCCATGGTCGGCGGCCTTGCGCTCAGTCAGCTCCTGACATTGTTCACGACGCCGGTGATCTATCTCTACCTCGATCGTTTCCAGACGTGGCTGCGCGGCGAAAAGCCCGAGCATAAGGAAACGCCGCAAGGGCTTCGCATCGCCGCTGAATAAGTGCGGCGAACACGCATGCGCGCACTGTTAGCGCACGCCGTCGTGTTCCATCGTCTTCCATCGTCAAAGAAATTTGTTCCATGAAATTTGCCGATGGAACCGGCGCGGCGACAACCCATGTATTTTCCCGGAACAACCCCTTTCCTTTCGCGTTTTCTATTCAGGTAGCGAGAGGAGAACGTCATGAAAAAGATCGCTCTCGGCGTTATCGCAGCCGCGACCATCTTCACCGCTGTGCCGGCCATGGCGCAGATCGGCTTCTATGCTGGGCCCGGCGGCGTCGGGATCGGCTTGGGAGTGCCAGGACCGTATTATTATGACTGCGGTTATTACAATTACCCATGTCGCCGCGGTTACTACGACTACTATGACGGACCACCAGTGACCTTCGGGATTGGCCCCCGCTGGCACCGGTGGCACCATTATCATCACTGGCACCACTAGTGCGGACATCGCGACGAAAGGGGCTCCCTAGCCGGAGCCCTTTTCATTTTTACTGTTTACTTGTGTTTCTCTTATTACTCGCAATGCAGCAACTGAATTTGCAGCGCACAACGAACACCGCATTGTGAAGTGAACAATCGTGGCACTATGGCGTTGCCTCGTAGCGTCGCGGGGCCCCTGCACTAAGATGGCCCGCTGTCGAAACCTCGGGCGCTCTACGGCCCCGGCCGCAGGCGCGGCCCGAACCGAAAAGGTTCAGGAGGAGCGGCCATGTCCTACTCACACATTCTTGTCGGCGCGAGCACGAGCCCCGCACATCCCGTCGTTCGCCGTATCGCGCCGTCGGATCTGTTTCATGCGCTCAGGCGCGGCATCGATGACTTTGCCGCGATGCCCAGCCACGCGGTGTTCCTCTGCGTGATCTATCCGCTGCTCGGCCTCATCATGATCGCGATGACGCTGGGTAATGCCATGCTGCCGCTGGCGTTCCCGATTGCAGCGGGCTTTGCCTTAGTCGGTCCGCTTGCCGCCATCGGTCTCTACGAGCTGAGCCGCCGTCGTGAAGCTGGGCTCGACAGTTCGTCCAGGCATGCCTTCGACGTGCTGCATTCGCCTTCGCTTGGCGCCATCGTGGCGTTGGGTTTGCTCCTCATGGCGATCTTTCTGATCTGGCTTGCCGTAGCCGAGGCGATCTACATCGCCAATTTCGGCTATGCCGCGCCGGCCTCGATCAGCCAATTCGCCAGCGACGTTTTCAATACGCCTGCTGGCTGGACCTTGATTGTGGTCGGCACCGGCGTCGGTTTCCTGTTCGCCGTCGTGGTGCTTGCCATCGGCGCGATCTCGTTTCCGCTGCTGCTCGACCGCGATGTTGGCGCGGCGGTGGCGCTGTTCACCTCGATCCGCGTGGTCGCCGCCAATCCGGTGACCATGGCGCTGTGGGGTTTCGTCGTCGCGGCACTATTGGTGATCGGCTCGATACCGTTCTTCTTGGGGCTTACCGTTGTGATGCCGGTGCTTGGCCACGCCACCTGGCATCTTTACCGCCGGGCCGTCGAACCCGATCCCGACCCGCACCCGGATTATCAGCCCCGCGAGCGGAGCCGCCGGTCTGCCGCGGACTTTCCAGCCGCGTTGTTCCCGACGCGTCGGTAGAATAAGAAACCGCAGCGCTCTGCCGAGGCGCCCGCGTATCGCGCGGGCGCCAATACTTGTTTGCGGATACACGCGGCGAAAGCCTATCATGGAGCGCCAATTCCTCTGACCTGCGCTTCGCATGCTCGACTTAGGCATAAGCTTCCTCGCCAGCGTCGCCCGCGATCCCGGCGCGTTCGCCATCGTCGATGGCGACGTGCGCATGACCTATGCCGAGTGGTACCGGCGCATCTCGGCGCTGGTGGCGGGCTTCGACGCGATCGGCTTGAAGCCCGGCGACCATCTCGTCACCGCGTTGCAGAACCGCTGGGAGGCCGCGAGCCTGCATTGGGCCTGCCAATTCGCCGGCATCATCGTCACGCCGGTGAATTGGCGCTCGACGGCGAGCGAGATCGGCTTCTATCTGGAGGACGCCGGGGCCAAAGCGATCGTCTATGAGGACGCGTCCGCTGAAGCCGTGACTGGCTCGGCCGCGGCGCAAAAGCTGCCGCGGATCGCGCTTGATGCGGCGCAGCCGTCCGATATCGCCTTTGCCGCGCTCGCCTCAGGCTCTGCGCCAGATGCGCTTGCGCGCGCCGACGCGCAAGCCTGGTCGGTGATGCTCTACACCTCCGGCACGACAGCGCGGCCGAAAGGCGTGCCGCGCCGCCAGCACGTCGAGCGTGCCGCCGCGCTCGCGCATGTGGCGCAGAATCTTTACGCCCACGGCGAGCGCACGCTTGGCGTCATGCCGCTTTATCACACCATGGGCGTTCGCTCGCTGCTCGCCATGTCGCTGATCGGCGGCGCCTTTATTTGCCTGCGCCGCTTCGACGTCGAGCACGCGCTGCGATTGATCGCCGCCGAGCGCGTTACGAACCTCTATCTGGTGCCAACGCTCTATCACGACCTTGTTCATCACCCGTTGTTCGCGACAGCCGACGTAAGCTCGGTACGAAAACTCGGTTTTGCCGGCGCGCCGATGACCGATGGTCTCCTCAAAACGCTCCAGGCGGCATTCAAGCCCGATCTGTTCGTCAATCATTACGGCTCGTCGGAGGTTTACACCTTCACCATCGACCAGAATGCTCCGGCAAAGCCCGGCTCTGCCGGCCGCGCCGGCATCAATCAGATGGTGCGCGTGGTGAAGCTCGGCGCAAAATCGGTGGACGATTTTGCTGCCACCGGCGAGGAAGGCGAGATCATCGCGCTGCTTGCCGGCGACGAATCCTTCGAGGGCTATTGGCGGCGGCCCGACGCCGACGCCAAGGCGCTGCGGCAGGGCTGGTACTTTACCGGCGACACCGGCTTTATCGACGGCGACGGCGATATTTTCGTCACCGGCCGGGTCGATGACATGATCATCACCGGCGGCGAAAACGTCTCCCCGGTCGAGATTGAATCCTGTCTGTCGCTGCACGCCGCGGTGTCGGAAGTCGCGGTGGTCGGCTTGCCCGACGAGCGTTGGGGCAAGGTCGTCGCCGCCTTCGTCAAAACGCGCCAGACGGTCGAAGCCGACGAGCTCGATGCGTTCTGCCGCGCCTCGGGGTTGGCGAACTTCAAGCGGCCGCGCCGCTACATTTTTGTCGCCGAGATACCGAAATCGCCGGTCGGCAAGCTGCTTCGCCGCAAGCTCGTCGCCGGCGAATACATCTCCGCCGCAGCCTCGCCTCAGCAAGGAACCGCCGCATGAGTCCGTTTTCCGATCCGCGTTTGCAAAAGCTCGACGGCTTTCGCGTCGAAGTCGATGCCACGCGCGAACGCGCCGATCTTGTGCTCGACCGGCCGCCGCTCAACGTCATCGAGATGGCGCAGCGCGATCAGCTCCGCCTGGTGTTCGAGGCGCTCGATGAGGACGCGCGGGTCCGCGTGATCGTGCTGCGGGCCGCGGGCCAGCATTTTTCCTCAGGCGGCAATATCGCGGGCTTCCTCGAAGCGACGCCCGAGCATGTTTCGAAGCTGGCCTGGAACATCGCTGCGCCGTCGCGCTGCTCGAAGCCGGTCATCGCCGCCAGCCGCGGCTATTGCTTCGGCGTCGGGTTCGAGATTTCGCTTGCCTGCGACTTTCGCATCGTTTCTGAAACCTGCCTCTACGCGCTGCCGGAACAGCGGCTTGGCCAGATTCCGGGATCGGGCGGCTCGGCGCGGTTGCAGAAGATCATCGGCATCACGCGCACCAAGGACATTGTGATGCGGTCAAAGCGAATTGCTGCGAAGCAAGCCTATGAATGGGGCATCGCCACCGAATGTGTGCCCGACGACAAGCTCGAAGCGGCAACCGACGCACTGGTCGACGAACTGCGCGCATTTTCGCCGCTGGCGCAACGCACCGCCAAGACGCTGCTCAACGAAACCGAGGACACCAATCTCGAAGCGGCAATCGAACTGGAAGGCCACTGCTACAGCCGGCTGCGCCAGTCCGACGATTTCCGCGAAGGCGTCGAAGCGTTTCACGCCAAGCGCAAGGCGGTGTTTCGCGGTACGTGATATGATCAATGGAAGCGAGATAAGCGCCCCGCGAACGGGGGCTCAGGGAGGAGAACAGACCATGCGCAATTTCAGCCATTGGGGTCGAGTCCGGGGAATCGCAGCGCTCCTGATCGTCGGCGCGCTGATGCTGCCGAACGTGGCCAAAGCGGCCGATCCCATCAGGATCGGCATGACCATGGCTTTGACCGGCGGCGTGGCGCCGATCGGCAAGCAGGTGCTGACTGCGCTGCAAATCTGGCGCGACGACGTCAATGCCAAAGGCGGCCTGCTGGGGCGTCCGGTGGAGCTGGTGTTTTATGACGACCAGAGCAATCCGGCGAACGTTCCGCAGCTCTATACCAAGCTGATCGAGGTCGACAAAGTCGATCTCCTGATCGGGCCTTATGCGACCAATATGGTCGCGCCGGCGATCCCGGTCATGATGCAGTACCACAAGACCACCATCGGCATCCTGGCGAATGCCGCCAACAGCAAATTCCACTACGGCCAGTACTTCTCGATGCTGCCGACCGGGCCCGAGCCGCAGAAGTCCTTTGCCTACGGGTTCTTCGAGCTTGCGGCCGCGGCCAAGCCGCGTCCGAAGACGGTTGCGATCGTCGCCGCCGATGCCGAGTTCGCCCAGAACGCCGCCGACGGCGCGCGGCAGAGCATCAAGGAAATCGGCGGCTTTGATCTTGTGTCGGACACCAAATATCCACCCTCGACGACCGATTACTCGCCGATCATGCGCGCGGTGCAGGCGCTCAATCCCGACATCGTATATGTGGCGGCCTATCCGCCGGATTCCGTCGGCATCGTGCGTGCCGCCAATGAAATCGGCCTCACGCCAAAAATGTTCGGCGGCACTTTCATCGGGCTCCTGGTGACGCCCATCAAGGTGCAGCTCGGTCCGCTGATGAACGGCATCATCAACAATGAGGTCTACCTGCCGGCGCCGGCCTTCATCTTCCCCGGTACGCTCGATGTGCTGCACAAGTACCAGGCCGTCGCCCCGGGCCAGGGCATCGATCCGAACGGCTGGGCCTTCGTGCCGCTGGGCTATGCGGCCGGCCAGGTGCTGGCCGAGGCGGTCGAAGGCACCAAGGGCGTCGACCAGACAAAGCTCGCCGCCTACATGCACAGCCACGCATTCAAGACCGTGGTCGGTGACATCAGCTTCGGCAAGGATGGCGAATGGACGAAATCGCGCGTTGTCTTCACCCAGTTCCAGCACGTCACCGGCAATTCGATCGAGCAATTCAAGGACACCACCCACGAAGTCATCGTGTGGCCAAAAGAATATAAGTCCGGCGACGTGATCTATCCCTACGCCGATGCGAAGAAGCCATGAACGGCACAGCATTCAAGCTCGGCACATTTGCCAAACAAGGCGGCGGCGCCTTCGCTGCCATTGTGCTCGGCGACACCGCCATCGATGTGGCGGCGGCGCAGACCGCCTATCGCTCGTCGGCGCGCAAAGGCGCTTTGAGCTCAACCGGCAGCATCGATGGCCTTCTGGAAAACTGGGATGCGAATTTTTCCGTACTGCAGGAGATCGTGGCTTATATCGAGAAAGCAGGCATGCCGCCGGGCGCCGCCAAGCTCGCGAGCCTGCGCGTGCTGCCGCCCGTCACCCGGCCCGGCAAGATGTTCTACGCCGCGCAAAACTTCCAGGAGCACGTCGACGAGATGCTGCGGGCCGGCATGACGCCTGCCACGGGTCCCAAATTCACCGGCGAGAAATCAACGACGCAACCCTACCTGTTCCTGAAAGCGCCGAGCACGCTTGCCGGCGCTTATGCCGACATCGCCATTCCGCCCGGCATGACGAAGATCGATTGGGAGGCGGAGATCGCGCTTGCCATCGGCAAGCGAGGCAAGCGTATCAAGGCCGAGCGCGCGCTCGACCATGTCGCGGGCTTCATGACGACCAATGATGTGTCCGCCCGCGACCTGCAAATCCGCGCCGACCGGCCGGGGCTGCGCTCGGACTGGCTCAACGGCAAGAGCCACGACAATTTCGCGCCGATGGGGCCTTTCCTCGTGCCGCGCGCCTTTGTGCCAAACCACATGAGTTTGTTCATCCGCCTCACCGTCAATGGCGAGATCAAGCAGAACGGCAATACCTCGCAGTTCATCTTCACACCCGAGGAGCAGATCGAATACGCCTCGAACATTCTCAGCATCGAAACCGGCGATATTTTCAGCTGCGGCACCTGCGGCGGCGTCGGCCAGGGCACCAACACCTTTCTCAAAGTTGGCGATGTCATGGAGACCGAGATCGAAAGTCTCGGCCTGATGCGTAACCGTTTTGTCGCCGAAACCGCATAAATCCGGCCCGTTATCGAACATGGATCGGCCGGGAATTATCGGCTAAATTGCTCCCTAGACGATTAGGCCGCCCGCCTCGACGCGCAGGCCCGCAACGCCACTTCGGGAAACGCCATGCAGCTCACACCGGGACAACTCAAAGAATTCGACGAGCAAGGCTATCTGTTCTTTCCGAACTGCTTCAGCGAAGAGGAAATCGCGCTGCTGCGCGACGATGCCGAAGCGATCCTCAAGCTCGATCGGCAGGAAGTCTGGCGCGAGAAGTCAGGCGCGCCGCGTACCGCCTTTGCCGCGCACACTTTCAACGAGACGTTCCGCTTGCTCGCCTGCCATCCGCGGCTGGTCGAGCCGCTGCGGGCGTTGTTCGGCGAAGAAGTTTACGTGCATCAGTTCAAGCTCAACGCCAAAGCGGCGTTCGAGGGCGACGTCTGGCAATGGCATCAGGACTACGGCACCTGGGCGCGCGACGACGGCATGCCGCAGCCGCGCGCCATGAATATCGCGGTGTTCCTCGACGAGGTGATGCCGATCAATGGCCCGCTGTTGTTGATCCCGAAGAGCCATAAGCAGGGCGTGCTGGCGGCCGGCCACGACACGCTCACCACGTCGTACCCTTTGTGGACGCTCGACAAGGAAACCGTGACGCGGCTCGCGGCCGAAGGCGGCATCGTGGCGCCGACCGGCAAGCCCGGTTCGGTGCTGATGTTCCACGGCAATCTCGTGCACGCCTCGCCGCCCAACATCACGCCGTACCCTCGCAAGATCGTCTATCTCACGCTGTGCGCCGTCTCCAACCACATCACCAAGTTCACGCGGCCGGACTGGATCGCGCACCGCGATTTCACGCCGATCGTCCCGGTCGCCGACGATGCGCTGCTCGTTTATGCGCGGGCGCACAAGGTAGCGGCGGAGTAATAGGAACGGCGTTTATGGTCCGTCATCCTGAGGTGGCCGCGAAGCGGCCCTCGAAGGATGCCGGCCGGAGCGCTCGCGCTCAGCGCACCGTTGACGATGAAGCTTGCGCCGGGGAGCGCCTTTTCAGGCACGCCACATCGCCAAATTCTTTCGCCTCGGTCCGCCTTATGTTCCGAAAGCGTTGGAATCGCGCTTAATGTATCCGGCCGAATTCTTAAACTCCTTGATTAACTTTGAAAATCCGCGGCGCAGCTCAATTTTCGTTCTCCAAGACAGAAGGCGCGCCGCCAGATCAGGATCTCCCCAAAACTGCGCAACGTCGAACGGCCGAGGGGCAGCTTCGACGATATGTGTACCATTGCGTCCAAGCTCAATTGCAAGCAATGCAAGGGCGCCCAAGGTGGTGGGGATACCGGAGACAAATTGGATGGGCCCGGGTAGCTGCTCGCCGGATTCTAACAATGAGATCAAGCATACTACGCCGTCAACGACGTCATCCAAATGAGTGAAATCAAATATATTCTCGCTTCCGTCTACCCGAAGCGCGCCGCCCCTTGCTGCAGCCGCCGCGAACGCCGGGACGACACGATCGGAGTGGTCGTAAACACTTCCGTAGACGCTTGAAAAGCGAACTACTGCCACTTTGAGGCCGGCCGCTCTCCCGTCTGCAACGATCTTTTCCGCTTCAACTTTGGAGTGAGCATAAGCGTTTATCGGAGACAGACATGCATCTTCTGAAACGGGTAGATACTCTTGTTGGCCGTAGACCTCGCGGCTACTCGCATAGATCATCCAGGGTCGATTGCGACTACATAACGCGCCCGCCACGACAGCCCGCGTTCCTTCAACATTGACCGATCGACAAAGGGCCGGATCCCGTTCTCCATAGATTACCCTGGAAACTGCCGCGAGATGAATGATGCCCGCTAAGTCTAAGCGGGAAATCGGCGCCGCCGATTCCCGTATATCCATTTCCATATTCGGCGCACCCCTAATGTCCATCCCAATCGTGCGCCAGCCAATGCATCTGAGCCTGGACCCCAACGCCGTTCCAATGAGCCCTGAGCTCCCCGTCAGCAGGATCGTTTTACCCATATACTCCGCGACCCCATTGGAGAATTATAGCAAGCTGACAGAGGTGTCGCACATTAAGCCGGCTATCTGACAACTGTCCGCGCTCGCAGTCGAATTACCATGTTGTGGCTCTAAGGTGATCGGCCAGCCTTAGCGCCAGCGCTATAATCGTGAGAGTTGGATTGCTGACACCCACATTTGGGAAAATAGAATAACCGGCAATGTAGAGATTGGCGAGGCCGTGTACGCGGGCCTGCGGATCGACCACACCACGACGCGAATCCGCGTGCATGCGCGTCGTGCCCATATGGTGACATCCCCAGCGCAGTTCAGTATCCAGCTGATTGTGAGCAGTGCTGGGGCCGGTGAGCGGAAGATCAAACCGAATCGACTCAGAATGGTCGAGATCAAGGCCCCGCAGCGGTAAGCGTAGCCAAACCCGTCCGATGCGTTGACGCCCGGCTTTCCGCGCCATGATTTTGAGAGCCGTGGCAAACGTGCGTCGGTCCAAATCATTCAGCCGCCAATCGAGCCGCTCCCGACGCATCCCAAGGGCATCTCGTGTGTCGGAAAGGGTAATCCGGCTATCGGGATTGGGCGACTGCTCGAAGGTTACGGGATGGTTTGGATCTGCGGGCCAAGTGGGCTTAGTCCGGCCAGCCGCGACGAGATGTCTTGGACGAGGGAGCCAAGTTCTGCCCTCAAGTCGGACGACGCGGTTACGTCCGCGATGCTCAGCGGCCAGAAAGCAACGTCAGCGACTTGCGCGCTTTGTTGGATGCCATCAGTGAGACGAAAACCTTGCAACAACTGCCCCGTCATGGTCGAGACCGTATGGCCAAGTCCGGCTGGTGCAGGCCGGTTATGGACGAGCGCCCCAACTGCCATTTCTGGATGCTCCGTAAAGAAGCGGCCAACGAGATCGTATTGGTTGCCCAAACCAGCAGGGTGATGCTCGCCCACCATGGTCAGCAGCAAACGAGCGTTCTCGATTCCGCCGCATGCAAGCACATAGCGACGCGCGGCGACCGTGAAGCGGATCCCCGTAAGCGTGGCGAATTGAGCCAAGGCGATTGATTATCCGTCGTCCTTGTCCACCAACTGAACGAGGTTGGCGTTCAACTGCACCGTAACGCCTGGCGCGTCCGCAAGGACGGAGCAATATCTCTCACCGAATGGTCTAAACAGCGATACCTGCCAGACGGCAGTCTCAAGCGGCTCGGACCAGAGCACCGGGGCGCCGCCACCGGCGCGAATATCGGCTGCCCCCGCTTCTTGCCGGGCCACGCCGCAAAGGAGCCTCGCCTTCTCGTAGTACGGGTCGAGGTCGGAACGGGTGAATGGCCAACCGCTGTGCGGCAGCCAACTACGGGCGACAAAATTACTGGGGTCCAGCGGCCGGCAGTTTCCAGCCCAAGGGTTGCCTGCGCCGCCAAAATAGCGTGGTCGCGATTCATTCACCCGATAACTGAGTCCAACCGACTCGCCATCATTGAGCGCTAGCGTCGCCGGGTCGGATTCGAACCCGCCGCTCTCAGCCAACACGATCCGACGTCCCATGCCAGAGAGCGCCGTGGCCAGCGCAATTTCCGCCGGCCCTGCGCCGACAATGCAGATATCTGCGTCCAGGGTTTCACCGGGGGGCGATCGGGCATCCACAAACATAACGGATTACGTTCCGTCAGCGGAAATGAAGGCGACCAGACGAATTTCAGTCTGCGAAAGAGTCCAACCCTTGATCACCACAAGTCGGCCGTCCGCAAAATCGCGATCGACAGCGCGGACAAGGAAGTCCATTGTTTCCATCGCCATGCTGTCGGCGGCGGACACAATATCCGCAGAGAAGATCGAGTCTGCAAGTGCAGGCCGAGCCCTACGCCAGGGGGCAAGTTCGGAAATGCCATGCAATATCGGCGCTGCAACAACAATCTCGGGGAACATCGCCCGCAAGCGTTTGGATAAAACGTCGAGTGGATCAGGCTTTCGCTGCTTATTTAAGATGGCAGCGACAAGCGCACGAAATCTGCCGAACCAAATGCCGCATCGGGTGTGGCTCATTCCACGCTCCTATCGTTGACCGCGGCAGAGGTTCACTCCCAGCCGGCGTTGCGGAACATGTTGCACCAGCTTTGCATGCGTATTCCTTCGGCGGCGAGGTAGTCCGTCAGGGTCGTGTTTTGAGCCAAGTTGGTGTCATGTCGAGCTGCCCAGGACAGGTGTGCGGCGACCGCTTGGGCGCAGGTCAACGGCGTGGACTGCTGTGCCACATCAAGTGGTGTGGCTTCGACGACCTTCCAGAAAAGCTCGTTGGCGCGGATGCCCGGAGCCTCCTTCTCCAGATTTACAAGCGGATCCGAGGCCCGTACGTGACGGATGTGCGGCTCGCCGACCGACAGCGACAAGCCCAAATGGCGGCTGCACCGCTGAAGAATGACACCGCACCAAATGTCGTCAAATCGACGGAATGGGGAGCCTTCGCCCATTTTCGGCATATACATCAGCGGTGCGATCTCGCGTCGGAATGCGATGTTCATGGCGCAAAACGGCCAATAATGCTGTGAGTGCATCAGGCGATTGCCGGACTTCGGGTCGTACGCGCGATCAAGATAACCCAAGCGATGGAGGGCCAACGTCTGTGGGGCGTCGTAATCCGCTTCTCCCTGCCATAGGCCCATGTTTGCAACGGCACCATCAATTGTACCGAGATCGAAGTAAGGAACGCCCCGGGTTGGGCTTCCGTCCACCGACGGTATCCACCGGGTACGCGACGATAAGGCTGCGACGTGGTCGGCTGTGAAGCTGCCCAACGGACCGGCGGGGTAGCAGTCATCGTCCAAGGCGATGATGATGTCGGCCTCCAGATGCAGCGCTGCCCAAAAGCCGTACATTTTGATCGCCGAGTCACGGCGGCTAAACGGCGATGGCGCAATAACATCTGCGTCCGCAGCGATTTCCGCCCAAGAGAAATGGTGCATGCAGCGTGGATGCGAGACAACCAGGTCGAAAGATCGTTGCGGTCCATCTTCGACGACGATCGTCTCGTCCCAAGGTGGGGGACTCCAGGCCGTCAGAAACGCTTGCAGGCATCTTTCGCGGTTCGATGCCACAACAACTATAGTTTTCGACATTTACCTATCCCGGCTCGACGGGCTCAGCTATCGCGCCGTTCACTCAGCGAAGCGCCTGCTTGATACCGTTTGCGATCGGCAACAGCCGACCAGCTTCCGCTGGCTTGCCCGTGTCTATGTCCTGCTCCCAGAACGCGCGGAACTCGGCAGCATTGTCGATCCGATTCTGCCATCCCAAGCGATTCTCAATGTCGATCTGCGACCACTTCCGCGCTCGACTCCGTCGCAGCCGGCCCAGCGCCAGTTCGAAGTCGACCTTATGAAGGTGGAGGAGGGTGAGGGCTTCGGACGGCTGGCCGACCGCAATTTCCTTCGCAGCTCCCTCAACCGTGTGGAACCCAATACTCCATCCCATGGGTGTACAGTTCAACAGGGTCTTGGAGTATTGCGCAGAGGGGCGCCACCAGTGACGGGCATCAATCAACTCGCCCGCCGTGAGGGTGACGTTGGCACCAGTGTTGTAGTTCTCCGGCGGTACGGACGGCTCGCCGTCTTGTTGGACGACTTCGAAGCCCGTGGCGCGGACGGCCGGGGGCGGACTGGCGCCCAATTCGCGGACGTAGTCGAGCAGCGTTTTGTGCGTAGACGAGGTATCAGGCGTCGGCAGGACAAATTCATCGATCTCAGCGAAAAGCACCCAGTCGTACGATTGGAGGAGGAACGCTTGAAACCGGCAGACGGTGTTGGACAGCCATTGATGGTCGAAAGAGGACGTGTGGTGGACCGGAATGAGGACCACCCCGTGATGTTTGGTCAACAGTGCTTCCGCCCGTTGCCACTCCGGCATTTCCGCGGAGCGCATTGGCGCACCGTCCAGTCCCGTGGGCGAGTGGACAAGCACGTAAATGTCGCCCGCGTCGGCGACGTGATTCTTGTAGTGGTTGGTCCACGAGTGGATGAACTCGGGTTCGTCCTGGACGATGGTGAATACCGCCAAGTCACGATAATCATTGTTCCTAATCATGTTATGTCCTCAATTGATCAAAAGCATGGACGGATGACATTTTTGCAATCGGACCACAGAGACAATACCGCTTTCAGCCTGAATTTTGAAGTCGGATGCGGTCGCATTCTTAATGCGAAACGAAATCGATGGGCTCGATAGAACAAACGGCAATATGCATGGAATGGGCTGGACTCATGACCGGCTCTCTTCGTCGTACCCTTTGTGGACGCTCGACAAGGAAACGGTGACGCGGCTCGCAGCCGTTGGCGGCATCGTGGCGCCGACCGGCAAGCCCGGCTCGGCGCTGATGTTCCACGGCAATCTCGTGCACGCCTCGCCGCCCAACATCACGCCCTATCCGCGCAAGATCGTTTACCTGACGCTGTGCGCCTGCTCCAACCACATCACCAAATTCACCCGGGCGGAATGGATCGCGCACCGCGATTTCACGCCGATCGTCCCGGTCGCCGACGATGCGCTGCTCGCCTATGCGCGGGCGCACAAGGTAGCGGCGGAGTAGGGGCTCACATCGTTTTCGCCATCGTGGCGTCGCGTGCGGCAAGGCCGTTGGCGAAGGCACGATGCAAGCGCGCAACGTCGGCCGTGACGCCGGTGAAGAGCCTGAACCCCTCGACCGCTTGATGCACGCACATCCCGCTGCCGTTGAGCGTGCGCGCGCCTTTGGCGGCGGCGGCTTTGATGAATTCGGTTTCGACCGGCGTATAGATAACGTCGGCCGCCCATCGCATCGCCTTGAGCGCGGACATGGGGATCGGATTGGGGATCGGATTGCCGGGAAATCCGATCATTCCCACCTGCGTGGCGTTGACGACGCCGTCGGCGCCGGCAATGTCGTGCTCCAGGTTGCCGGTGACGCGGCAGCGTGACGCGCCGTAATGCCTCGAAAGATCGGCGTTGAGTGCATTCGCGCGCGCCCTATCGAGGTCATGAAGGACGAGGACGGCAACGTCGAGGTCCATCAAGGCGAACGCCACGGCGCGGCCCGCACCACCGGCGCCGATGAGCACCACCGTCGCGCCCTGCGCGCTGCCGCGGCCAAGGCTCTCGGCAAAACTGTTGCGCCAGCCGCGACGATCGAAGTTGTAGCCGGTGGTGCGGCCATCCGGCGCGATCGCGACAGTGTTGACCGCGCCGACCTGCGCGGCCTCCGGATCCACTGCGTCGAGCAGCGGAATAATGTCCTGCTTGAAGGGATAGGTGATGTTGGCGCCGGCGAAGCCGGCAGTTTTGATGGCATCGAGAAGCTGCGGCAGTGGCCGCGCCGGCGTTCGATCGGCATCCATGAGATGGTAGTAGCCGTCGATCCCGGCCTCCTCGAAGGCAGCGGCGAACAGAGGCGGTGACAGCGATCCCTGGATGTTCCTGCCGATCAGACCAAGCAATATCCTGCGCTTCGTCATGAGACATGCTCCGGCTCAGCCAGCGCTGAAATAAACCCGCCGGCGCCAACATAGCAGCTTTCGAACGGACTCGCCTCGGGCCGGTTCCCGACGCCGCCGATGCTTTCCCCTTCACACGCCAGAGCTCGCAGCTACAATCCCTCCCGAACCGCGAGGACAAAACCATGAACCTGCAAGCCCTCCTCGCCGCGCGCGTTAATGCCGGCAAGCCGGTGCGCGTCGGATTGATCGGCGCCGGAAAATTCGGTTCGATGTTTTTGGCGCAAGTGCCGTCGATCCCGGGCATCGAACTCGCGGTGATCGCCGATCTCGATCCCGAGCGCGCCAAAGTGGCATGCCGCGGCGTCGGCTGGGACGCCGCGCGGATCGCGCGCACGCATTTCGCCGCGCGCGGGAGCGACGCCTGTCTTGACGAGCGCGTCGAGGTGGTGATCGAAGCAACCGGCAATCCGGTGGCCGGCATCGTACACGCCATCGAGGCGATCGAGGCGCGCAAGCACATCGTCATGGTCAATGTCGAAGCCGACGCGCTCGTCGGCGCCTGGCTCGCGCGCAAGGCGCGCGCCGCAAGCGTGATCTATTCCATGGCCTACGGCGACCAGCCGGCTTTGATTTCTGAAATGGTCGACTGGGCGCGGGCCGCAGGCTTCAGCGTGGCGGCGGCCGGCAAGGGCACCAAATATCTGCCGGCCTATCACACGGTGACGCCGGACGGCGTCTGGCAGCACTACGGCCTCACCGCCGAGGAGGCCAAGCGCGCCGGCATGAATTCGCAAATGTTCAATTCGTTTCTCGACGGCACAAAATCCGCAATAGAAATGGCGGCGGTGGCCAACGCCTGCGCGCTCGACGTGCCGCATGACGGCTTGGGCTTTCCGCCGTGCGGCGCCGACGAGCTCGCCAGCGTGCTGCGGCCGAAGGGTTTGGGCGGCGTGCTGGATGGCGACGGCATGGTCGAAGTCGTTTCGTCGCTCAAGCGCGACGGCAAGCCGGTTGAGCGCGATCTGCGCTGGGGCGTCTATGTGGTGTTCAAGGCGGCGAACGATTATGCCGCGGCTTGCTTCAAGCAATACGGCCTGCCGACCGATTCAACCGGCCGCTACGCCGCGATGTACAAGCCGTTCCATCTGATCGGGCTGGAACTATCGATCTCGGTGCTCAACGTGGCGCTGCGCGGCGAGCCGACCGGAAGCTGCCGCGCCTGGCGCGGCGATGCGGTGGCGGTCGCCAAGCGCGCGTTGAAGGCGGGCGAAATGCTCGACGGCGAAGGCGGCTATACCGTTTATGCCAAACTGATCCCGGCGGAGCGGAGTTTAAAGCTAGGCGCTTTGCCGATCGGGCTCGCGCACCACGTTAAAGTTCTCCGTGACGTGCCGGCTGGCGAATTTCTGACCGCCGCCGATGTCGCGCTGGATGAAAGTTCGCAGGCTGTCCGCATCCGACGCGAGATGGAACGGGAGGCGCGGCAACCGGGTGCAGCGATAGCGGCGGAATAGCGCTTCCCTGCGCTTCCTACGCCAAGTCTCGCGACTTCGATGAGGAGCACTGGATGATCGCCGTCATATTCGAGGTCTGGCCGAAGCCCGGGCAGCGGCAAAGCTATCTCGATATCGCCGCTTCATTGCGGCCGCAGCTCGAACAGATCGACGGTTTCATGTCGATCGAGCGCTTTGAAAGCCTCACCGCGCCCGGCAAGATCCTCTCGCTGTCGTTCTTCCGCGATGAAGCCGCAATTTCAGCGTGGCGCAATCTCGACGCCCATCGGCGCGCCCAGGCCAAGGGCCGCGGCGAAGTGTTCGCCGACTACCGGCTGCGCATCGCCGGCGTCATCAGGGATTACGGAATGAACGATCGCGCCCAGGCGCCGAGCGATAGCCGCTCGGCGCACGCTTAAGCACCGCTATTCCGCCGCGAGCCGCGGCGGCGGGCGCATGGTTTCGATGCCGTCCGCCGCGGTCGCCGAGATCGTGGTGCGCACCATATAGCGTGGTTCATTACCGGGCCACGGCCTGCCGCGGTGCATGGTGGCGCGGTTGTCCCACATGATCACGTCGCCGTTGCGCCATTTGTGCTGGTAGCTCAGGCCGGGCGCGGTTGCGGCGTCGGTCAGTTCCTCGATCAGCTTGCCTCCCGCGGCCGGCTCCATGCCTTCGATCGCATAGGTGTGCGAGGCAATATAAAGCGCGCCGCGGCCGTTGACCGGATTGCGCCAGACAAGCCGCCAGCATCGTGGCGGCAGCGCTTCAAGCTCCTCGGTGGTGGCGAGACCGGGCGCGATCTTGGCGCGCGAATGGCCGTAGTGATGCCAGGCGAACGAATGTTCGAGCTTGTCCTGCAGCGCGGGATCAAGCCGCTCGAAGGCGAGCCGGGTCGAGACAAATTCCGTCTCGCCGCCGTTGTCCGGAATGGTGCGCGCCGACAGCACAGACGTCAGCGCCGGCACGCTCTTGAACGAGCTGTCGGTGTGCCAAAGCTGATTGGCCTTATTGCGCAGGGCATAGCGGTGGTCCTCCGGCACGACCTTACCGTCGTCGCCGATCGTGCTGAGGATCACAAAGTTTGTCCCGGTGCCGAGTGAGCCGACCTTGGTCACTTCCGGTGGTCCGAAGCGGCGCGAGAAGGCGAGTTGGCCTTCGCCGCTCACCTCCTGACCGCGAAATAGCAGAACCGAATGGTCCTCGAACGCGGCGCGTACCGCGGTGTAAACGGCATCGCTCGCCGCGACATCCGCCAGCGTCACACCGCGCAGCTCGGCGGCAAAGCCTGGACCGACAGGCACGATTTCCATCGGCGCATCCTCCGCGAATTCTTTGTCTGGCCGATTTTCCCGCAAATCCAACCTGCTGGCAAGAAAGTGTGGGCGCGGCGAGATTTGCGTGTGCGGCGGTCCCGGACTAGAGTTTTGCGCGCCTGAAAGACGCGACGGCCTGATGGGATTTTTCCAAGAATAACTGGGACATAAGCGGGGCCGGGACCTGTCTTAAGCATGCTGGAAGACCTCCTACAGCGCCGGCCGTATAACGCCGTAACCGACATGATCGACGCCCAGGTTGCGCGCGGCCTCGGCGAAAAAATCGCATTCACCGATTCGGACCGCGCGCTCAGCTACGGCGAGCTGCAAGCGCGCAGTTGCCGGTTTGCCGCGGCGCTGAAAAGTCTCGGCCTGCGTGCGGAAGAGCGTTTAAGCCTGCTGCTTTACGACACCGTCGATTTCCCGGTTGCGTTCTGGGGCGGCGTGCGCGCCGGCATCGTGGTGCTGCCGCTCAACACGCTGCTCAACGCCGAGCAATACGCCTTTATCCTTAGCGACAGCCGCGCGTCGGCGATAGTTGCTTCAGCATCGCTCGCCAAAACGCTGCTGCCGGTGCTCGACCGCATGCCGCGCCTGCGCACCATCATCCTCGCCGGCGCCAGCGCCGACGACAAGGCCGCATTCGCCGGCCGCGAGGTGCATGATTTCGCCGACCTGCTGGCGCGCGGGCAGCCGGATTTGTTTACGGCGCCGACGCTGTCCGACGAAGTCGCGTTCTGGATGTACACCTCGGGTTCGACCGGTGATCCCAAGGGCGTCAAGCACGTCCACACCACGCCGATGGCGGCGGCGCGGCTGATGGGCCAAGGCGTGATCGGCATCCGCGAGGACGACATCGTGTTCTCCGCGGCGAAATTGTTTTTCTCCTACGGCATGGGCAACGCAATGGCGTTTCCGATGTCGGTCGGCGCGACCACCGTGCTGTTGCCGCAGCGCCCGACGCCGGAAGCGGTGTTCGATGTCATGCGCCGTCATCGGCCGACCATCTTCTACGGCGTGCCGACGCTTTATGCCTCGCTGCTCGCGCACGAGGGCATGACGCACGGCGCTGGCTCCGACCGCCTGCGGCTTTGCATTTCCGCCGGCGAAGCGCTGCCGGGCCATCTCGGCAAGCGCTGGCGCACCGCAGCCGGCGTCGATGTCCTCGACGGCATCGGCTCGACCGAGATGTTCCAGACCTTTCTGTCAAATCAACCGGGCGACGTGCGCTACGGCACGACCGGCAAGCCGGTGCCGGGATACGATCTCAAGATCCTCGACGAAGAGGGCCGCGAGGTCGGCGATGGCGAGATCGGCGAGCTCGTCGTGCGCGGACCGACCGCCGGCGAGGGCTATTGGAACCAGCGCGTCAAAAGCCGCCGCACTTTCGCCGGCGAATGGACTTTCACCGGCGATAAATATGTGCGCGAAGCGAACGGCTACTATCACTACTGCGGGCGCACCGACGACATGTTCAAGGTGAGTGGCATGTGGGTGTCGCCGTTTGAGGTCGAAGCGGCGCTCGCTTCGCACGAGGCCGTGCTCGAAGCCGCCGTGATCGGCAAGGAGGATTCCGACGGTCTGATCAAGCCGAAAGCTTTCATCGTGCTGCGCAGCGGCTATGCCGCCGACGAGCGGCTGATCGAGACGCTGCGGGTGCATGTGAAGAATTGCGCCGGGCCGTGGAAATATCCGCGCTGGATCGACGTCCGGCCCGACCTGCCGCGCACCGCGACCGGCAAAATCCAGCGCTTCAAGCTGCGGGAATTGGAACCGTAGGGCGTCAAGCCGCGGCGGCGATCGTGGCCGGGCAGCTGCGGCGCTAATCTTAAACCAGTCCAATCGCTACCAAGGCAAAGAACAGCGCGAACGTCACAACGAGTATCGCGATAAAAAACACGACGCAAACGACGGCGACGTTCCAGATCGGCTGGAACTCGTATTGCGCCGATTCAGCAATGGCGCGCTTGGTCATCTGATGTCTCTCGGCGAGCGACCGCGCCGCCATCGAATAGCCGATGGGAAGCGCGATATCGACCCAATCCGGGATGAACGGTGAAAACAACAGCAGCGCGATGATGAAGATCGAGCCCCAGAACAGCACTTGTTGCATGTCGCGAGGGCTCTCCAGCGTCTGGAAGTTCTTCCAGAGCGCATAGACCATCGCCATCGGCCCGCCGAGGAAGGCGCAGGCAAAAACCTGGTTCGGCGAGAAAAGTTTTTTCTTTGCCAAATTCAGCCCGCGAACAGCCGCTGCACCAGCCGGCGCGCCAGCACGCCGGCGACGCGGCGGCGGTAATGGCCGGGCGTAAATGTCGTCTTCATCGCCATGATCTGATCGCGCACCAGCGCGTCAAGCTCTTTGAACACGCGTTCGTCGAGCATACCGCCGCATAGTGCGGCGGTTCCAGCAAGCCTGACCGGCCGCGGATTGGTGCCGGTGAAGGCAACGCGCAGATCGGCGAGCTTGCCGCCGTCGCGGCGCAACGCCACCGCGACGCCGGTCACCGGATATTCGATAGAACGGCGAATACGGATCTTGTCGTAAGCCGAGCGCAGGCCGGGCGTGTTTTTCGCGCGCACCGCGGTGATGATTTCACCCGCGCGCAGCGACAAGAAATATTTGCCGTCACCGCGGGTTTCGGTGACCGGCTCGTCCTGGCGCGCAAAGCCGATGTAAAGCTCGCCGAGCGGCACGGTGCGCGAGCCTGACGGACCGGCAATATCGATTTCGGCGTCGAGCGTCAGCAGCGCCGGCGCCAGGTCGCCGCTGAAGGTGGCGAAGCAGACGCCGCGGCTTTTCGGCGCGACATGGCAGATGTCGCCGGTGGTTTTCAGGCAATGATGATTGGCCTCGCGCCACCATTCGCTCTGATTGTAGAAGATGCAGCGGGTGTCGAGCGCGAGATTGCCGCCGACCGTGCCCATGTTGCGCTGCGTCGGGCCGGCGATATGGGCGGCGGCCTGCGCCACCACGGGGTAATGCCGCGCCATCTCTGGATGTGCGGCGACCTCGGCGAGCGTGACCGCAGCGCCGAGCTCGAGCGACTGCGCATCTGCCTTGATCGCGCGCAGCGCGGTGACGCCGTTGATGTCGATCAGCACCGGCGGGACGACGATGCCGCGGCGGATATTCACCATGAGATCGGTGCCGCCGCCGATCAGCCGGCTGTCGCGATGGGTGGCGCGGGCCGTGACCAACTCACCGAGCGTCCGCGGCCGGACCAGATCGAACTGCGGCAGCGCATCCATTACGCGCCGCCGTTGCCCTTGCGGCCCGGCTCGCGCGCGCGTTTCTCCAGCGCGGCGAAGACGCGATCCGGCGTCACCGGCAGGTCGTTGAAACGCAGTCCCGTCGCATCGGCGATGGCATTGGTCAGCGCCGGCAGGAACGCCGCAAGCGAGCCTTCGCCGGCTTCCTTGGCGCCGAACGGCCCGTGCGGATCGATGCTTTCGACAATGCCGACTTCGATCGGCGGCGAATCCTGGATGGTCGGCACGCGGTAATCGAGCATGTTGGCAGTGAGCATGAGGCCCTCGTGATAGGCCGCCTCTTCGCTCATCGCCTGGCCCATGCCCATCCATACCGAGCCCTGCACCTGGCCTTCGACCGTGAGGCGGTTGAGCGCCTTGCCGCAATCGTGCGCCACCCAGACTTTGTCCACGGTGACGACGCCGGTTTCCTCGTCGACGCTGACTTCGACCACCTGCGCTGAATAGCTGTAGCCCATGGTGCCGCCGATCGCCGAGCCGCGATACTTCTTGCCGCCATGGGATTCCGGGATCGTCGAATAATTCCCGGTGACCGTGATGGTACCGGTGTCCTTGAGCGCCTCGGTAACGACCTCGTTGAAGCTGAGGCCTTTGTCCTGCGCGCCGGCGCGATAGAGCTCGCCCAGGCACTCGATCTCGCCCGGCTTGGCTTCGAGCTTTCGCGCGGCGGCGGCAATCAGCACCGCCTTGAGGTTCTGCGCGGCGTCAATCGCGGCATTGCCAACCATGAAGGTGACGCGCGAGGAATAAGAGCCGTTGTCCTTCGGCACCACTTCGCTGTCGCCGGTGACGACGCGCACGCGCGCAAGATCAAGCCCAAGCACTTCGGCCACCGACTGCGCCAAAATTGTCGTCGAGCCCTGGCCGATATCGGCGGCGCCGGACAGCACCACGATCGAGCCGTCGAAATCGAGCTTGATCTTGACGGTGGCGTGCGGCTCGCCGGTCCAGTTCACCGGCTTCGACGCGCCGCTGATGTAGTGCGAGCAGGCCATGCCAAGACCTTTGCGAATATGGCTTGCGCCGATCCCGTTGCCATTCGGCATTTTGCCCTTGCGCGCCTGCCAGCCGCTTTCGCGCTCGACCCAGTCGAGACATTCCGGCAGGCCGTAGCTGTTCACCATCAGATCGTTCTGGGTGAATGTCGGCGCGCTCAACAGGTTGGCGCGGCGCACCGCGAACGGATCGATGTCAAGCGCGCGCGCCATGTCGTCGAGCAGGCTTTCGAAAGCGAAGCGGATGTCGACGGTGCCGTGGCCGCGGAACGCGCCGCATGGCGGCGTGTTGGTCATGACGCGCTTGCCGAGATATTTCACGTTGTCGAGGTCGTAGATCGCGTACAGCATCGAGCCGGCATAGAGGATGGTGACGACGCCGTAGCCGGAATGGGCGCCGCCGCGCTGGATGCATTCGCATTCGACGCCGGTGATGGAGCCGTCCTTGCGCATGCCGATCTTGAGCCGGATGTCGGTTTCCGGCCGACCGCGATGGGTGATGAAGGTCTCCTCGCGGTTGACCATGATGCGCACGCAGCCGCCGGCCTTGCGCGCCAGCAGCGCCGCGATCAATTCGACGTTGAGCGTCTCGGTGCGGCAGCCGAAGCCGCCGCCGACATGGGGCTTGATAACGCGGATGCGCGACATGTCCATGCCGAGGATCTGCGACAGCATGAGATGCACGTAGTACGGCACCTGGGTCGAGGCATGCACGGTGATGCGGTCGCGCACCGCGTCGTAATCGGCGACTGCGGCATGCATCTCCATCTGGTTCTGGCAGACCTCGGCGCAGTTATAGGTGCCTTCGCGCACCAGATCGGCAGACGCGAACGCCGCCTCGACATCGCCGAGCTCGAACAGAACGTCGCGTTCCAGATTGTGCGGACGATAATCGTGAATGTTGATGGCGTCGGGCGCCATCGCTTCGGCAGACGTGTGATAGGCGGGAAGCTCGCGAACTTTCAGCTTGATGCGCCGCAGCGCTTCCTTTGCCGTCGCATCGTCGATGGCGGCAATGGCGGCGACCGGTTCGCCGCGGTAGCGCACCCGATCGCGCGCCAGCGGATGCTCGCTGCGCGCGATCGGCAGCACGCCGAACGTCTTGTCGCAATCGGCGCCGGTGACGATCGCTTTGACGCCCGGAAGCTTTGCCGCTTCGGATACGTCCACTTCAAGGATTTCGGCGTGCGAATACGGACTGCGAAAAATGCGCCCGGCGAGCATGCCCGGCGCGATCAGATCGGCGGTGTATTTGGCGCGCCCGGAAACTTTCTCCGGCCCGTCGATCATCGGCACGTAGTCGCCGATGTTATGCGCCGGCACGATCTCGTTCATTTTAGTTTTATCGCTGCGCTCACGGCGACACTCCTGCGGCGTGGAGCGCAGCCGCATGCTTCACCGCTTCGATGATTTTGACGTAGCCGGTGCAGCGGCAGATGTTGCTGCCGAGCGCGTCGCGGATCTCGTCTTCGCTCGGGCGCGGATTGCGGCGCAGCAAGCCTGCCGACGCCATGATGAATCCCGGTGTGCAATAGCCGCATTGCGAGCCGAGCTTTTCATGGAAGCCGCGCTGCACCGCCGACAACTGGCCGTCGCTTGCCAGCGATTCGATCGTATCGACCCGGCGGCCATCAACCGTCGCCGCAAGCGTCAGGCATGACAATCGCGGCTGATCGTCGATCAGGACCGTGCAGGCGCCGCATTCGCCGCCGTCGCATCCCGTTTTCGTTCCGGTCAGTCCGACCTGTTCCCGCAAATAATCCAGCAGCAAAACATTATCGGCAACCGCATCGGTGCGGGCGCGGCCGTTGAGCGTGAGCTGCAGAATGCGCGCCATGCGAGGCTTCAGTGGCTTTTGTTGTTGCAGGAATTCAATAGCAATAACCGCCAGTCCGTTCAAACCCGGCGAACCCGCCGCATTATACGTCAAAACGCGCGGTGACTTCAGGCGGAATGGGCTGCGATTTGATCCTGGAGGGATCGGCGGCATCGCGCGCCGCCCACACGCGGGTCTCCTTGCCCTCGACCGCCAGCGCGCCGTGCACGACAAGCTGATGCTCGACATCGAAACTCGAACGGCGAAATTCGCTGACCCGCGAGGTCAGCTCGACGACGTCGCCGAACCGCGCCGGTCCGATGAAGCGCGCGCCGGCATCGACCAGGGGAATGCCTATGATGCCGAACGTCGGGCCGAGCTCATGCGGCTTGACGCCAAGCGCCGCCTCGAACAGCGTCCAGGTACCCCAATCGAAGAACTCGAAAAAACGGCTGTTGAAGACGATGCCGGCCGGGTCGCAATGGCCCCATTCGATCGTGAACTGCCGTTTGCTTTTGAAGCTGGCCATCGGCGGCATGATCGCCGCAAGACCTATGGCGGTCAACCAACCTCACGAATCATGACGGGCGAGCTTGCGCCCGCCCGTCACGTTCTCAGTGCTGCTACCGGCAACTGGGAACCAGGATCAAATTTACCACATGGTGCAACGCCGGTAGCGGCTTCGCACCCAGGCCAACCTGACCTTGGCGATCGTCACATCCGGCAGAACCAAACGCGAGCGATCTGACAGTGAGGATAGCGCGCCGCCCGCTGTTCGCAAGTCAAAGCGTGTCGGCAAAAAGCTAAGCGCCATTTGGGGATAACACTGGGGATTGGTTCGTTGTGCGGCGACGTGAGCAAGGCGGTAATGGCCGATTCCGCGCGTTCCACGCACATCTTGACGCCGCGCGCGCGAGCCAGCAAGCTAAGTGCATGGCGGACTATTCGACGTCGGTGATTGCGGTCAGAGGCTGCCGCATCCGGCTGATGCGCGGCGGCACCGGCGAGCCGCTCGTTTATCTTCATGGCGCGAGCGGCGCGAGCTGGCTGTCGTTCCTGGGAAAGCTGACGCAGAATTTCGACGTCATCGCGCCGGAACATCCCGGCTTCGGCGAATCCGATACGCCGGATTGGCTCGATAACATTCACGACCTCGCCTATTTCTATCTCGACGTGCTTGACGAGCTGAAGCTCAAGAACGTGCATCTGGTCGGCAACTCGCTCGGCGGCTGGATTGCCGCCGAGCTTGCGGTGCGCTCGACGGCGCGGCTTGCCTCGCTCACGCTCTGCGATGCGGCCGGGCTTTATGTCCCCGGCGCCAAGCAGACGGATTCGTTCATGATGAGCGAAGAGCAGCGGCTGCGCGAATTCTTCTACGATCCGAAAAAAGCCGAAGACATGGTCGCGCGCGTGATGCATCCGGATCGGGAAGACATGGTGCTCAAGAACCGCGCCACGGTCGCGAAGATTTCGTGGCAGCCGCGCAGCCACGATCCGCATCTCGGCAAATGGCTGCACCGGATCGACGTGCCGACGCTCGTGATCTGGGGCGACCACGACCGCGCTTTCCCGAAAGAGCACGCGCTCGCCTTTCAACAGGCGATACCCGGCGCCAAGCTCGTGATCATTCCGAAATGCGGCCACGTTCCGCAGATCGAGAAGCCGGACGAGTTTGTCGCCGCGCTGGAAAGCTTCATCGGCGCACCCCCACCCTATCCTCCCCCGCATGCGGGGGAGGATAGGGTGGGGGCATCGGCCTAAAGG
>Ga0102924_1000330_pt1 | contig 59607 bp, 55 predicted proteins | sample PaiPotPPM11metaG_FD_80116 | JGI IMG/M metagenome (GOLD analysis project Ga0102924, IMG submission 80116) | Iron sulfur acid spring bacterial and archeal communities from Banff, Canada, to study Microbial Dark Matter (Phase II) - Paint Pots PPM... ... | reverse complement strand
CCGGATCCGGGGGTTCGTCGCCGGGGTGGCGGGGCTGCCCGAGGTGCTGAACGTGTTCTTCCTCGCGGGCAAGGACGACTTCCTGCTGCACGTCGCGGCCGCCTCGACGGCGTCGCTGCGTGAGTTCGTCGAGACGCTGTCATCCAACGGTGACGTCTCCTACACCGAGACCTCGCTGATCTTCGAGCACATCCGCGCCGACGCGGTGGGGTAGGCGGCGGGCGCAGGCGCGGCCCGCCGGGGCGCGGAGTCACGGCCGTGATACGTTGCTGTCACTGACGCTCCGTAGACGCGACAACAGCGCACCCACAACATAAGAAAGGCCCGGTCGGTCCGGCTGGGCTCGAGCGGATCTCCCCGGGTCCGCGGAGAGGCAGGCGGCAATGCCATCTCGGGAGTCGTATCGCGACGCGCTCCTCCGGGTCATCGACGAGGTCGTGGCACCGGGAGCGACGGAGGTCGACGCGGCAGGCACGTTTCCCAGGGCGCAGGTCGACGCCCTCGGGGCGGCCGGGCTGCTCGCGCTTACCGTGCCGGCCGACTTCGGCGGAGGCGGCGCGGGACTGCGCGAGGCCGCCGACGTGATCCGCGCGCTCGGTTCCGTCTGCGGGTCTACCGCGATGGTCGTGACCATGCACTACTCGGCGGTCGCCGCGCTAACGGCGGTAGGGGACAAGGACACGCTGACCGCGATCGGCGCGGGCACGCACCTGTCCACGCTGGCGTTCTCCGAGACCGGGTCACGGTCTCACTTCTGGGCACCGCTTTCCAGCGCGGTGCTGCTGGACGACGGGCCGACCGTGCGGCTGGACGCGTCCAAGAGCTGGGTCACCTCGGCGGGGCACGCGGACAGCTACGTGTGGTCGAGCCGTCCGGTTTCCGCCGGTGTCGCGGGGCCGATGACACTGTGGCTCGTGCCTGGCGGCGCCGCGGGCCTGTCCATCGCGGGCGCGTTCGACGGGCTTGGGCTGCGCGGTAACGCGTCGGCCCCGATGACCGCGGATGGCGTGACAGTGCCGCCGAGCGTGATGCTCGGCACCGACGGCGCCGGACTCGACCTAGCGATGGCGGCGGTGCTGCCGGTGTTCCTGGTCTGCTCGGCGGCGATGAGCGCGGGGCTGCTGCGCCGGCTGGCCGACGAGACGGCCGCGCACCTGGGGCGGACCAGGTTCGAGCATCTCGGCGTATCGCTCGCGCAGCAGACGGTGCCGCGCGCACAGCTCGCGCGGCTACGGATCGAGGCCGACCGGACCTGGGCGCTGATTTCCGAGACTCTCACGGCGGTGGAGAGCGGGCGTGAGGACGCGCAGCTGCTGGTGCTTGAGGTGAAGGCGGCGGCGGGCGAGAGCGCGGCGGACGCCGCGGACCTCGCGCTCAAGGTCGGCGGCGGTGCCGCGTTCCGCAAGGAGTCGGTGGTCGAGCGGCTCTTCCGCGACTCGCGGGCGGCCCGGGTGATGGCCCCCACGACGGACGCCCTGCAGGATTTCATCGGTCGCGCGCTGCTCGGGCTGCCGCTGCTCGGGGAGGTCTGATGGGCGTGCTGCTCGGGGCGGTCGCCTACGACCCGAAGGTCGTCACGATCTGGGACGGGTTCCGCGCGTGGCTCCGTTCTAGTGGCCTCGACTTCGATTACGTTCTGTACTCGAACTACGAGCGGCAGGTTCGTGATCTGGTGGACGGGCGGATCGACGTCGCGTGGAACTCGCCGCTCGCGTGGGTGCGCGCCAGACGGCTCGCCGCCTTCCGCGGAGTTTCCCTGACCCCGGTCACCATGCGGGATACCGACTGCGACCTAAGCTCGGTGATCGTGGTGCGGTCCGACTCGCCCGTCACGTCGCTCGCCGACCTGGCGGGACGGGTCGTGGCGACCGGGGCGGTGGACTCACCGCAGGCCACGCTGCTGCCGCTGTCGCTGCTGCGGTCGGCGGGCCTGGCGCCGGGCACCGACGTGGCCGTGCGCCGCTTCGACGTCGGCGTCGGGCTGCACGGCGACCACGTGGGCGGCGAGCGGGACGCGGCGCGAGCGCTGTTCACCGCCGACCAGGCGGAACGGGCGGACGCGGCCTGCCTGATCGACTCGAACCTGCTGCTCTTCGGCCGCGAGGGGGTGCTGCCCTCCGGGTCCGTCCGGGTGCTCGCGCAGACTCCGGTGTACGACCACTGCACAATGACCGCCGGGCCGTCGGCGGGGGCGGCGGGAGACGGCGTGGACAGCTCCGGCAATTCGGATATTTCACGACTTGGTGGGTTGCTGCGCGGCATGGACTACGCCGATGCCGCCCTCCGCCCGCTGCTGGACATGGAGGGGCTCAAAGAGTGGCGGCCGCCTCGCCTTTCCGGCTACGCGCAGCTTGAGCGCGCGGTCGACGAGGTCGGCTTCTACGACGAAAACGGCCAGGTCACCGCGGCGGACTACTGGCCGTAAGCGCCATGCCCGCCGCTGAGTACACCGATCTGGCCGGCCTCGGGCTGGACGAGGGCGGGCACCTGCTGATAGCACGGGCGCTCGCCCGGCTCGCCCCCGGCGACCGGCTAACGGTCACGGGCACGCATCCGGCGCTGGGCGTTCACCTCGCCGCCTGGTGCCGCGAGCATGGCCACCACCTCGCGGACGGGGAGGCGCCGGCCGGCACCGGATTCGGTTCTCGGACGGCAGGCGCGGCGTCGACGCGTGCCGTCATCAAGGGAAACGCGGGCGACCGCCGCTGGCTCGGTGCGGTGCGGGCCGGGGAAGCCGCGGGCGCTCCCGAGACACGGGCCGACCAGACCTGGGGCCTGGCGGCCCGCGGCGCGCTTGTCGAGGCGGGCGGCCCGCCGATCGGCGCCCAGTGGTCGCAGCGCGAGCACGTCTGGGCCGACATCGCGCCGCGGCTTTACGCGGCCGCGGCTGCCAGCCAGTGGGACCCCGCCACCGCGGTCGACTGGGCGGCACCACTTGACGCGGTCCCGGCCGCGGTCGAGCGCGCCGTCGTGCAGATCATGACGTACCTGGTCGAGAACGAGCAGGCCGCGCTCATCATCCCGGCACGGCTGCTGTCGCAACTCCACCCGCACTACCGCGAGGTCATGCAGTTGCTGGCCACCCAGGCCGCCGACGAGGCGCGGCACGTGGAAGTGTTCACCCGCCGGGCGCTGCTGTCGGGCGGCCCGCTCGGCACCTCGTCCGCCGGCGGCCGGGCCTCGCTGCAGACGCTGCTGGCCGAGCCCGACTTCACCACGGCGTCGTTCCTGCTGTCGGTGCTTGGCGAGGGCACCTTCCTCGACCTGCTGCGATTCATCCACGACCACGCGCCCGACCAGGTCACGGCCGACGTAACCAGGCTCGCGGTCCGCGATGAGGCGCGTCACGTGGCGTTCGGCGTGGCGCACACGGCGCACCTCGCGACATCCGACCGGTCTTACCTCGGCACGCTCCGCACGTCGGTCGAGCGCCGCCACGCCACCCTGCTCGACACCGCCGGGCTGAACGCGGAGGTGTTCGACTCCCTGGTCCTGCTCGCGGCAGGGTCGTGGTCACCGGAGGCGATCAGGCGGGGCTGGCGGCAGGTGCGCGAACTCCAGGAGCGCATGGACGAGGGGCGCCGCAGGCGGCTGGCTTACATCGGGTTTCCCGACGACGAGGCCGCGGAGCTCTCCGCCCTGCACACCCGCAACTTCATGTAATTGCCCCATAGCCGCGTGTGGCGGGTTGCTCCAGCGCGCTGGTGACGGGAGTACGTCCGCACCGGCGCCCTGCGGAACACGGCTCTTGCCATCCGCCGTTTTGCCCGAACGCAGTTAAACCGAAAATTCCGCACAAGGCGGAGACCTTGCACGGCAGGGTAGAGAAGCGCGTGTAGCAACAATGCCGTTAGTAATGCTGCCTCGCGGACGCGGCGGCCGTTCCTTTTGCCTAGTTTGTCCGGCATCCTGGCAGCTCGCCGCCATGATCACGAAGGATTTTCAGCTTATTCGATGAAAATCCTTCACGAAAGGAAAATTCTTCGTGATCATGGTGCGGGCGAGCCACTACGCGGCGGCATCAGGCGGCACTCGGCCATCACGGACACCGTATGTATGCTAATTTACCGCATTGCTCGCCACGTGCACCGCTCGCAAGCCTACCGACTGCGACCTCCAGCACTCTCTACTGAGCACCTATCAACGAAGACACCTGGGTGTTTGCTGCCAAATCTTGAGTGACTGCGACGCTGAGCCGAGTCACGTCGAGGAGGGCAAAAGCCGTGGCTCTTGCCGTGAAGACGTCGGCGTGTTAAACGAAGACCATGGACGATAGTCAGCCGCGACTATCCCTCACCAGAGGGAGTGAGAGGTGAGAGACTCACGGAAAGAAAATGAATCTGGCAGCCCCGCTGTCAACGGCTATCATTTGACCGAAGAATTTTTCACGGGATACTCAATCGAGACGGCGACTATTGCAGGTCCCACGGAGACCGCAGACCTGGAGGCTACCCGCTACCTATCTGCCGCCACTCAAGTGAATATTGAATACGCGAAGAAAGTTGTAGAAAGAGTATTTGACGAACATCTCAAAGCGCTTGCACCCACCTTCGGTGTCGATGTTCCAGTCGTTGTAAAATGGGCAATCAGAGCGCTTCGCACACGGATGATCCGCGACTATTCATTGACTGCTATCCTCGGACTGCAAGTCTTCCTCATCACGATCTTGATTCTTTGGTGGCACTGGGCATGGATCCCCCTTGTTCTCTCCATAATCGCCGCATGGTTTGTCGCGTCATGGGACCACCACGAGCGCATCCATAGTACAGTAATAGGGAAAATGCTTCGGTATCGCTTCAAGCCAGAAGAAGCGCCACTCCCCCGCAAAGAAGTCGACCGCCACCAGCTACAGGCGATCGCCAGGCGGAGAGACGGCAATCTCGTTGTATTTAGCGGGCATTCTGCATTTATAGGCAGCGGAAAACTCATGTACAGCCGACGCCTGCTGCTTGACATAAGCAGCAGAAAGCAGGCCGACGAGGACTCAGACAAACAGTTTGACCCATTCACCAGCGACGACATTCATGCTGCCATCGTGATGGCCTTTGACCGCCACCACGGCCTGGGTAAGAGTCTGGATAATATCCGCTCCTATGAACGCCTTTTCGTGAATGGGCTCCATATCCGAAACAATCAGCAACTACTGCCCGACCCACTCCTGCCGCCTCCGACGTCGGTTGACAGCACCCTTCTGCGTACAGCAGCAGTGAACCCGTCGCCAGAAGCGCGCACCTATGTATGCGTAGAAATGCCGGGCTGGCAAGGCCAACTCGTGGTTACCCTATTCATCCGTGCCGTTTACGCGGGCAAGTCGCTTTTTGTCGAATGGACCTTCAGGGTCCTCCCACCGATTCGTACGGAATTTCTAGGCATAGACGACCTGTATGAGTTCTCCAGGTACCGCCGCCTGAAGGATTCCTCAATAAAAGGCGTGGAGGCTCTTGTACCTGCACTCCTCGGCGCTCCAGCCCATGCATTCGGGTTTTGGCACCGACCGCGTACCGCGAAGCGCCATTTGTCAAATTATTCGCGTGCGATAAAGTGTGGTTACATTTTCGACTACGGCGCGGACAGAAGCATCCGAGAGGACGCAAGTGGCAACCAGCGACAACATTACTTCTTGGCACGCGACGAAACGATGTACGTGCTGCTCGCACAGCAAACTCTAATACGGGCAGTGGGTGATTTCCTGGACGACCATGGAGTGGATCTGGGTCAGTTCGATGATCAGGTAAAAGTAATTTTCGAACAGAGCATAAATTATAATATCGGCAATATCACGGACAGCAGTGGAATTGTAATCGGAGACAAGTCTTCGGCAACAGTCAACGAATCACCAAAAGGACAACAATGAGCCACGGAAAACGGAACGATGAGTCTTTTAGCATAGGTAATATCCAGAATAGCACCGGGATCGCCATCGGTTCCGGGGCATTCGCAGCGGTTAACCAACCCGCGCCGCCTACTCGGGACGAGGTGAACACGCTACTCGACGATTTCATACGTGCGCTTGGAGTCTACGGCGCTTCGGTGTCCGACCCGCAAGGTGTCCGCGAGACCGCATTGGAGGCACGCAAAGAGGTGGCACGTCCGTCCCCGAAGTGGCAGGCGGTACGTCGCATGCTCACGACGATGGCCGCAGGCGTGGCCGGTGTAGCCGCACTCACTGACGCGGTCAACAACATACAGTCAGTTGTAGCGCGCATCATTGGCTAGACGTTACTCGGCGAGGGCGACTCCGGCCGCTGAACCACCATCCGGCCCTCCAGTGGGGAGGGAAGCGAAGCGAAAACCGTTCGGCCCCGGTCCCGGGCGCCCGTTACCCTGGCACTGTGCGGGTGGTGGTGACGGGCAGCGCGGGGCATCTGGGAGAGGCACTCGTCCGGGTCCTGCGGGACGGCGGGGATGACGTGACGGGCGTCGACCTCAAGCCGTCGCGCTACACGGCGGTCGTCGGATCGGTCACGGACCGGGCCGTCGTCCGCCGTTGCCTGGCCGGCGCCGGCGCGGTACTGCACACGGCGACGCTCCACAAGCCGCATGTCGCCTCGCACAGCAAGCAGGCGTTCGTGGAAACCAACGTGACCGGAACGCTGACGCTGCTCGAGGAGGCCGTAGCAGCCGGCGTGGGCAGTTTCGTGTTCACGAGCAGCACGAGCGCGTTCGGGCGGGCGCTGACCCCGGGGCCGGGTGAGCCCGCCGCGTGGATCACCGAAGACGTGGCGGCGCGCCCGCGCAACATCTACGGCGTGACCAAGACGGCCGCGGAGGATCTGTGCGAGCTCGCCCAGGCCGAGCACGGCCTGCCCGTGGTCGTGCTGCGGACCTCGCGGTTCTTCCCGGAGAGCGACGACGACGATGACGTGCGGGCCAGCTACACCGACGCGAACGTCAAGGCCAACGAGTACCTGTACCGGCGAGTGGACGTGGCGGACGTGGCGGACGCCCATCTGCTGGCGATGCGGCGCGCGGCGGAGATCGGGTTCGGGAAGTACATCATCAGCGCCACGACCCCGTTCGCCCCCGGTGACCTGGCGGGCCTGCGCGATGACGCGCCCGCGGTGGTCCGGCGGCTGTTTCCCGACTTCGCGGCGGAATACGCCCGGCGGGACTGGCGGATGTTCCCTGCCATCGGGCGCGTGTACGTCAACGCCCGCGCTCGCGCCGAGCTTGGCTGGACGCCGCGGCACGATTTCCGTTCCGTGCTCGACGCGCTCAAGTCCGGCGCGAACCCGTACAGCCCGCTAGCGCAGGCCATCGGCATGAAGGGCTACCACGACAAGCCGACCGGCGTCTACACCAGCTAGCCGGCCGCGCGGAACAGGCACAGCGTGATCCCCCGGCCGAGAACCGGATCGGCGACCGGGAGCAGGTAGCGGTACCTGGCGGGCAGGCTGGCGAACAGCCCCGCCGGCGGGCGGGTTGGCCTGGCCGTCTCCAGCAGCCGCAGGCCGAGCCGCTCCAGCGTGCGCGGGTCGTCGCAGGCCCACTGCCACAGCGCGAGACCGCGCTTGGCGGCCATCCGGTGCTCGTACTTGAACGTGGCCAACGGGTAGACGTCGAAGGCCAGCCCGCTACCGGGGAACCTGGCGGCAATCCGGCCGAGCGCGCCGGTCACTTCTTCCTCGCGCAGGTAGACGAGGACGCCGTCGGACACGAAGAAGTACGGTCCCGGGAGCCGCTCCACCTCCGCCATCCAGTCCTCGTCGAGGAGCGACGCGGCGATCATGCGCCGCCGTTCGGTGTCAGCGAAAAAACGCCGGCGCAGCGCGATCGTGTCGGGCAGGTCCAGGTCGATCCAATGCACCGACCCGTTGTCCGCCCGCTCGAAGCGCGTGTTCAGCCCGGTGCCGAGTTCGACGACCGTCCCATCCGGGTGCTCGGCCAGGAACTGGCGGACCCACCAGTCGAGGATCATCGTCCGGATCACCACGAGGAACCGCATCGGGGTGCGGAAGGTGGCAACGTCGAAGTCAATCCCCTCCGTCAGCTCCACGGCTGTGGGATCGTTCAGCAGCGGCCGCCTGCTCTGCGTCTCCCTGGCCCGCGCCACCAGCGGAAAGAACAGCGTCTGCTGCACCTGCCCGAGTTCAACCCGCGTCTCGTCCGGCATTCGTCCATACTGCCATCCGCGCGGGCGCGGCGTGGCCCCGCCGGCCGGTGACCGTAGTGTCGGGGTCATGCTCCTCACGTACGGGCACGGCACCGATTCAGCGGAACGGACCGTCGCGATCCTCGCGGGCGCGGGCGTCGACTCGCTGGTGGACATCCGCACCGTGCCGGGCAGCCGGCGCAATCCGCAGTTCGCCCGCGCCGCCATGGAGGAATGGCTACCAGAGGCGGGCATCGCGTACCGGTGGGAGAAGCGCCTCGGCGGGTTCCGCAGGCCGGGCGCGGGCAATCCCGACGTGGCGTGGCGGGAGGACATGTTCCGCGGCTACGCCGAGTACATGCGGTCCGCGGACTTCGGTGCCGCGATCGACGCCGTGCTCGCCGAGGCGGAGTCGAGGCAGGTGATCGTGATGTGCTCGGAGTCGCTGTGGTGGCGTTGCCACCGCCGTCTGCTCGCGGACTTCGTCTCTGTGGCCCGCAAGGTCGAGGTCCGTCACCTCATGCACGATGGGCACGTCGAGGCGCACCGTCCCTCCCCGGGCTTGCGGCTGCGCGGCGACGGGCTCCTCGTCTATGACCTCGGCCAGACCGAGCTGCTTTAGCCGAGTGGCAGTCCCGGTGTCCGAGGTACCATAACGATATGGACACCTATAGCCTGGCGGCGGCGGCGCGATCGCTACAGACCTCGGCCCCTCGCGTCCGGCGAGCCATCGATCGCCTCGGCATGCCCGTCGAACGCACTGATTCAGGTGTCTTCCGGCTGACGCAGAGCCAGGTAGACGAACTGGCCAGCGTGCTCGGCATCACTCCGTCGGTGCCTGCTCTGTCGCCAACCGAGTCTCGCGTTCTCGCTGCGCTGTCGCGGTCGCCGCGCGGGGTCGCTTCGGTGCGCGAGGCAGCGCGTCGCGCAGGAGCCTCCCCGACTGCCACCGCACGCGCCATCGCCAGCCTTACATCCGCAGGCCTCATGATGCAGACACACGCGATGCTCGCCCGAGGGCGCGCAAGTGAGGCGACGGTGTACCAGGTTCCCTTCGCTTCGCCGAGATGGCTCGCTCTGGCCCCGGCGATCGCGCACGTGCAACTGCCAGCCCGCCTCGAAAGAGCGCGCGCTACGAGGGTGCCGCCGCACCTGCTGCACTTGTTCTGGAATGTCGCCCCAACCCAGCTTGACGTCGCGGGTTCGGCACCTTTCATCGCCCGACGGTTGATCACGTCCTTTGACCCCGATGGTCTTGCCTGGGGAAGCCGGAACCTACCCGCAAGCGCGTGGGAGCACGCAGCCGCTACTCGCGGTCTCGAACCCGCGAAGCGGGCACTTGCGCACAATCTCGCCAGGAACGCGTCCGATGCCCTCTGACCAGGTCCGCAAAATCCTTCCGCCCGACACTGCCGCGACTTGGGAGACGATCGCGCCGATCGTCCCGTCAGACGCCTATCTCGGCGGCGGTACGGCCATCGCCGTCCACCTCGCGCATCGGGTTAGCCGAGATCTGGATTTCTTCTTCCACCACGGAAGCGTTGACCTCGATGAGTTGAGCAAGCGCCTGACCGCTGTTGGCCCGTTCGCCGTCACCGAGCGTTCGCCAGGGACGCTCAACGGCATCTTCTCTGCCACCAAGGTGCAGTTTCTGCACGCCGATGAAGGCCAACCGCAGCATCTCCTCGAATCTCCCGAGGAAGTCGACGGCCTGCGCATCGCCGGACTCAGCGACCTCATGGCCATGAAACTCAAGGTGGTCGGGGATCGCGGCGAATTGCGTGACTACTTCGACCTGATGACGATCGAACAGCGGACCGGGCGGACCGCCGACGAGGGTCTAGCCTTGTTCGTCGCCCGCTTCCAGCCCGAATACCCGCAGCAGGCAATCAATCACATCCTGCTCGGCCTCGGTTACTTCGACGACGTTGATCCCGATGACGCCCTACCTGTACCACGGGACCAGATCGTCGACTACTGGAGCCGACGTCAGCCCGAAATCGTCGCAGCACGCGGCCGGTTACTTGATGTAAGTTGCCGATGCAAAAGGCGAGCCAGGGCTACGCCGAGTACGGCGGCCAGCCGACGCTGTTGTAGCGGCATCGGGAAGAATGCCGTGGACGGTCCAGGGTCACTCTGCCACCGTTCGGAATACGAGAGTTTTGATGAGTCGCAGAGAGGAGACGCCGTGCGGCAGATCCCTGACGCCACGACGACCAGCGAGCGGGACTCGCTCGTGCAGTACCTCGACTACCAGCGGGAGACGATCCTGCTCAAGACCGAAGCGCTGACGAAGGAGCAGTTCGGCCAGAAGATCCCGACCTCCGCCTTGACGCTCGCCGGCATCCTGTATCACCTGGCGCTCGTCGAAGAGGACTGGTTCGAGGTCGACTTCCTCGGCCACCAGCCCCGCGCGGACTTCGCCGGTATCGACTGGAAGGCCGACCCCGACTACGAGTTCCGCACCGCGCTCGAGAAGGAGCCGGAGTGGCTCCGGCGACGCTACCGTGACGCCTGCGACCGCGCCAGGCAGGTAGTGGCCGCCGCGGACAGCCTCGACGACGTCTCGGTCTCGACGCGGATGGGCGGCAAGCCGTTCACGCTCCGCTGGGTGATGCTGCACCTCATCGAGGAGACCGCGCGGCACGCCGGGCACGCCGACCTGCTCCGCGAGGCGATCGACGGCGTGGTTGGCGAGTAGACCGGCGGCGTTAGGCTCCCGCTTCCCTGCCGTTACATGCCGGCAACCGGGTCTGGGCATGCTTGGCCTCGTGGGGAGAGAGCAGGCGAGCGAGCGGGGGCACGTGATCGTCTGCGGGCTGCCCGGCGTCGGCCTGCGGATCGTGGAGCAGCTCGCGCTCTCCGGCGTGCCCGCCGTGGTCGTCGACGACAACCCCGCGCCCGCACTCGCCGCGATGGTCGCCGCCTGGGACGTGACGCTGATCGCCGGCCCCGCGCGGTCCGAGGAGACGCTGATGGCGGCGGGTCTCGCCGGGGCGGTCGCGGTCATCTGCGCGCAGGACGACGACCTTTCCGCGCTCGCGACCGCGCTTCTCGTCCGGAGGCTGCGCGCGGACGTGCGGGTGGTCGCGCAGCTCACCAACCCGGCGGTCGGGCGCGCCGTCAAGGACGCGGGCGTGGCGGTGCTCGACGTCGCCGGCCTGTCCGCGCCGTCGGTCGTCGAGGTCTGCCTGGGCGAGGGCGTGCAGGAGATGTCCCTGTCCGGGATGAGGTTCCTCGCCGCCCGCACCGCCGCGCCGTCCAATGCGACGCTGCGCGAGCTGTACGGTGCCCTCGCCCCGGTCGCGGTGGTGCCGCCCGCCGGCGACGTGCTTGTCTGCCCGGGCCGCGACACCCGGGTCAGCGCCGGCGATGAGGTGACGCTCATCGGTACCCCCGAGGAGCTCGCCGCCGCCGACATCATCGACCACCCCGAGCGGATCCGCCGCTTCACCGCCCCGGCCAGTCCCAGCCCGGCGCCTGGTTCGCTGGGGGTCCTGGGTGTCCTCGGCGGCGACCAGCCCGACGATCCGCGCGCGGGGCCCAGTGCCGCGGAGCGTGCCCTGCGAGCACTGCGCGACGTCGCGCTGTCGCTGGCGCGGGCTACCGACCGGCGGATCGCGATCGCCCTCGGCGCGCTGCTCGCGGTGCTGGTGACCGCGACGCTCGTGCTTCGGTTCACCTACCACCTCGCCGGGGCCGGCCACCGGATCTCGCTGCTCGACGCGGTGTACTTCACGGTGGAGACCGTGACCACCGTGGGATACGGCGACTACACGTTCCGCGGCGAGCCGGCGTGGCTGGTGGTGTTCGCGATCCTGCTGATGATGGCCGGCGCGCTGTTCGTCGCCGTCTTCTTCGCCCTCGTCACGAACATGCTGGTCAGCCGCCGCATCGAGGAGTCGCTCGGGTTGCAGAAGATCACCGCGCTGCGCGGCCACGTCCTGGTCATCGGCCTTGGCACGGTCGGCCTGCGGGTCGCGCGGCAGCTGCACGTCGCCGGGCGGGACGTCGTGGTGATCGAGATGAACGAGCGCAACCGGCACCTCGGCCAGCTCCGTGCCCTCGGCGTCCCGGTCATGATCGCCGACGCGACCCTGCCGGAGGTCCTCGCGTCGGCGCGGCTCGCCGCCGCGTCGGCGGTCGCGGTGGTGACCAGCGATGACCTGGCCAACCTGGAAACCGGCCTCGCGGTGCGCGATCAGCTCGGGCCGCGCTGGCCCGCGACGCCGGTGGTGCTGCGCATCTTCGACCCGCAGCTCGCGCACTCGGTGAAGGAGACATTCGGGTTCAGGGACGTCCGGTCGACCGCCGCGCTCGCCGCCCCCTGGTTCGTCGGCGCCGCGCTGGGCCTCGACGTGCTCTCCACGTTCTACGCGGGCGAGGAGCCGCTGCTCGTCGCCCGGCTGACCGTCACGCCGGGCGGCGGGCTCGAGGGCCTGCAGATGCACGAACTGGCCGCCCGTACGCGCGTGCTCGCGTTGCGCCGCGCGGCCGACCGGTCCGTGCTCGAGCACCCGCCGCGCCGCACGACGCGCTTCCACCCTGCCGACGAGGCGTTTCTCATCGGGCCCTACGACGAGCTGCTGACGGTCTTGCGCCGCGACCGCCCCTCACCCAGCCTGACGGACACCAGCGCCGGAGCGCCCTGAGGATCTTAGGCTTAGTCGCTGGCGCTGTAAGCGGCGAAGCCGCTGGTCTGCCAGGTGCCGCCGGCCGCGGTGATCGCGTAGGCCTCGTAGCCGTCCAGGGACTCGGTCCAGGCGCGGGCAAGTTCCGGGCCCATCGCGAAGGCGGCGGTCGCGCATGCGTCGGCGAGCGCCAGCCTCGGGCCGACCAGCGTGACGCTGGCCAGGCCCGCGGCGGCCTCGCCGGTGCGGGGGTTCACGATGTGCGCGCCGCGCTCGGCGGTGCCCGACGTGGCGACGCCGCAGTCCCTGGCTTCCACGACCAGGGCGAGACGGCCGCGCCGCAGCGGGTCGGCGATGCCCACCCGCCACGGCGGCCCTTCCGGCCCGGCGACGTCGCCGGGCGCCGGGCCTGCAGGCGAAGCGCGGTCCCCCGCGCACTGCACGTCTCCCCCGCCGTTGACCAGGTGGCTGGCCGAACCGGCCGCGGACAGGATGTCCGCGGCCCGCTCCACGGCCCAGCCCTTCACGTAGCCGGACGGGTCGAACCGGCCGCGCGGCGACGCCGTGAAGTAGCCGCCGGACAGCTCGCGGACGAACGCGCACGCCTCGATGACTTCGGCCATCTCCGGCGCGCACCCGTCGACGGTCGTTTCGCCGGCCGCGAGCAGCGAGACGTCGCTGTCCGGGAGGAAAGGCGAGAACACCCGGTCCACCCAGTGCAGCCACTTGATCGCGTCGTCGAGCGACCCGTCGTAGCGGGCGGTGACCGGGACGTCGAACGAGACCACCGTCCCCATCACCGGCTCGGCGTGCCGCACGCGGGCCGAGAACGCGAGGTTGCTATTCAAGGAAGATGCTGTCACCGGAGACCTTGATGTTCTTGGCGGGCAGCGCCTTGGGCGCGGGTCCCGCCACCACGTCGCCGGTCGTGATGCTGTACTGGCTGCCGTGGCACGGGCAGTCGATGGTCCCGTTGCTGACCTGGTTGACGATGCACCCCATGTGGGTGCAGACCGCGCTGAACGCCTTGAAATTCCCGGCCGTGGGCTGGGTCACGACCACCTGCGGCTCGGGGAAGATCGCCCCGCCGCCGACCGGGACCTTGCTGGTGGCGGCGAGCGCTGTCGCAGCGGAACCGCTGGCGGCGGCGCTGCTCGCCGGCGCGGCGGGAGTGGTGGCCGCGCCCGCCGCGTTTCCCGCGGTGCTGCTGCTTGTGGTGCTAGAGGTGCCCGCGCCGCAGGCGGTGATCGCGCCCGCGAGACCCACCAGGCCGACGCCGGCCAGCACGCCCCGTCGAGTGGCCGGCGAGTCCGTCTGTGGTTCGTGTGTCACGACTGCTCCTATTCGCATGGGTTGCCGCAGATGCGGCTGGGGATGCCCTCTCGCCCTTGCATCCCTGTATAGGGATACGTGGCCCGGCGCCGTACGGTTCACCGTCCGATTCATAGGCTCCCGTAAGCCGGGCGCAAGCACTTGCAGAAATGCTCTGAGAATCCGCTGAGGAGCTTCACCGCCGAACCGTCGGTCGCGGAGCGTAACGCTACTGCCGCAGACCGCGTTTTGCAGGAAAGAGATTTCGGCCATCCCGAACGAGTGCGTGCTTCGAATAATAGCGATGAACTGGGCTAATAGGGGCAAATATAGCCTTAAGGCTAGGTATTACTTACCAGTCGGCCATATGCCTATGACCTTACCGAGAGTATCCATATCCGTACGTAGCGCCATAATCTTGGCAGAGTAGGCATCACGGATGGGACACACCTAAATGCTTAGAGTTAGCATGGTCGACGGGTGGCTGAACCGGCCTCGCGGCACGGAACCCGCCCGACCCGACGTGCACGCTCAGGGCACCCGGGTGGTGGATCCCTGTGGTCAGAATCCCCGTGGTCAGAATCCCCGTGGTCAGCATCACGGTGTGATCATCCGGAGCCACGGCGAAGACGGCAGGCGGAGTGTCGGGGACCAGCAACCGGGCGTCAGCGGCCCGTCGTCCGGCGCACACGCACTCCGCCTGCACCTCGCCATGATCCCGCCGGGCACGCGCGGCACGCCGCATTTCCACGTCGGCGGCGAGACCGCCATCTACGTCGTGAGCGGCGAGGCGGACGTCTGGCACGGCCCAGGCCTCGGCAAACGCTCGGCGGTCCGCGCCGGCGACTTCATCTACGTGCCTCCGGGCACCCCTCATCTCGCCGTGAATCGCGGCGAAGTCACCTCGATCGCGGTCGTGGGGCGTACCGATACGCCGGATCAATCCGGTGTTGTCGTGATAGAACTGCCTCGGCACCTCGTCGGCCTGTCGAGCTACCCGGTAGCGAGCGGCGAATGAACTTTCCCCTCCCCCGCAGCATTTCGCGGGGACGCGGCGAATCCGGCACCCGTGGCGGCATCCTCCTCCGCCGCGGTACACCAGGGGCTTCTCTCCCCCCTCCCGCCGGTTTCGCCGCGAGTAGGCCGGAGTCCCCGCTGGTGTAGCAGCGGGGACCCGGCCTATTACTAGATTTACTCGTAGGCTTCCGGTGGCTGGCAGGAGCAGACCAGGTGACGGTCACCGTAGGCCTGGTCGATGCGGCGGACCGGGGGCCAGTACTTGGCCCGGCCGTTCGCCAGCCCGGCGCGGCCTTTCTCGTGGCTGCCGGCGCCCGGGTAGGCTCCCTCGTCCCGCCGGTACGGATGGGTCCACTCCGCCGCGATCAGCATCTCCGCGGTGTGCGGCGCGTTCTTCAGCGGGTTGTCCGCCGCGTCCCACTCGCCGGACTCCACCTTGTCCACCTCGGCCCGCACGGCGATCATCGCGTCGCAGAACGCGTCGAGCTCCGCGAGCGACTCGCTCTCCGTCGGCTCGATCATGAACGTGCCGGCGACGGGGAACGACATCGTCGGCGCGTGGAAGCCGTAGTCGATGAGCCGCTTGGCGACGTCCTCGACCGTGATGCCGCCCGGCAGCCGGCGCAGGTCCACGATGCACTCGTGGGCGACGAGGCCGTCGCGCCCTGCGTAGACCACCGGGAAGTACGGCGCGAGCCTGCGGGCGACATAGTTCGCGGACAGCACGGCGACCTGGGTCGCCGTGCGCAGCCCGGCGGCGCCCATCATCGCGATGTACGCCCACGAGATCGGCAGGATGCCGGCCGAACCGTAGGGCGCGGCGGCCACCTGGGGGACAGCGCTTCGCCCCGCGGGCCGGTCGCTCTCCCGGCCGATCCTGGCGGGGAGGAACGGGGCGAGGTGCGCCTTCGCGGCCACCGGGCCCACACCGGGTCCGCCCCCGCCGTGCGGGATGCAGAAGGTCTTGTGCAGGTTCAGGTGGGACACGTCACCGCCGAGGAGGGCGGGTGAGGCCACGCCGGCGAGCGCGTTAAGGTTGGCGCCGTCGATGTAGACCTGGCCGCCGGCCTCGTGGACCAGCTCGGCGACCGTGGTGATCGTCTCCTCGTAGACCCCGTTGGTGGACGGGTAGGTGACCATGATCGCGGCCACCCGACCGTCGTTGGCCGCGAGCTTGGCCCGCAGGTCGCCGGTGTCGACCGCGCCGTCCTCGCCGCACTTGACCACCACGACCCGCAGCCCGGCGAGGACCGCGGACGCCGCGTTCGTGCCGTGCGCGGAGGCCGGGATCAGGCAGACGTCCCGTGCGTCGTCACCGCGCGAGCGGTGGTAGGCGCGGATGGCGAGCAGGCCGGCGAGCTCTCCGGCCGAGCCGGCGTTCGGCTGCAGGGAGCAGGCGTCGTAACCGGTCAGCGCGCACAGCCACCGCTCGAGGTCACCGATGAGCTCGGTGTAGCCCTCGGCGTCGGACGCGGGCGCGAAGGGGTGCAGCCCGGCGAACTCCGGCCAGGTGACCGCCTCCATCTCGGCCGTCGCGTTCAGCTTCATCGTGCACGACCCGAGCGGGATCATCGAACGGTCGAGCGCCACGTCCATGTCCGACAGGCGGCGCAGGTAGCGCAGCATCCCCGTCTCGCTCTGGTGGGCGCTGAACGTCGGGTGGGTGAGGAACTTCGAGGTCCTTACCAGGGAGGCCGGTACCGAATCGGTGACCGCCGTGGTCAGCCGGACGTCGGCCGCGTCCAGCCCCGTGCCCACCATGGAGGCGCCGACGAGCGCCGCGACCACGTCACGGAGGTGCCCGGACGTCGTCGTCTCGTCGCAGGAGACCTGCACCACGCCGCCGCCCGCGTCGTGCAGGTTGTACCCGGCCGCCCGGGCCCGCAGCCGCGCGGCCCGCGCCTCGGTCGGCCCTGGCAGCTGCACGCCGATGGTGTCGAAGGCGTCGGTGCCGCTCGTCAGCAGGCCGTAGTCCTTGAGCGTCGCGGCGAGGGTCATGGCGTGCCGGTGCACCCGCCGCGCGATGGCGGTCAGGCCGTCCGGGCCGTGGTAGCACGCGTACATGGCCGCGACCACGGCGAGCAGCACCTGGGCGGTGCAGATGTTGCTCGTGGCCTTCTCCCGGCGGATGTGCTGCTCGCGCGCCTGCAGCGCCAGCCGGAACGCCGGGTTGCCGTCGGCGTCCACCGACACGCCGACGAGCCTGCCCGGCAGCTGCCTGCGCAGGTCGTCACGGACCGCCAGGTAGGCGGCGTGCGGCCCGCCGTAGAACATCGGCACCCCGAACCGCTGGGTGGAGCCGAGCGCGATGTCGGCCCCGAACTCGCCCGGCGGCTTGAGCATGGTCAGCGCCAGGATGTCCGCCGCGACCGCCACCTTGGCGCCCGCGGCGTGCGCCGCCTCGATGACCGGCCCGAGGTCGCGGACCTCGCCGGACGCGCCCGGGTACTGGAGCAGCACGCCGAAGACACCCTCGGAAGCACTACCGAAGTCGGTGGCCGCCGTCACGCCGGCGACGCGCAGCTCGATGCCGAGCGGTTCGGCGCGGGTGCGCAGCACGTCGAGGGTCTGCGGCAGGCAGTCGGCGTCCGCGAGGAACACATTCCCGGCGCCGCCCGCGGCCCGGCGGGCCATGGTCATCGCCTCGGCGGCGGCGGAGGCCTCGTCGAGCAGCGACGCGTTGGCGACGTCGAGCGCGGTCAGGTCGCAGACCATCGTCTGGAAGTTCAGCAGCGCCTCAAGGCGGCCCTGGGAGATCTCCGGCTGGTACGGCGTGTAGGCGGTGTACCAGGCCGGGTTCTCGAGCACGTTCCTGCGGATGACCGGGGGGGTGATCGTGCCGTAGTAGCCGAGGCCGATCATGGAGACGGCGACCGTGTTTCGCGCGGCCAGCCGGCGCAGGTCGTCAAGGACCTCCCGCTCGGTTCGCGGCGCGGGCAGGCTGGCGAGCGAGGCCGGGGGCCGCGCGTAGGACGGAAGCGCGGCCGTCATGAGGTTTTCCAGCGACCCGTAACCGAGGGTCGCGAGCATGGCACGCTGGTCATCCTCGGACGGCCCGATGTGGCGCACAACGAAAGAGGAAACAGCACCGTCGAACAAATCGGGCAAATCACCCTGCATGGAGCCTCCCCGGTATGGGCTCCCCGTCTGTCGCCCGGCTGGCTTCAGAGCGCCTGTCCCACCCGGTCCTTGGTGCCTGAGAGGTTCCGGGGAATGTGTTGCCCCTTCGGCGTCCGCCTCGTCTACGTGCGGATCTCTCCCGGGTGGGATATCAAGTGCGCGCTAGTAGCCTAGCGCATCCCTGCCACCAGAGCCTGTCACCCGTTAGGGGGTCATCATCCCGTCTTGCGCGCGGCGCGGCGGTCCGCGAGCTCGTCGGCGCCGTCGACGATGAGGCCGTCCTCGGCGCGCACCGCGGGCATCTCCGCCAGTTCACCCGCAACCTCTTGCCACACCCGGCCCAGCGCGATGCCGAAGACCCCCTGCCCGCCCGCGAGGAGGTCGACGACCTCGTCGGGCGACGTGCACTCGTAGACGCTCACCCCGTCGCTCATCAGCGTGACCTGGGCGAGGTCCTCGGTCCCGTGGTCACGCAGGTGCTGGACGGCCGCGCGGATCTGCTGCAGCGAGATCCCGGTGTCGAGCAGCCGCTTGACGACCTTGAGCACGAGGATGTCACGGAAGCCGTAGAGGCGCTGGGATCCGGAGCCGTGCGCCGCGCGGACGCTCGGTTCCACGAGGCCCGTGCGCGCCCAGCAGTCGAGCTGACGGTAGGTGATCCCCGCCGCGGTGCACGCCGTGGGGCCTCGATAACCGATTTCGGAGCTGCCATCGAAGAGCGCGCCCGCAGCAGGTCCGGACCCACCCCTTGTTACCGACACGGCCACCTCCTGTGACTACCCCCGGCATTCGCACCGTAAGCCCGCCGGGCGGGCCCGTCAACGATCACGCTCGGCGCGTCGCCACATTCACCGGCAAAACGCTTAAATGGCACGCCGTGGGGGTCACGGCCTGGCCGACGGCTAGGCCGACTTGCCGAAATCCTCGGGGGAGATCTGGTCGAGGAACTCGCGGAACTTCTCGACCTCGTCCTCCTGCTCGTCCGGGATGGCCACGCCCGCCTCGTCGAGGATCTCGTCGGTGGCGAAGATCGCGGCGCCGGTCCGCAGCGCGAGGGCGATCGAGTCCGAAGGCCTGGCGCTGACCTCGGCACCGTTGGAGAAGACGAGGTCGGCGTAGAAGATCCCGTCGCGCAAAGCCGTGATGTTGACGGTGCGAAGTTGCACGTTCAGGACTTCGAGCACGTCCTTGAAAAGGTCGTGGGTCAGCGGCCGCAGTGACACCATCCCCTGCTGAGCGAAGGCGATCGCGGTCGCCTCCACCGCCCCGATCCAGATGGGCAGGTACCGGTCGCCCTGCTGCTCTTTCAGCAGGACGATCGGGCTGTTGGACGGCATCTCGACACGGACGCCGACGACCTCCATCCGCCGCACTGGAGCTCCGTCCTCGCACGTGCTCAGCGACATCCGGGGCCTATGTGGCCTCGTGGTCGCTAAGCTAACCGAACCACTCTTCCTGCCAAACTACACCCGTTATCGCCCTGAGGCCGAGCGCAGCCCCCTAGTAGCTTCCCGGGACTCACCGGGTGATGTACCCGGATGCGGGGCCTGTGAAGCCAGTCCGGCCTCGGCCAGCCCGTCTTCGACCAGGGTCGCGTGAAGGCTGGCGATGTGTCCCGAGAGGTCGTGCGCCGCGCGCAGCGCGGGCTCGCGGCTGCCTTTCTGCCGGGTCAGCGGGGCGACCGCCTGCTCGACAAGCGCCGTTTCCCGCTCGGCGGCCGCCTTGATGACGCGCAGGTGACGCGGCTGTATACCGTATTCGCCGAGCCGCACGGCCGACCGGAGGACGGAAAGCGTCTGCGTTCCGTAAGACCTGGCGCGGCGGATGAGGCCGTAGTCCTCAAGCTCGGCGAGAAGTTCCTCCGTGGCACCCGCCCCAGCGAGCAGTTCGCTCCTCGTCATGGCGACCGGCGGGACCCCGCCGGCGTCGGAGCCCTGGGGCCCTGGCCCCTGGGCCCCGGCTCCGTCGAGCGCGTCGAGCCGTTCCTTGATCACGCGCAGCGGCAGGTACTCGTCGCGCTGCGCCGTCAGGATGAAGCGGAGGCGCGTTATGTCCGCCGCCGAGAACCTGCGGTAGCCCGACGAGGACCGCAAAGGCTGGATCAGTCCCTCCGACTCGAGGAAGCGGATCTTGGAGGGACTGACGTCGGGAAACTCCGGGCTGAGCTCGTCGAGCACCTGCCCGATGCTGACACTCCCCCTCCCGGGGGCCCCGCTCGCGAGCGCCGGCTGGTGCCCGCGGGTCATACGTAGTCCTGCGCTCCCAGTCCGCGGCGCCTGCCAACCTCGGGACTGCGGGTCATGAACAGCAGCCGGAACTTGCCGATCTGTACCTCGTCGCCCCCGAACAACTCGGCCTCCTCGATCCGCTCACGGTTCACGTAGGTGCCGTTCAGGCTACCAACGTCACGCACGGTGAACCGGTCGCCGTGCCGGTAGAACTCGGCGTGCCGCCGCGACACGGTCACGTCGTCGAGGAAGATATCGCTGTCGGGATGCCGCCCGGCCGAGGTGAAGTCGCTGTCGAGCAGGAACCTGCTGCCCGCGTTCGGCCCGCGCAGCACGACGAGCAGCGCCGTGCCCGGCGGGAGCGTGTCCGCCGCCGAATAGTCCGGCGACGGCTCGTCGGGGTACTCCGGCTCGCCGGCGACCGGCGAGATGATCGACGTGGTCTCGCCGCCGCGCTCGTTGGGGATCGCGCTGAAGCTGCCGGTGTTCGTGTTGCGCATCAGCGAGGCGCCGCAGTTGGAGCAGTACCTGGCCCGCTCCGGGTTCGGCCGGCCGCACCGTGCGCAGTACATACCACCACCAGACATGGCCTCGCCCGGCCTCCCCTCTCGCTGTTCCGCTGGCTCCCGCAGCATCGCCTCAGGCGACGCTGCCAACGGTACCCGCGCCGAGGGCTCCGGGTCTACGCGCCACGCAAACAGGCGGCGCAGGCCGCCTCTTGGCGTGCCATCGGGTCCCTGCCGTCTCCGCCACACAGCCGTTTCACCTCCGGGTCATGCGCACGGCGCAAGTTCGCGATGATGGTGGCCGGCCTGTGCACCGCGAAATGGTACGTCTGCGTAATTAACACAGATTACCTGAACGTGCATCCCCAATCCGCCTCACTAGCTCAGGCACAAGGCGAATCGGTGTCACTCTCCTGCCTGCTCGACGACGGCCGCCCACTCGTCGAGCAGGAACTGCGCGGAGTCCGCGTCGCCGCCCTCCGCCCACAGGTGCGTCACCGCGTCGGCCGGGTCGGGCAGCACCAGGACCCAGCCCCGCTCCGTGTCGACGATGCGCACGCCGTCGGTGGTGTCGACCGGCCTGGTCCCCGCCTCCTCGATGACGGTCCGCATTACCGAGCCCTTGGCCGCCCACGGCGTGGGTACGGAGCGGCGCATCAGGTGCGCCTGCGGGATGCGGGCGTCGATCTGGCTGAGGGTCAGCCGGGTCCGCGCCACGAGGCCGATCAGCCTGACGAACGCCGCGATGCCGTCCACGGTCCGGCCGAACTCGGGCACGACGAAGCCGCCGCGCCCGTCCGCCGCGAAGATCACGTCGTCGGCCGCGGCGGCGGTGGTCAGCGCGTCGCGCGAGGTCGGGGTCCAGGTGACCTGCACTCCGTGGAACCGGCAGACTTGCTCGGCGACCCGGGTGGTGGTCACCGGCAGCGCGACCCGGCCGTGCCGCAGCTCGGCGGCGACCAGGTCAAGCACCACGAGCAGCGCCCGCTCGTCGCTGACCAGGGCGCCCTTCTCGTCGACCAGGTGAATCCGCTCGCCCACCGGGTCGAACCGGACGCCGAACGCGGCCCGCGAGGAGGAGACCACCTCGGCGAGCCGCTGCATGCCCGCACGGTCCTGCGCCACGGTCTGGGTGGGCGTGACCTCGTCGAGGCGGTTGTTCAGCGTGTGCACCTCGATGCCGAGCCCGCCGAGCAGCGTGGGCAGCACGAGCGACACGGTGCCGCCCGCGCAGTCGGCGACCACCTTGAGCCCCGCCGCGCTCACCCCGTCAAGATCCACGCAGCGCAGCAGCTCGTGCGTGTACAGCTCGACGACGCGGGGCGGGTAGGAGAGCTCCGCGATCTCGCCGGGGAACGCGCGCCTGAACTCCTGCCGTGAGAAGACCCGCTCGAGCTTGCGCTGGGCGCCCTGGGACAGCTCCGCGCCGCGGTTGTCGAGGAAGATGATGTCGACCGACTGGGTGTCGCCCGGCGTGGTCCGCAGCGCGATGCCGCCGCTGTACTTGCGCCGCGCCGTCTCGAACCTGGCGACGGGCAGCGGCAGCGCCTCCAGGTCCATGACGTTGATGGCCGACGCGTTCAGCGCGCTCTGGACGGCACGCTTGAGCGTGCGCGCCGCCCGTGACACGTCACGCGACGTGGTGACCGTGGTGCCCTTCTGGAGCGTGGTCGCGTAGGCGGAGGCGAGCCGCACGGCCAGTTCGGGGGTGACCTCGACGTTGATGAGGCCGGAGACGCCGCGCTCGCCGAACAGGGTCCGCTGACCCCGCGACTCCCAGATGACCGAGTTGTTGACGACCGCGCCGGCCTCGATGGTCTTGAACGGGTAGACCTTCACCCCGGCGGAGATGTACGCCTCGGGCTCGATCACGCACTCGTCGCCGATGACGGCGGTCTCCTCGATCCGCGCCCGCCGCATCACGTCGGTGTTCTTGCCGACGACGCAGCCGCGCAGCGTGGTGCCCTGGCCGACGAACACCCGGTTGTGCACGACGGCGCGGTGGATGAACGCGCCCTCCTTGACCACCACGTTGGCGCCGATCACGCTGTACTCGCGCAGGCTCGCGCCCGCCTCGATCTTCGCGTACTCGCCGACGCAGAGCGGCCCCTTGAGCAGCGCGTCGGGGTCGACCTCGGCGCCCTCCGCCACCCACACGCCGGGCGAGAGCTCGAACCCGGCGATGTCGACCTCCACCTTGCGGTTGAGCACGTCGGCCTGGGCCTTGAGGTAAGACTCGAGCGTGCCGACGTCCTCCCAGTAGCGGTCGGACACGTAACCGAAGATCGGTGCGCCGCGCTGCAGGAGCTTGGGGAACACGTCGTGTGACCAGTCCACCGACTCCTTCGGCGAGACCTCGGCGAGCACCTCCGGCTCCATGATGTAGACGCCGGTGTTAACCGTGTCGGAGAAGACCTGCCCCCAGGTCGGCTTCTCGAGAAACCGCTGGATCCGCCCGTCCTCGTCGGCGATGACGATGCCGAACTCCAAGGGGTCGGGCACCCGGGTGAGCCCGACGGTGACGAGCGCGCCGTTCTCCCGGTGGAACCTGACCATCTCGCTCAGGTCCATGTCGGTCAGCGCGTCGCCGGAGATGACGAGGAACGGCTCGTCCTTGAGCTCGTCCTCCGCGTTCTTCACCGAGCCCGCGGTCCCGAGCGGCGTCTCCTCGGTGGCGTACTGCAGCGACATGCCGACGTCATCGCCGTCGCCGAAGTAGTTCCGTACCATCGCGGCGAGGAACTGGACCGTGACTACGGTCTCCTTGAACCCGTGCCTTTTGAGCAGCCGCAGGACGTGCTCCATGATGGGCCTGTTCACCACCGGCAGCAGCGGCTTGGGCTGATTGGCGGTCATGGGGCGGAGCCTGGTACCCTCACCGCCTGCCATCACGACGGCCTTCACGACGGATGCGCTCCTTTCACCAGGTCCCTGATTTGGGTGAGGTAGAGCAGCGCCGCCCACCAGTAGAGGGCGACGCCCCACACGGCGAACGCCCAGCCGAATATCCGTACGACCTCGGACACGTCACCGCTGTGCGCGCCGAGGAACAACAAAGGAAACGCGTACATCAGGCACAAAGTTGCCGCTTTACCGACAAAATTCACCTGGAGCGACCCGTACTCGGTGCGGTGCCGCAGCACGAGCAGGGCGACGGCCACGCACGCCTCACGGACCGCGAGCGCGCCGAACAGCCACCACGGGATGATCCCGCGCACGCCGAGCGCGATGATCGTGACCAAGATGTACAGCCGGTCCGCGGCCGGGTCGAGCAACTGACCGAGCCTGCTCGTCTGGTTGAGCATCCTCGCCAGCTTCCCGTCAAGCCAGTCGCTAATCCCGGCGAAGCCGAGCAGCCCGGCCGCGATGATGTCGGTCGTGGCGGTGCGCGGCCCGATGACCAGCCAAAGGAACACGGGAACGCCGGCCAGCCGGGCAGCACTGAGCGCGTTCGGCCAGGTAACAATCCGGTCTCCCACTCTGTGATCGTAATGGAGCCGCGCCTGCTCGCCGTCCGCGGGTGGCTCGGTTACCGAGCCCCGCGGGAAAGAGTTTTCGTTGTGGACAGCGTCCGCTTTCCCCTTCTGTGCGATCTATTCACCTCTAACGCAATAATCGCCCGACGGTCGCACCCGATTGGGCATCTACGACCGAAACCTAACCGTCAGTAAGTATAGGAAAACTTAAGGTCATTCTGAACGGCTTCATGCGAGCATGCTGCGGTAGACGACGATGAGCGCGGACTTCTGGTCCTCGGACAAGCGCTTGTCGGCAAGGATGGACCGCTCGGTGTCCGGGACTCCCGGCTCGTCGCCGTCGGCCGCGCCGTCCCGCGCCCCCGTCTTTCCGGCCATGGCGTCGATGAGGCCGGCCTGGGCGAGCAGGGTCTCCGCGGACAGGTTAAGCGCATCGGAGATGGCGCGCAGGACGCGGACGGAGGGCTGGTGCAGCCCCCGCTCGATCTGGCTGAGATAGGGATTGGACAGGCTCGTCAGCTCGGCCAGCTGGCGCAGCGACAGGTTCGCCTGCTTGCGCCGCTCGCGGATGAACGCGCCTAGCGCCTCCCGCTGCGCTTCCCACGCGTCCCGCTGTCCCTCACCCCACGGGCCAGGCACTTCTGGCATAACGTCCCCCTTTCCTCACGTCCGACGTTATGCAAACTATAGTGCGCAATACCTACCGCACTCGTCCCCGGCACGCTGAAGGTCCCGCGCCCGCTGCCGCGGCCAGACCTTTCGTGCGCTTCGCGCTCCTTGCTGTTATCTCCAGCGAGCAGGACATGGGATGCTTTAGGCCCCCGGGAGGGCCTAAAGCATCCCGCATCCTTGGCCTGGTGCCCGTCGGGGTCCGACGCGGGGCGCGCCCTACTCCCCGGCGGGGCCGGGCTCGGCCGCGGGGGCGGACTCGCTCGCGTGGGCGGACTGGGCCGCGGGGGCGGACTCGGCCGCGGGGCCGGACTCGGGCCTGGCGGCCGGGCGGAGCGATGCGGTGGCCTTGATCAGCCCGCCCGCGAACTTGCGCTGCTCGGCGAGCAGCCGGCTGAGAAAGTCGAACGTCGAGGACACGACCGATTCCGGCTCGGGAAGCGCGGCCACGCCCGGCAGGTGCGGCAGGTGCTGCCGGGTCAGCTTGTCGGCGAACGGCACGGAGGGGAGCTTCTCCGCCGCGGTGTTCACGCTCTCGACGACCTGCTTGACGGCGTCGACGGTCATTTCCTGGCTCTTGCGGACGATGCCGAGCACCTGCTCCTGCACGTCCCTGGTCAGCGTGGCGGTCATGGGTACCTCCTCGGTTAAGGGCTGATGTTGCTAACTATATCAAGCATGCTGCACATGTCAAGCATCGTGCTTGACATGTGCAGCACCAGCCCGCCGCAGAGGTTCGCGGCCGCGGTCACGCCTCCACGGGCCGCCAGCGGAACAGGTCGCGGAGCAAGGCGACCTCGGCGCCGTGGTGCACGGCCTCGCGGTTGATGTGCAGCACGAGCGAGGCCATCGAAGCCTCGGCGTACGGCCCTTCCGCCGGCCCGCAGGGCCGGGCGAGCCCGTCGGCTCCCAGGCCGCGGACGCCGCCGATCCACCCGGCGTATGCCTCGTCGAGCCGGGCGAGCGCGGTGCCGGCGTCGCCCGGGTAGTCGTACGTCTGGTAGTCGACCGGCACGCCCCCGAAGTGCGAGGCGACCCGCATCCCGAACACGCCGACGATCATGTGGCTCAGCCGCCACGCGATCGTCGTCGCGGGCGGCGGATCCGGTTGCGGCCAGGCGAAGTCCTGCGTGAACGCGCCGGCGCCGAGGGCGATCGGCGCGGTGCTCTCAGCGCGCGGCCTGACTGACCACATGCCGGGCGCCGGTTCCCAGAAGTACTCCTCGTCACTGAGGCCGTCGAGGCGCGGGCGCAGCTGGGACCGCCAGTGCCAGTCGAGCTGCTCGGCCAGTTCCTCGTTCCAGTCGATGCTCATGGCCACACGCTACGCGGGCGCACGGGATAACAGGTTGGGCGCGAATCGCTTCCGCATCTCGGCCCGCAATTGCGTTGTGGTTAGGGTTTTTCCGTGGATCCAGAGGCCCCGCAGGGATACGCCGACGGGCTGGACACCAGCACGCCGAACGTGGCGCGCATGTGCCGCCACTACCTGGGCGGCCGGGAGACCTTCCAGGCCGACCGGGACGCGGCGGAGCAGGTGCTCGCCGCGCTCCCGGTCACGCGGGTCGCGGCCGCCTCGGCTAGGGAGTTCACCAGGCGCGCGGTCCGCTTCCTGGCCGGCGAGGCCGGCATCGACCAGTTCCTCGATCTCGGGGTCGGGCTGCCTGCCAGGCATGCCGTGCACGAGGTCGCCGGGCAGGTCAACCCGGCGGCGCGGGTCGCCTACGTGGACTTCGACCCGGTGGTGGTCTCGCACGGCGACGCCCTGCTCGCCCGGCCCGGCGTCGCGGTGGTCGCGCGCGCCGACCTGCGCCGCCCCGCCGAATTGCTCGCGTTGCCCGAGATCCGCGCCCACCTGGATTTCCGGCGGCCGGTCGCGGTGCTGATGGTCTCCGTGCTGCACTTCATCGCCGACGTCGACAACCCGCGCGGCATCATGGTGGCGATCAGGAACGCGCTCGCCCCTGGCAGTTACCTGGCGCTCAGCCACACGAGCACGGACTTCATGCCGGACCAGGACGCGGTCAGGCGCGCGCTGGCGGCCTACGAGAAGTCGAACGCGCCCGTGCGGCCCCGATGCAGGGCGGACATCCTGCGCTTCTTCGACGGCTTCGACCTGGTCGAGCCCGGCCTGGTGGCGAAGCCGCAGTGGCGTCCGCCGGCGGGCACGGACGCGGCCAGCGTCCCGGACACCGGCTGGTGCGGCGTCGCCCGGCTAGCCGAGCGCGGGGCACCCTGAACGCGAGCGCGGGAAATACAGCCAGCGCGGGAAATACAGCGAGTGCGGGTTATAGCAGCGCGAGGATGATCGACTCGCCGGTCGTGGCCTCGGCCCTGGCGCGGTTCTCGACCAGGGTGACCGTGGCGGCGATGGTGCGCAGCACGCCGGGAGCGTCAGCCCCTGGCACGGTCACGTCGCCGGCCATGGCGAGCGCGACGGCCCTGAACGCCGCCGCCTCGGGCGGGCCCGGCGGCTGGTGCGTGCTCGCCAGCGGCATGCTGGCGTCGGTCAGCCGGGCGAGCCCCGTCGCCTCGGTCCAATCGGCGGCGGGAACCGCCGCCGACAGGCCGGCGAGTGCGCCGGTGAGCGGGCCGCCGAGGTCGGCGTCGAGCCGCATGGCGTCGTCGATCCCCGCGCGCGAGCACAGCGCGAGCGCGAATGCCCGGTAAGGATCGGCGCCCGGCTGGCCGGCACCCGCGGCCGGCTGCGCGGCGAGCACCTGAAGCAGGGTGCCCGCGAGCGGGCTGCCCGCGACCCAGCGCAGCGGAAGACCGAGGAGTCCGGGCAGCGCGAGCCACTGGTCGAGCGGGTGGGTGCCTGGCAGGCCGAAGACGCCGGCGAGGTCGAGATCGGCCGCGCGCGGCAGGCCGCGCGCCATGACGTGGGCGCGGTCGAGGCCGGTGGCGTGCGCCCGGGCGAGTTCGAGCACGCGGTCTAGGTCGAAGTCGAATGCGCTGAGGATGTTCAGGTCCAGGTCGATGGCGCGGGCGAGTTCGACGGCACTGGCCCGGGCGAGGTCGATGGCGCCCGCGAGGTCGCCGGCGATCGCGTCGGCCAGCGCGCGCGCCTGCGTCAGCCCGAGCGTGCGGATGAGTTCTGGATCGGTCGCGCAGGTGCGCGTGACGGCGTCGGCGCGGACGAGGTCGCGGGCGTGGGCGTAGGTGAGCACGATGGCGTGCGCGTGCGCGTGCATGAGTTCGACGACCTCGCCGTCGGAGTTGCCGCGCGCGGTGAGGTCGCCGGCGAGCGCGCCGCTCAGCGCGCGGACGTCGTCGAGGTCGCGGATGATGCTGAGCGCGACGTCGAGGACCGCCGCGGTCAGCACCTGCGGCAGGACCGCGGTGTCCCTGGCGTCGGCGGCGACCGCCTGCCGGAGAGCGGCGCCGGTTAGCTCGTGCGGGTTCGGCTGGCCCGGACGGAGCCACAGTCCCTGCCGCTGCGTCCACGCGGACGTGACCGCCGGGGGGAGCCGGCGGCTGAGCGTGCCCCCGATGGCCTCCTCGCCGAGCTCGTCCGGCCGCGGAAGCCTGACCTCGCCGCCGGTGGAGGTCGCGGTGACCGAGTTCAGCCAGGTGACGAACGCGCGGGCCTCGGTGCCCCAGATTCCGGTGGCGGGCTGGTCGGTCCGCAGCGCGGACGGGCCATCGGACTGGCCGTCGGGTGGGGGCGCCCCCGTGTCCTTGAGGAAGAGCCAGTAGAGGTCCGCGGGTACCGGCCTGGCGCAGACTCTGGTTCCCGCCGCGGTGGTGAGGGTGCGGCGTACGTGGCGCGCGGCCTGGACGCCGGCGATCAGCCGCCGGTGCGCGGGGGGGCAGCCGGGCTCGTAGGCCCGCGCGCGCTGGTCTCCGAGGCGCCGGCGCAGCTCAGGGTCGATCTCGGTGCTCGCCTCGTCGCAGTCGAATGCCAGCGTGAGCGCGGGAATCGTGCCGTTGTCCAGGCAGGCGCGCACGATCGGGCTGGCGTCGGCCGTCGCCGCGTACAGCAGGATGCTCTCGTGCCACCAGGGGTCGCCGACGTTGTCCGCGAGGCTCTTCACGAGGTCTGGATTGGCGGCGACGTGCCGGCCGGCCAGGTACTCCTGGAACGTGAGGTGGGTGAAGGCGTACCGGCCGGCCGTCACCTCGGCGAGCAGCCCGTTCCGGGCGACGTCCTCGAGGAACGCCTCGCCGGTGACCGACGCCGGGAAGCGCTCGAGATGGGGCGCGAGCACCTCGACGACGCGGCCGACGGGGAAGTTGGTGACGTGTTCGCGCATCATCTGATAGGCGACCGCGGCGACCAGCGCCTGCTTGGCGGGCCAGGACAGCAGCTCGGGCAGGCCCTTGGCCTGGCCGCGTCGCGAAAGCAGCACCTGGCAGATCTCGCCGTAGAGGTCGGCGCGGCTGCCCGGCAGTGCGCCGCGGTAGCGGTGCGCGGTGGCGATCATCGTGAGCAGCAGCGGGTTGACCGCCAGGTCGTACAGCGCCGGGGTCTCCCTGAGCAGGGCGGTGAGCTTGGCGGCGGACTCGCCGGCCCGCATGCTCACTGCCCGGCGCGCGGTCCTGCTCGAGGCGCCGGTGGCGTGCTGTTCGGCCGCCAGGTACCAGCGGTCGAGGAACAGCTGCACTTGCTCCGCCGTGAACGGCCGCACCACGAGGACGTCCGCTCCGGTGGTCAGCGAATCGGGCAGGCCGAAAGACCGGGAGGTGACCACGAAGTCATCACCCGGATAGGCGGCGATCTGCCGTACGACCCAGTCGGCCACGGCGCCGCGGTCCTCGGCGCGGGCCACCTCGTCGAGGCCGTCGAGCAGCACTAGGCACCGGCCGTGCTCCAGCTGGCGTTCCCACCAGCCGTTTGGTTCCCGGCCCGGCGCGCCGCCGACCGCGGCGCGCACGACCTGGGGCAGGGTAACCGCCGGGTTGGCGAGGATCGGCCCGGCCTGCTCACGCAGCGCGAGCAGGACGGGGACACGCCTGCGGGAGGGCCTACCGAGCGGGAACGTCCTGGCGCCGCGGAGCGCCGCGTGGGCGAGCACAGTGCTCTTGCCGCTGCCCGGCGGGCCGACGAGCGCGAGCACCGCACGCGGGCGGCGGTCGAGCAGGTCGTCGATCGAGTACCGCGCCGAGCCGTCGTCCGCCCCCGGGCTCAGCGGGTTCTCGCCGCCCGGCGCAGGCGCATGTGAGGCGAGCGCGACGTCGACGTACACGTCGCCCAGTTCCGGGATGTGGTCGCCGCCGGTGGCGAGATCCTGCACGTCGATGTACCTGAGCGAGTCAAGCACCCAGCGCCGGTACCGGTGGCCGTACCCGGGAAGGGCCACCGCCTGCATCACCTGTCGCCACGTCCTCGCGGTCAAATAGCCCCTCCGGCCCCGCACATCACATCTCCGACATCACCGCTCCAAGCTAGCCCAAGGTTACGGGCGCGACCCCGCCGGGTCACGCTCCCCCTCTCCTCAGTCCGAGAACTGGGGCGCGCGCTCCAGCGCGCGCTCGGTATCGGGGTCGAACCAGCGGACCTTGTCCGGCGCGGGGCGCAGCCAAAGTTCGGCGTCCTCGGCGGCGGTGAAGTCGCTGGGCGCGAGCACCTTCAGCTCGGTGCCCGCGATCGTCACCGTGACGAGCACGTGCGAGCCGAGCGGCTCGACCACCCGGACTCGGCCCGGCACCGCGCCGGGGGTCCGGCCGGCGCTCGCGGTCACGTTCTCGCCGCGGATCCCGGCGAGCAGCCGGCGGCCCGCGAGGCCGCGCGCCTCCTCCGGCACGGGGAACGTGTGCGCGCCGACCCGCGCGACCGCCCGCCCGTCGGCCACCTCGACGGTCGCGGGCAGGAAGTTCATCGGCGGGTTGCCGATGAACCCGCCGACGAAGGTGCTCGCCGGGTGCTCGTAGACGCGCAGCGGCGCGTCGCACTGGACGATCTGCCCGTCCCGCATCACGGCCATCCGGTCGCCGAGGCTAAGCGCTTCGACCTGGTCGTGGGTGACGTAGATCGTGGTGGTCTTCAGCTCGTGCACGATCCGCTTGAGGTCGGACCTGAACTTCAGCCGCAGCAGGGCGTCCAGGTTGGACAGCGGCTCGTCCATCAGCAGCACCGACGGCCCCGCCGCGATCGCGCGGGCCACCGCCACCCGCTGCCGCTGGCCGCCGGACAGCTGGCCCGGCCTGCGCTGCAGCAGGTCAGACAGCTCGACCAGGCTGGCGGCCCAGCGCACCCGTTCGTCGATCGTCGCCGCGTCGGTGTGCTTCATCCTCAGGCCGAACGCGATGTTCTGGAAGACGGTGAGGTGCGGGAAGATCGCGTAGTTCTGGAAGACCATCGCGAGGTCACGCTGCCGCGGCGGGAGCGCGGTCACGTCCCTGCCGCCGATCGCCACCGTGCCGCGGTCGGCGAAATCAAGGCCGGCGATCATGCGCAGCAGCGTCGTCTTGCCGCACCCGCTCGGCCCGAGCAGCACGAAGAACTCACCGTCCGCGACGGTCAGGTCCACGTCGCTCACGGCGGTCACCCGGCCGCGGTCGAAGCTCTTGCTCACCCCGCGGACGTCGATGCCGGCCATCGCTTGGTCCCTCCTAGCGCCCGACGCCGAAGCCGAGTATGTAGCGGCGCATGATGAAGATGAAGACGAACGTCGGGATCATCAGCAGCCACGCCGCGGCGAACTTGTACGGGTCGGGCGAGGCGCTGAGCGCGTTGAGCACCAGCGCGGGCAGCGTCGGGCGCTCGACCGTCAAGATAGAGGCGGCGAACACCTCGTTGTAGGACATCAGCACGGCGAACGAGGCGGCGGCCGCGAGTCCGGGGAGCGCGAGCGGCATGACTACCCGCCAGAACGCGCCGGGCCTGCTGCAGCCGAAGACCTGCGCCGCCTCCTCGAGGTCGACCGGGACGCCCGCGAGGACGCTGCTGGTGATCAGCACGACGAACGGCAGCACCAGCGCGGTGTGCATCAGCGCGACCGCCCAGACGGTGTCGTAGATGCCCCACTGCAGGAAGAACACGGCGAGCGGGATGGACAGCACCACCACGGGGAACGCGCGGGTCGACACGATCGACGTCTGGTAGGCGTACCTGCCGCGGAACCGGAACCTCGCGATGGCGTACCCGGCGGGGGTGCCGATCAGCATGGACAGCACCACGGTGATCGCCGCGACGATGACGCTGCGGCCCAGCGCGGCCGGCACGCCCGTCGAATCCCAGAAGAAGCTCATGGTGCCGGCCGACCAGTCCGGCCACAGCGACTTCGGGTACTGGTAGACGCTGCTCTGGGTGCTGAACGCGCCGGCCGTCAGCAGGTACATCGGGAACAGGACCCAGACCGCGAGGATCACCGCTCCGGCGTACTTACCCAGTGCCCGCGCCCTCACTGCAGCTGCTCCGTCCGCACCGGCAGCATCACGAGGAACAGGGCGGTGGACACCAGCGAAAGCAGCATGATGAGGATGCCGTACGCGGCGGCCAGGTGCGGCTCCTGGTACTGGGTGTACGCGTTGTTCGCCTTGGTCGCGAGCACGGAGAGGCTCGATCCGGCCAGGGCGATGACCGTGGCGAACACCTCGAAGGCCAGCACGGTCCGCAGGATCAGCGCGGTGCGCAGGGTCGGGCGCAGCAGGGGCAGGGTGACGTGCCACAGCTTTTGCCACGGTGAGGCGTAGAAGACGTCGGCGGCCTCCGAGTACTCCTTCGGTATGGCCTGCAGCCCGCCGACCAGGATGATGACGATGATCGAGGTGGACCGCCACGCCTCGGCCACCACGATCGTCGCGATGATCAGCAGCTGGTGCTGGTAGCTCAGCCAGATGAACGGGTGGTGGATGAGCCCGAGGTCCTGCAGGACGCTGTTCAGCCAGCCCTGCTGGGTGAAGATGGAGTACCAGATGATGCCCGAGGTGAGGTCGCTGATCCCGAGCGGCAGCATGTAGACGTAGAACCAGAAGGCCGATCCGCGCAGCCTCGAGTTCACCAGCAGCGACATGGCCAGGGCGAGGATCAGCTGCACGGGCAGGATGATCGCCAGCATGATCAGCGTGTTCCACACCGACGACCAGAAGCCCGGGTCGTTGAGGAGCTGGTGCACCGTCGCGAGGCCCCACTGCCCGCCCGTGCCGGTGAACGCGAGCCGCAGGCCCTGCAGCAGCGGCACGATGAAGAACACCACGAGGTACACGACGGAGGGCGCGAGCAGGACGTAAGGCGCCAGGCCGCGGCGGCGGCGCGGGGCGGGCGGCTGGTCCGGCTCGAGGCCGACGGGGACGCCCGCGCTCGTCGTCCCGCTGACCGCGGCTCCTCCCGTCGAATCCGGCTCAGCCAACCTGGCAGACCCCCGTGCTCACGGGGTCGGGCTTCCAGCAGGCCGCCCCGGCCTGCTGCAAGACCGACTGGAGGGTGGTCGCCTCCGATGCGAGAGTCGACGGGATCGGGGCGCCGTTAAGCGCGATCGCGGTGAACGTGTCGACGAAGACCTTGTCATAGGTGGCCGACTGGGCGCCGAGGCCGATGGGCAGCTGCGAGGCGAGCGCTCCCGGCGCGCCGGTGGTCGCGTCGATGGCCTTGGCCTCGGCGCCCACTCCGGGGGCCAGGTTCGACGGCAGCGCGCTCGCGCCGACCGGGGGGAACCACGACTCGGCGTTGAGCATCGTCGTCTCGGTCTGCTGCTCGGTGAGGTAGGAGATGAGCGACTTGGCCTGCGTGACGTGCTTGCTCGTCGTCGGGATCGCGAGGCCGCCGAGCACCGGCTCGTAACCGAGGCCCTTCGGCCCGCTCGGTGCCGGGAAGACGACGAAGTTGTCCGGCTGCTGCTGGAGCGCGTTGCTCAGCCGCACCGCGTGATCCCAGGCGACCCACACCTCGCCGGACAGCAGCGGCTCGTCCATCATCGCGTACGTCGGCGACTGCGGGTTGGTCACGGCCCACAGCTGCTTGAAGTACTGCCACATGCTGACCGCCGCCGCGCTCTTGAACTGCGTGTTGAGCCCGCCGGTGTAGCTCGGGTAGAGATATCCCTGGAAGAACCGCTTGATCAGCCCTTTGGGGCTGGCGGGGAACCCGAGCACCTGCTGTCCCGTGGCGCGCTTCAGCGCCTGCCCCCAGGCCAGCAGCTGGTCGTAAGTGAGCGCGTTGACGTCCGTGCCGGACGGCAGGTAGTTCAGCGCGTTCTTGTTCGCCGCCATGAGGTAGGTTGCCGTGATCCACGGCACGAACCGGTAAGAGCCCTTGATCTTCGCCAAGTCCAGGTACGCCGCCGGGAAGTTCCTGTCCTTCAGCTCGCTGATGACGTCGCTCATGTCGCGCAGGGGTACCTGTGCCTCCAGGGCGACGAAGTCGCCCTGGAGGCCGCCGATCAGGTCGACCGTGCCCGACCCCGCCTTCGCCTGGGCGACGACCTGGTCGATGAACTGAGTCGCATCGGCGAATGAGGTGAAGCTGACGCCCGAGCCCTTGAAGCCGCTGAGGACCTTGCCGCGCATGTCCGAGGTCTCCGGGGTCGTTGACAGCTGGTCGGAGAGGAAGACAAGGTTCCCTCCGCCGCTGCTGCCACCGGAACTGCAGGCGTCGAGGAGGCCCGCGGCTGCGGCGCCGCCGGCGGCGGCCAGCCCGAGCCGGAGCGCGCCCCGCCGCGAGATCAGGCCGTCGTGGTTTCGCGCCGGGCCACCGTCCATGCCACGCCTCCGACATTTAAATCGAGCATCGCAAGATAACCGGCGTCGCTGACGGCGGAGGATTACTCCCCCGTCACTCGGCTTCTTCCTAATAACTAGTAGAGAGTCCGCGCAGGTGATTGTCAAGATATTGACACCGCATTGGAAATAGCATCGCCAAACACCCAGCGGCAAAGTATTTGCGACGCGCGGCCAAACAAGATGCCCACACCAGTGATGATTGCGACAATGGGCGCGCAAGCAGGTAAATGATTGACCGTCAGGCCCGTGCGGCGGCGCCGCCCGGGCCGGCCGCACTCAGCCGCCGACGCGGGTGGCCTCGCCAATGATCGCGATCAGCGCCGACACGGCTTCCGCGGCGTCGGGGCCGTCGGCGGACACCGTGAGCACCTGGCCGCTGGTCGCGCCCAGCCCCATCACGCCGAGGACGCTCTTGGCGTCGGCGGTCTTGGTGCCCGCGGTCACCGACACCGTGGCGGCGAACCGCCCGGCGGTGACGGCGAGCGCGCCCGCCGGCCGGGCGTGCAGGTCGCCCGTCAGCGTGATCGACTCAGAGCTTGCGGGCATGCCATGCCTCCTCCGCGGCCGTGGCGACCGCCTTCAGGTCCGCTCCCGCGGCGGCGGTCACCGTCGCCGCCACGGCCCCCTCCACGAACGGCGCGTCCGCGAGCACGACGCGCGCCCCCGGCGTGTCCTCGAGCCGCCCCATCTCGTCGGGCCCCCCCATCTCGGCAAGCCCCCCCATCTCGGCAAGCATGGCCCGCACGGTGAGCACCGCGCTGCCGAGGTCGGGCAGCACGAGCACCCCCGCGCCCGTCTCGGCGTCCGCTACTGCGCGCGCGACCTTCTCCGCGCTCGTGCCAAGTCCGCCGTCCTCAGTGCCGCCCGCGGCGAGCACCCGCACGGTCCCGCCGCTGACCTGGCCGGCGAGGTCGGCCGTGCCTTCCGCGAGCCGGACGCTATGCGATACCAGCACGATCCCTACCCGTGGCGCATCCTGTGACATGGCCTACCCTGAATGCCTATCCTGAATGTTGTTCGCCAGCGTCGAATCCGGCGAGAGGAAGCGATGATCCAGTCGGTGCAGCGTGCGGCGCAGATCCTTGGCGTCCTTGGCTCCGGGTCGCCGCGCCTCGGCGTCACCGAGATCGCCGAGCGCCTTGGCCTCGCCAAGCCGACGGTACACGGGCTGCTGCGGACCCTGGAGGCGCACGAGCTCATCGCGCAGGACCCGGAAACGGGAAAGTACAGCCTCGGACCCGGCGTGCTCCAGCTTGGCAACGCTTACCTGGACGGCTCGGAGCTCCGGATCAGGTCGCTGCGCTGGGCGGAGTCGCTCGCCCGGCAGGCCGGGGAGGCGGTCTGGGTGGCCACGCTGTCCGGCAGCCGGGTGATCGTGCTGCACCACGTGTTCCGCCCGGACGACACCGTGCAGATCCTCGAGGTCGGCGCGGCGATCCCGTGGCACGCCTGCGCGCTCGGCCACGCGATCGTGGCGAACCTGCCCGCGGCCCAGCGCGCCGCCGCGCTCGGCGCCGACCTGGCGCCGCTGACCGGCCGGACGAAGACGACGCGCCAGGCGCTCACCCGCGCGCTCGCCCAGGTGCGCGCAGCCGGCTACGCGGTCGAGAACGAGGAGGCCACCGTGGGCGACGCCGGCATCGCCGTCCCGGTGCTCGGCCGCGACGACGTGGCGGCCGGCGCGATCGGCGTGGTCGGTCCCGCGGACCGGCTGCTCGCCGTCGGCACGCGGGACAACCTGGTGCGGGCCGTCGTCGCGGCGGGCCGCGCGGTCTCCCGGGACCTCGGCGCGGGCCGCGGCGGGGTGTCCCTGTCCGTGCTCTGAGAGCTCAGCCGGCATCGGGGATCGCGGTCCCTTCACGGTCCTGCCCCGCCCACGCGGAGGCGTCGGTCCCGGCGATCCAGCGGGCCACTGCGGTGACCTTCGCCGCGCCGACGCTCACCGTCCGCACCCCGATGGCGAGCAGCCGGGGCAGCACCACCGGATCGGCGGCGGCGTCGCCGCAGACAGACAGCCCGATGCCCGCCTCCCCCGCCGCGCGGACGGTGGCGGCGACGGCAGCAAGCACCTCTCGTTCGGCGGCGTCGGACGGACGGAGCGCGGACCGATCGCGGTGCAGGACATCGGCCGTGAGGTCGTTGGTGCCGATGGAAAAGAAGTCGACGCCGCCCGCGAAGGCGGGCGCGGCCCTGGCGGTGGCGGCGAGCTCCACCATCATGCCGAGCGGCGGCGGGTCCGCGCCCGCCGCCTTCGCCGCCCGGGCCAGCTCGACGCGGACCACGTCGACCTCGTCCGGGGTGCGGACCATCGGGATCATGATCGCCAGCTCGGTGCCCGCGCCCGCTTGGAGGATGGCGGCGAGCTGAGCGGCGAGCGCGCCCGGCGCCCGCAGGAACGCGGGCAGGCCGGCCGCGCCGGGGAACGGCGGGATCTTGTCGCCGGAGAAGTCCAGCAGCCGGACGACCGCGCGCCTGCCGCCGAGCAGGCCGAGGACCGGGGTTAGCGCCGCCAGGTGGGCGGCCCGGTCCGGCCAGTCCCCCGCGCGGGTGAAGGGGATCTCGGTGCGGAGCAGGCCGACGCCGGCCGCGCCGTTGGCCAGGCCGAGGCGGGTCTCCGCCGCGGAGGCGACGTTGCACAGGATCGTGACGAGTTCGCCGTCGGCGGTGCGCACGGGACCGGACAGCACGGGCCCGGATGCCTCCGCTCCGCCCGGTTCGCGGGCGAGGGCGCGGCCGGCGGGTACCGGGCCGGCCTGCGGCGGGGCGATGGTCAGCACGCCGCCGCCCGCACTGAGGCTCGCGTCGAGGACCGCCTGGTGGCCGGCCGGCGCGGTGAGCACCCTCGGGTCGGCGCCCGCCAGCATCGGCAGGCCGAGGCCGCGGGCGATGATCGCCGCGTGCGAGCTGGCGCCGCCGCCCACCGACACCGCGCCCGCGAGGTGCCCCGCGTCGACGAGGCGGATCAGGTCGGCGGGGTCGACGTCGGCGCGGACCAGGATGAACGCGGTCTCGGGCGGCGGCGCCAGCACCGGCTCGCCCGCCAGCCGGGCGGTGACCGCCGCGGCGACCTGGCGGACGTCGCCCGCGCGCTGCGCGAGGTTCTCGTCCGGCAGCGCCGCGAGGATCGCGGCCTGGGTTTCCGCCGCCGCGGTGATCGCGGCGGCCGCGGCGGTCAGCGGGTAACGCGGTGAATCATCCAGAACGGATTCGTGCTTCGCCGGTCCGCCACCCGGCTTCGCACCTCTGAGGGTCTCAAGCGCGGGGGCGGAGAGCGCCGGGTCGGCGGCCATGAGCGCGCCGATCTCGACGATGTCCGCCTCGTGGTCCCTTCCGGCCGCGCGGAGCCGGCCCGCGAGCGCGCTCCGTTCCGCGGCGACCTCGGCAAAGGCGGCGCGGACGTCGCCCGCGGTCACGGTCGTAGGCACGGGCGCCTGCCCGGTGGCAGGGACGGGCGGGCCGGCCGGTGACGTTGCCGCGTCGGGCAGGTAAAGCTCGCCGGCCGCCGTTCCTTCCGAGACTGGCGTTCCCCGGTAGGTCTCGGTCATGACGCTGCGGCGCCGTCGCCCCGCGCTGCCGCGTCCCGCAGTGCCGTCAGGATCAGCACGGTGGAGGCCGCGCCCGGGTCCTCGTGGCCGACGCTGCGCGGGCCGAGGTAGGAGGCTCTGCCCTTGCGCGCCTCCATCGACATGGTGCCCGCCGCGCCCTCGGCGGCCGCCAGGGCCGTGGCGGTCAGCGCCTCGTCCCGCGTCGCGCCTTCCGCGACCGCCTTGGCGAGCGCGCGCGTCGCCGGGGCGAGCGCGTCGACCATGGTCTTGTCGCCCTCGCGGGCCGCCCCGAGTTGCTGTACCCCGGCCAGCGCGGCGTCGAGCGCCTGGGCGAGCGCGGGCAGGCCGACGTCTTCGGCGGCACCGAGCGACTGCCCGGCGCGGCGGAACGCCGTCCCGTACAGCGGGCCGGAGGCGCCCCCCACCTTGGAAATCAGCGTGGAGCCAGTCAGGATCAGCACCGCGCCGGGCGTCCCGGCGGGCTTCGCGTCGAGCGCGGCGAGCACGGCGGCGAATCCGCGGGCCAGGTTGATGCCGTGATCGGCGTCGCCGATCGCCGCGTCAAGCTGGGTGAGATGGTCACGGTTGGCTTCGATCACCCCGGCCGCCGAGGTGATCCAGGCACGGAAGACGTTGATGTCCATGGACCTAAGGTTCCCCTTGGCAAGGCGATGCCTCGTGAAACTTGTTCGACATTGCCGAACGCCATTTGACCGCACCGTACATTCGCCCTGCCCCGGCCGTCAAGAGGGGTGTACGGAGGTCATCCCCCGGAGGAAATACAGATACTGGCCGGGCGCTGAGACTTGGCTCCGCGCCCGGCCGGTCCTCGGCCCTCCCCCTCCTTGGGCCGCCTTCGGTCCCCGTCCGCAGGCGTTTGAGACACTGAGTCTAATGTCTCATGCAGAGTGCTTTTGCACGGTACCTTTGCATTAAGAAACTCATCTCAACATGCGGCGAGGGGTGGGGCAGGCCATGACGGCCCGGCCGGAGCGGGTACCGGCGGAAGAGGTCAGGCAGCGGATGCTCGACGCTGGGCGCGAACTGGCCCTGGAGGCCGGGGCGGCGCTCACGATCGAGCACTTGCGCCTCGAGGAAGTCATCCAACGGGCCAGGGTGCCGCGCAGTTCCGTTTACCGGCTCTGGGCCTACCGCGAGGAGTACATCGACGACCTGTTGTCCTACCTCGCGGGCATGGGCAGCTGGTTCAGCGAGCGGCCCGTGATCGATCCCGGTTCTTCCGGCGACATCGAGCAGATACTCGTGGCGAACGCGCGGCTGCTCGGCAGCCTGGCGGGCCGCCGGGCACTGCTGTGCGAGGTCACCAGGGTCACGGTCACCCGCAACTACCGTGCCCTCACCGAGTCCATGCCCTGGCGCCTGCACATGGCGCTCGTCGCGACCCTCGGCTCCACCCGCAGCGGCGACGCGCGCAAGCGGATCGCCGCCGCGCTCGAGGACTCGCAGCGACGGTCGCGTGAGTGGCAGGTGGACGTCCTCGCCCAGCTGGAGGGCGTGCTCGGGCTGCGGCTACGCGACCCGGCCCACACGCTCGACCACGTGGCGCTGGCCAGCGGGCTGCTCGTGCAGGCCCTGGCGCTGCGCAACGTCCAGGTCCAGGCAGCCGTCGGCGCGCCCGAGGGGCCTGGCCTGGCCCGTGCCTCGGACACCGCGATGGTGAACGGCCTGCTCAACGACCCCATCCCAGGACCGGGGCTGGACGGCAAGCCGGCCGACTGGACGCTCGCCGCCTTCACTTACCTCGGGGTGGTCGACGCCTTCATGGAGCTCGACCCCGACTTCACCCGCGGGCCAGGGTCATGACGCGGTCGCCGAGCACCGCCACGCCGGGGGTCCGCTCCGCCTCGTAGTAGCCGGGCTTGCGCTTCCTGAGCAGGCCGCTGCCGTTTTGATTCCAGGTGAATGCCCGGTTTCCGAGCACCCGGCGGAAGACGGCGTCGACGTTGCCAGGGAACGCCGCCGCCAGCCGGCGCAGCGGCAGCGGCGGAATGGAGTCCTCCCGCAGGTAGGCGCGCAGAACGTTGGCGTGCCGCGGGTCCGCGGCGAGCGACGGGTCGGCGAACAGGGCCCGCAGCATGCCGTACTCCGGCACCACGACGAAGCCGTCGACCTCGTCGTAGATGACGCCCACGGTGTCGAACTCGAAGAAGCCGTCCGGCATCACGAACGTGGTCTCGCCGGTCTCGCTGACGGCCCGGTGCCTGCCGCGCGCGGCGAGCGCGGAGTCGCGGCGCATCTGGTAGTAGGCGTTGAGCCTGCCCTCGGCCGCCGCCGTGGGCAGCACGAGCTCGTCGCCGCCGAAGAACGTGACGAACTCTTCCCGGTCGCGCCGCATGTAAGCCCAGCCCTGGGTGGCCTTCTCCTGGTTGCGGAAGACGAGGTCGGGCTCGCGGGTGGCCAGGTCGATGGCGAGCCGCGCGACCTGGCGGGCGTCGGCTTTCTGGTAGCCGATCTCGTCGCCGGCGGCTAGCCAGGCCGAGTCGTCCTGGGCGAGCGGCAGCAGGGTTCCCGCGAAGAAGCCGCCGGCCGGTGTCGCGGCGGCCTGGAGTCCGTAGACCCGGTAGTCCAGGTCATCGACCAGGTTCAGCGCGATGACGGCCTCGCCCGCGCTGTCTCTGCGGGCGACGGCGCTGACCTCGAAGACGCCGCGCACGCTATTGCCCGCCCAGTCGAGAACAAGGTCGCGGTCGGCGCGGCTAAGTCCCCGCTGCGCCGCGATGAACCGATCGACGGCGGCCAGCCCTCCGGCCGCGCCGAGATCCTGCCGCAACCGGACGGCGCGCTCTATTAGCTCTGGACTCACGGGAAAAGATAGTAGTGACGCTCAGACGGCGATGATCGCGTCTTGTCCTTCCGCCGGCGATACGGTGTCGTCGTCGAACCAGCGCCCGCCCGCGGCCAGGTAGCGGAAGCGGAGCGTGCTGCCCGACGGAACCGTGACCGAGGCGCTGCGCGTGCGGTTCGCGCGGACCCGCAGCGGGTGCGCGAAGGGATTCCAGTCGTTGAAGTCACCGACCACCGAGACCGCGGCGGCCGGCTCCGCCACGGGAAGCGTGAAGGTGACGCGCACCGTGCCGTCGCGCCGGGGCTTAGAGGTCCTGATCATGATCTCCCCCGCCAGCTTATCGATCACAAATTCGATCCCATTATGCATTGGACCGGCGCCATAGTCACGTATTTCGGCCCTGAGAGTCGGCTGAAGTCGTTTGGGATGATCACAAAGACGGGGCGGGCGGAAACCTTTTGCGCGGTCCGCGCCGTCGCCGGCATAATGAATGAGTCTTATCCCCGGTGGACGGAGAGTGGCTTGGAGCTCTGAGGTCGATCCCCAGTGCCGCGCCCCAGTGCCTGTGATGGGGGGCGCGTGCCCGCGACCTCGTACCGGAGCTGCCACGTGCCTATCGTCCTCAATGACTTGTCTTTTACCCTCCCGGACGGCCGGGTCGTGCTGTCCAGGCTCAGCGCGTCGTTCGGTGCCGGGCGGACCGGCCTCATCGGCGCGAACGGCTCGGGGAAGTCCACGCTGCTGCGGCTGATCGCCGGCGTACTGCCGCCCACGTCCGGCTCGGTGTCCGTGACCGGCGACGTCGGGTACCTGCCGCAGAACCTCACGCTCGACGTCCACATGACGGTGGCGGCGTTGCTCGGCGTCTCCTCCGTGCGCGAAGCGATCCGCGCGATCGAGGCAGGGTCCCTCGACCCCGCGGCGTACGACGCGGTCGGCGACGACTGGGACATCGAGGACCGGGCGCGGGAGTGGCTGGCCCGGCTCGGGCTCTCGCACGTCCGGCTGGACGACCCGGTGGGACGGCTGTCGGGCGGCGAGGCGGTGCTGACCGCGCTGTCGGCCCGGCTGCTGCGCCGGCCGGCCGTGCTACTGCTCGACGAGCCCACCAACAACCTCGACCTTGACGCGCGGCGGCGGCTCTACGCCGCGGTCGAGTCCTGGCCGGGCGTGCTGCTGCTGGTCAGCCACGACCGCGCGCTGCTGTCGCGGGCGGACCACGTCGCCGACCTTTCGTGCGGCTCGCTGCGCATGTACGGCGGGAACCTGGACGCGTACGAGGCCATGCTCGCCGCCGAGCAGGCGGCGGCGCAGCGCGCGGTCGCCGCGGCCGCGGCGGACGTGCGGCGGGAGAACCAGGACCTGATAGAAACGCAGGTCAAGCAGGCCAAGCGCGACCGCCAGGGGCGCGCGCTCGCTGCCTCAGGGTCGCTGCCGCGGATCGTCGCGGGCGGTCGCAAGCGCGCCGCGCAGGTGTCGGCGGGCAAGGGGCGCGAGATCGCGCTCGCGCGCGTCGCCGGCGCGAAGGAACGGCTCGCCGAGGCCGAGGAAGCGGTCCGCGACGACGCGTCGATCCGCATCTCGCCGCCGGGGACGGCGGTGGCCGCCGGGCGGACCGTGCTGACGGTGAGCGGGCTCGGCGCGCCCTGGGCACCGTGGCACGAGACGGGGACGAGCGAGCCGGAGCCGGCGAACGGCGAGCCTGGCGACGTCGGGCGGCTCGCGGGGCTCATCGTGCGCGGTCCCGAGCGCGTGGCGCTCACCGGGCCCAACGGCGCGGGCAAGACGACGCTGCTGTGCGCGCTCGCCGGGCTCGCCGGGCCCGCGGAGGCTAGCGACGCGATCGTCGTGCGGCGGAACGCGGCGTTCGGGTACCTGCCGCAGCGGCTGGACATCCTCGACGACGCGCTGACCGTCGTCGAGAACGTGCGGGCGGTCGCGCCCCGCGCGTCCGTCAACGAGGTGAGGGCCGGGCTGGCGCGGTTCCTGTTCCGCGGCGCGCGGGCGGACCAGGTGGCGGGCACGCTGTCCGGCGGGGAGCGGTTCCGCGCGGTCCTCGCCGCCCTGCTGCTCGCGGACCCCCCGCCGCAGCTGCTGCTGCTCGACGAGCCGACCAACAACCTGGACATGGCATCGGCCGGGCAGCTGTCGGACGCCTTGTCCTGCTACCGGGGCGCGCTGATCGTGATCAGCCACGACGTGCCGTTCCTGCGCTCGATCGGCATCTCCAGGTGGCTGCGGCTTGACCGGTCCGGGCGCCTCGCGGACACCGATCCGCCGGCCTGAGCCAAAAATAATGTGGCGTAACGCGACAATCCGGATACAGTGCGGCTGTGGCTGAGATAGGCGTGCCTCCGGCGGGCGAGCGGCCGGAACTGGCAGACGCGGGACGGCTCGCACGAAAGCTGGTACTCCGCGCCGTGCGGACCGCGCGGAGCACCGACCAGCCGCTGCGCCAGGTGCTGCTCGATCACCTCGGGCCGGGAGCGGCCACGCTGCCGACGATCTCCGACACCTGCCCGATGTACGAGCAGGTCAACCTCCAGGTCGGGCTCGAGGCGTGGCTGGCGGCCGAGCCCGGCCGCGAGTACACGGCGATCGGCATCACCAGCATTCCCCAGATGCGGTTCAACGACATCACGATCGGCGACCTGATCCAGTCGCCGCCCGGCAGCATGTTCGGCAGCGCGGGGGTCGGGGCACCCGTGTCGATCAACCTGGCGAGCGGCCCCGACGGGCAGACCCGGCCGTGCGTCAGCAACGGCATCTACCTCGTGCGCGACGGCGCCGACCGGCTCGCGATCATGATCACGACCTCCGGTCTCGGCATGCGCCACAGCGAGGTAACCCTTCAGGTCACCGGGGCCAGCCAGGAGCGGGCGAGCGCGGCGCTGCGGGAGATCCGGGCCCTCGCCGACGAGCACTCGGTGTTCCGCGGCCAGGTGATCAGCTTCGGACCCGAGGTGTTCGGGCCGGCGACGGGCAGCACTCCCCTGGCCTTCCTGCCCCGGCCCGCGGTGACGCGCGCGGAGATCGTGCTGCCCGACGAGTTGCTCGCGGACATCGAGCGGCAGGTGGCCGGCGTCGCCAGGCACGCCGGCCGGCTGCTCGCCAGCGGGCAGCACCTCAAGCGCGGCGTCCTGCTCTACGGCGCGCCCGGCACCGGCAAGACGCACACGGTCCGCTACCTGCTCAGCCGCCTGCCCGGCGTGACCGTCATCTCGATCTCCGGCCGGGCGCTGGCCAGGATCACCGAGGCCTGCTCGGTGGCGCGCACGCTCCAGCCGGCGGTGATCGTGGTGGAGGACGTGGACCTGATCGCCGAGGAGCGGACCGCGCGGCCCGGTGAGCACCCGCTGCTCTTCCAGCTGCTAAACGAGATGGAGGGGCTGAACTCCGCCGCCGACGTCACGTTCCTGCTGACCACCAACCGGGCCGACCTGCTCGAGCCCGCGCTCGCCGCCCGTCCTGGCCGGGTCGACCTGGCCGCGGAGCTGCCGCTGCCCGACGCCGGGGCGCGGCGGGCGCTGCTGCGGCTCTACCAGGGAAACCTGCTGCTCGACGACGTCGACCTCGACCCGGTCATCGAGCGAACCGAGGGAGTAACGGCCCCGTTCCTGCGCGAACTGCTGCGCAAGGCGGCGCTTCTCGCCGCTGAGGCGGACGCGGACGAGGAGCCGGGCGCCGCGGGGCGCGCTGACGCACCCATCCGGGTCACCGGCGGGCAGCTGACCGTGGCCCTTGATCAGCTGCTCGGCAGCCGGGGCCAGCTCACCCGGGTCCTGCTCGGCGCGCAGCGCGAGTAGCGGACCCCGGCGGCGTCGTCATTCCTGCCGCTGGTCGCGCTCGCGGCGGCGAGCCCGGATGAGCAGCAGGTCGACGAGGCCGGCGCCGAACGCGATCGCGGCGAGCACCACGGTGGCGCGCTGGAAGGCGGGCAGCGCCCCCGGGCCGGCGGGATGGCCCAGCACCGTGACGAGGACGGACACGCCCAGGACGATGCCGACCTGCCTGGCCATCGTGACGATGCCCGAGCCGGTCGCGAACCGGTGCGGCGGCACGGCGGAGACCGCCGCGCTGACCAGGGTCGGCAGCGTGAGGCCGACGCCCGTGCCGGTCATCAGCATGCCCGGCAGCATGCGGGCGGCGTAGTCGGGAGCGACCGCGAGGTTCAGCCGCCAGAACACGCAGCCCGCCGCGTAAATCGCGCAGCCGACGGCGGCCACGGGGCCCGGCCCGACCCGCCTCGCCAGGGGGCCGGCCGCGATCGACCAGAACGGCACGAGCAGCGGGCCCGGGGCCACGCCGAGGCCGGTGCGCAGCGCGGACCAGCCCCAGACGTCCTGGCACCAGAGGGTGACGAGCAGCAGCATCGCCCCGAAGGCGGTGCCGAACACCACGTTCGCCGCCGTGGCGGTGGCGAACGTGGGCCGCCGGAGCAGGTGCAACTCGATGACCGGCGACGGGTGGCGGGCGGACCTGCGGATGAACAGCGCCACGAGAACGACCGCGCCTGCGAGCAGTCCGATCGTCGCGGGCGAGTTCCAGCCCCAGTCGTCGGACTTGACCAGCGCAAGCGACAGGGCGCCGATCGCGACGGTGAAGACCGCCGCGCCCAGCGTGTCAGGGAGCGCCTCCGCCCGCTCGGCGGTCAGGCCGGCCCGGGTGCCAGTGCTTGAAAACACAGTGCTGGAAAACCCGGTGCTTGAAAACCCAGTGGGCGAGTCCGGCTTGAGCACCCGCAGGCCGGCGACCACGGCGGCGACGACGATGGGGACGTTGACGAGGAACACCCAGTGCCAGCTCGCGGCCACCAGCGCGCCGCCGATCACCGGGCCGAGCGCGGCCGCCGCCCCGCCGACCGAGGTCCACGCCCTGATCGTGCCCGCGCGGCGGTCCGGCCGGGCGGCTGCCAGCAGCAGCCCGAGCGAGGCCGGCATCAGCAGGGCGCCGCCCGCCGCCTGGACGACGCGGGCCGCGATCAGCACCCAGACGTCGGGCGCGGCCGCGCACGCGGCCGACGCCACCCCGAACACGATCATCCCGGTGAGGAACGCGGCGCGGCGGCCGATGAGGTCGGCCGCCCGGCCGGCGGGGACGAGTAGCGCGGCGAACACGATCGCGTAGGCGTTCAGCACCCAGGAGAGGTTCGCCAGGTTCGCGCCGCCGAAGCTGCGCCCGATCGACGGGATCGCCACGTTGACGATGAAAAGGTCGAGGTTGACGCAGACGACCCCGGCGCAGACCACCGCGAATACCGGGCCGAACCGGGCGGGGCTCCGGCCGGTTTCTTCCCTTACTTCCCCGACGGCCGCGCTCTCGGTCACGCACCACTCCCCGGGTCTCGGGTTTGAAAACCCAACCTAATGATCGACGACGCGAGCGTAACCCGAGTGGGTTTGATTTTGCAACTAAGGTAACGTGGCAGTCATGCGCGGAGAACTGCCCGGCCGCCCCTGCTCGGTGGCGGCCGCGCTGAACCTGATCGGCGAGAAGTGGGCACTGCTCGCCGTGCGCGAGATCGCCTTCGGCAACAAGCGGTTCGACGCGATCGCGCGCAACACCGGGGCACCCCGCGACCGGCTCGCCGCGCGGCTGCGCGAGCTCGAGGCGGGCGACGTCCTCACGCGCCGCCTTTACAGCGAGCACCCGCCGCGCTACGAGTACGAGCTCACCGAGGCCGGCCAGGAGCTGCGCGGCGTCCTCACGGCGCTGCGCGCCTGGGGCGACAAGTGGATGGTGGACACGCCGCCTTCGGTGTTCGACCACGTGTGCGGGCACGAACTCGACCCGGCGCTCGTCTGCCGCCACTGCGGCAGCGAGGTGGATCCCGGCGACCTCACGGTCCGCGTCCTGACTCCCGGCTGGACCAGTCAGGGGCCGGCGACGGCAGGCATGAGCCGCGAGCCCGCGTCCTAGCGGCGCCTTAAGCCGGCGCCCGCGCCGGCAGGGTGGTCCTGGCCCGCATTCGCCTGCCCCGCTGTGGGCGGATTTGCACATGCTCGCGCGGAAATTAAGGCTTGTGTCCTAAGGTCAACGCGTATGGAGGGTGATGACCGAGATCGCGGGGCACGGGGCGGCCGGATCCGGTCGCTGCTTCCCTGGATGGCCGCGCTGGTCGTCCTGGCCGGCGGGAGCCTCTACCTGGCCCGCGGCGAATTCTCCGCGGGGCCGGCGGCCGGAAGGACGACCGCGGGCCCGCGGACCGCGGCGGCCGGGTGCACAGGCCTCGGCACAGCCGCCAACACAGCGAACTGCGTCACCACCGCCGCGGGTCTCACCGTCGCCGTGCCGCCCGCGGTCGTGACGGTCCCGCCGCGCGAGGCCACTGCCCGCCCGCACCAGACGGGAGCCGGATCGGCTCCGTTGTCCTCCCGCTCACCGTCGCCCCGCCAGAACCCGAGCTCGCCGGCGTCATCTCCCGCCACCGCGGCATCCTCGCCCGCCTCGAGCGGCACGGCCCCTGACCAGGGCGGCACGCCCGCGGCGGAGGTGCTCGCGCTGATCAACCAGGCCCGCGCCGCCGGCGGCCTCCCGGCGCTGACGCTCACCGCGGGACTAGACGCCAGCTCGGCCGCGCACAACACCCGCATGGCGGGCGGGTGCGGGCTCTCCCACCAGTGCCCCGGCGAGCCCGCCCTCGGCGACCGGGAAACCGCCGCCGGGGTGCACTGGACCGCCGCCGGCGAGAACATCGGCGAGGGCGGCCCGGTCGCCGACAACACCGCGGCCATCGCCCAGATGGCGGTCGGCCTGACTCAGTCCATGCTCAACGAGCGGCCGCCGGACGACGGCCACCGGCTGAACATCCTCAGCAGCACGTTCACCCACATCGGCATCGCGGTCGACCGCGACGCCTCCGGCACCGTCTGGCTGACCCAGGACTTCTCGAACTGAGCGAGCGCCGGTTCACGCCTGCTCGGTGACGGTTAACTGGCGGCCGCGAGCGCCGCCTGCAGCCGGAAGCTGCCCGGCTGCAGTTCACCGCCGGCGCGCGCCTTCTCGAGGGCCGCCGACCACCAGGCCAGGTCGTCGAGCATGACGTCCGCGGCGACGTTCGCCATGCGGTTCTTCGGCTGGCCGTCCGCGTCGAAGGCCTCGCGCACGTAGGGGATGACAACGCTGTTGCGGACGGGCACGGCCTCGGTCTCGATGAAGATGTGCGCCAGGTGCTCGATGGCCCGCACGCCGCCGGTCTGCCCGCCGGCGTAGCTGACGAAGGCGACCGGCTTGTTGCGGAAGCCGAACGAGACCCACACGCTGTCGATCGCGTTCTTCAGGCCGCCGGGGACGCTGTGGTTGTACTCCGGCGTGACGATCACAAAGGCGTCCGCGCCCTTGATCTTGTCGTTCCACGCCTTCACGAGCGGCTCGGAGTAGGTGGGGTCGCTGATGTCGCCGATCGTGCCGAAGTGCTCGCCGAAGATCGGCAGCGGCCAGTCCCGCAGGTCGACGATCTCGGCGTCGAAGGCCTCGTGCGCGGATACCTTCTCGGTCAGCCACGGCAGGACGAGGTCGGCCGACCTGGTCGGACGCGTGCTGCCGACGATGATGAGCAGTTTCGACATGGATTTTCTCCTTATGCGACGTTCTTCACGGCGGCGCCAAGCCCAGAGAAATTTGATCCGCGTCCGCCAATCCTGTGTTTAGCACAATCGTTGGCCATATGCAAACTATTGACGGTTCCGGTATCCTTGCTCGCATGGCGGAGACGACGGGGGCGGTTCAGGCAACGGTGGCGGGCCAGCAGATCCTGCCGCTCATCGAACGCCTCGCGCGGGTCGGGCGCCGCGCGACCGAGGCGTGCGTGTCCGCCGACTGCCTGCGCCCGCGGCACATGACCGCGCTCAAGCTGCTCGGCGAGCACGGCCCGATGACCCAGCATGCGGTCGGCCTCGCGCTCAGCCTCGACCCGAGCAACGTCGTCGGCCTGCTCAACGAGCTTGAGGAGCGGGAACTCGTCACCCGCCGCCGCGACCCCGCCGACCGGCGCAGGCACATCGTCGAACTGACCGCGGCCGGATCCGGCGAGGTGGCCCAGGCGGACCACCAGTTCGGCGCCGTCGAGGATGAGCTGTTCAAGACGCTGACCGCCGGCGAGCGCGCCGCCCTCTACGGCATGCTCTCCCGCGTCGTCGAGGCACTCGCCCCGGTGCTGGCCGGCTGCGCCGCCGCCGAGCCCGCCGACTGCCTGGGAAACCCGGACGACCCCCTCAGCGGGTGACGGTCCCGCCGAGGAACGACTCGACGAAGGCGGGGCTCCCGGCCAGCTCGGCCGGGGTTCCCTCCATCCTGACCTCGCCGCCCGCCAGCACGTAGGTCCGGTCGGAGATCGCCAGCACGGCGCGAGCGCGCTGCTCGACGACGAGCACGGACGCGCCGTTGGCCGCCAGCTGGCGGACGTGCTCCTCAAGCAGCGTGCGGGCGATGGCCGGGGCGAGGTTCGCGGTGGGCTCGTCGAGCAGGAAGACTGACGGCTGGAGCATGAGGACCCGGCCCATGGCCAGCATCTTCCGCTCGCCGCCGCTCAGCTTGCCCGCCGGGCGGGACAGCATCGCAGCGAGCCGCGGGAAGATGACGGTCACCTCGTCGATTCTTGCCCTGACCTGCCGGGCGGGCAGCAGGTAGCCGCCCATCTCAAGGTTCTCCCTGACGGTCAGCGGCGCGAACACGTCGTCGACCTGCGGCACGTAGCCGACGCCGGCCCTGGCCACCTCCTCCGGCGCTTTGCGGGTCACGTCGGTCTCCCCGACGACCACGGTCCCCGCGGTGACGCGCACCACGCCGACCAGGCTCTTGAGCAAGGTTGACTTGCCCGAGCCGTTCGCGCCGACCAGGGAGACGACCTCGCCCGGCTCGGCCCGGACCGACACATTCCTGATCACCGGGTCGCCGCCGTAGCCGGCGGTCACGCCGGTCACCCGCAGCGGCAGCCCCCGGGTGCTTGGCTCAGCCGACAAGGTAGGCCTCCACAACGTCGCTGCGACGCCTCAGCTCGGACATGGTGCCCTGGGCCAGGACGGCGCCCTCGGCCATGGCTATCACCGGGTCGCAGAACTCGTCCATGATGGCGAGCTCGTGCTCGACCATGAGCACGGTCAGCCCGTCGGCGGCGAGCGTGAGGAGCTCACCGCCGATCTTCCTGGCCAGGTTCGGGTGCACGCCGGCCATGGGCTCGTCGAGCAGCAGCATCCGGGGCTCGGCCATCAGCGCGCGCATGATCTCGACCATGCGCCGCTGGCCGCCGCTGAGGTCTCCCGCGTAGCTGTTGGCGTGGGCCTCGAGGCCGAACCGCTCGAGCAGGGCGGTCGCCCGGGCGATCGCCGCGTCCTCGTCGCCGCGCCAGTACCGCGGGCCCGTAAGTGCGCCCCGCAGCGAGTCTCCGCGGTTGCCGGGGACCGACGTCAGCAGGTTCTCCATGACGGTGAGCCGCTTGAACTCGCTCGCGAGCTGGAACGTCCGGATCAGGCCGAGCCGCGCGCGCCGGTAGGCGGGCAGCGCGGTCACGTCCTCACCCAGGTAGCGGATGTGCCCGGAAGACACGGGAAGGGTTCCGGCGAGCATGGCGAGCAGCGTTGACTTGCCCGCGCCGTTGGGCCCGATGAGGCCGGTCAGCGTGCCGCGCCGGACCGACAGCGAGACGCCGGCCACCGCGCGGACTCCGCCGAACTCGCGGACCACGTCGACCGCCTGGAGCACGACCTCCCGGTCACCCGGCACGTCCTCGGCCGTCGGCGGCGGCGTGGGCCGCGGGAGGGCCGACGCGGCGGCTGCCTCCGCCCGCGGCGCCGGACCGGCCGGCCCGGGCTCGGCGGGCACGGAACCGGCGGGCACGGAGTCGGCGGGCACGGGGCCGGCCGGCCCCGGTTCGGCGGGCGGGCGGAGCGGCGCGAGCCGGATCACCCGTTTGCGCTCCGGCAGGATCCCTTGCGGGCGGAACCAGAGGAACACCACGATGAGCAGGCCGATCGCCACCCATTGCAGCGAAGGGATCAGGTTCGGCGGCAGGCCGTTGGTAGTGGGGATGTAGCGGGTGACTTCCTCGAAGCCGACGGGGACGAGGATCGCGCCGAGGATGGCGCCGCGGTGGTTGCCCGCACCGCCGATGATGACCGCCGCGAACAGGACGACGGTCTCGGCGTAGCCCCAGGCGGCGGGCGACCACGTGGTGATGTAGGAGACGAGGATGCCGCCGGACAGGCCCGCGATGGCCCCGCCGGCCACCAGCATCGCCGTCCGGAGCGACAGCAGGTTCTTGCCGAGGGAGTCGGCGACGATGTCGTTGTCCCGCATGGCGCGCAGGCTGCGGCCGTACGGGGACTCGGTGATCCGGCGGACGAACAGGTAGACGACCGCGCACAGGGCGACCGCGACCGCCGCGAGCGCCCACTGGTAGCCGGTCGACTGCGAGTTGTACTCCCCCTGCAGCGGCTGCGGGATCAGGGAGAGCCCGGCGGCACCGTTGAACAGCGGGCGGTAGTTGGTCGCGAGGAGGTTCATCAGGACCGCGGTGACCAGCAGGCCCACGGCGGCGAAGTCGCCGCGCAGCCTGCGCCCGACGAGGAACGTGAACGGCAGCGCGATCACCCCGCCGACGACGGCCGCCCCGATCCACGGGACGGGGAACGGCAGGTTCAAGCCCCCGAGGTAGGACTGGAACCCGCCGTTGGCCGAGTCGGCGGGCAGGGCCAGGATGGCGGCCGTGTAGCCGCCCGCGGCCTGGAAGATGATGAAGCCGAAGTTAGTGACGCCGGCCACGCCGAACTGCTGGCTAAGGCCGAGGCAGGCCATCGCGTCGACGGCCGCGTAGATGAGCAGGTTGATGACGTAGTAGGAGTTCATCAGGCCGTCTTCCCGAGCAGGCCGGTCGGGCGCACGCCGAGCATGATGAGCAGCGCCACGAACGCGATCACGTACTTGTAGGAGGGCGTGATGTAGGCCGCGCTGACCTCGGTGGACAGGCCGATGATGACGGCGCCGAGCATGGCACCGTAGGCCTGGCCAGGCCCGCCGAGGAAGACCGCCGCCAGGATCAGCACGAGGAAGAGGTCGGTGCTCGTCGCGTCGAAGCTGCCCGCGTCCATCGCGAAGATCACGCCGGCCAGCCCGCAGAGGCCACCGGTGATCGCCCAGGTGGCGGTGATCACCCGCCCGGTCCTGATGCCGCAGTTGCGGGCCAGCGTCCGGTTGGCGGCCGTCGCGCGCATGGCCTTGCCGAGCCTCGTGTAACGCAGCAGCGCGTGGGTTCCCGCCATGACGAGCACGGACAGGCCGATCACCACGAACTGCACCGTGGTCAGCGTGAACCCGTCCGCGCTGACCGACGGCCCCAGGCTCATCGCGTACGAGACGCTGGTCCCGCCGGTCATGGCCTGGACGCCGAACTCGATGATGAGGGTCATCCCGAGTGAGACGATCACCATCGTGATCGGCGCGGTGCCGCGCCGCTGGAACGGCGCGTACACGCCCGCGTTCAGCAGCACCGACCCCGCCGCGCAGGCCGCCACCGCGACCACCAGGCCGATCCAGACGTTGACGCCGTGGGAGTTCAGCAGGTAGGCGAGGAACGCTCCCGCGATCATCACCGCCCCGTACGCCAGGTTCAGCACGTCGGTCACGCCGAACTGGAGCGTGAACCCGATAGCGGCGACGGCCAGGACGGAGGCGGTGACCAGCCCGAAGCCCACCGAGGACAGGAAGATGGTCATCCGGACAGCGCCCGCAGCTGCGCGGCCGACAGGTTGCCGACGACGTTCACCTGGCCGTTGGCGCTATAGGTGTCGATCTGGAAGATGCCGGTCGAGTCGTGGTAGCTGTCGAAGCTGGTCGGACCGCCGGGCCCCTCGTACCTGATCGCCTTGCCCGCGGCGAGCAGGCTCTTGCACGACGCGAAGGAGTAGCAGACCGTCGCGCCCGCCGCGCCGTCGCCGATCGTGAGGATGTCGGGCCCGTACACGCTCGGGTTCGTCGACTTCGACATGATCATCGCGAGGGAGGCCAGGTTGATCCCGTCGTACAGGTGCACGCCGCCCGGCGCGCTCAGGTACGTGGTGAAGTCGCCGGTGGCGCCGGGGACCTTGCCCTGCTGTCCGAGGAGCGCGGCGGAGAACGCCTGGTACGCGGGGCCGCTCGTCTCGGTCACCAGGTTGTCGGCGTGGAACTGGGACGAGAACGTGCTCGCGCCGACCGCCGACGCCGCGGACTTGAAGAACGCGGGCGAGATGGCCGCGGATGTCCCGATGACGGGGATCATCTTGCCGCCGTTCAGCTGCTCGATCTCGGAGAACAGGGTCGGGTCCGCCGACCCGAGCGCCTCGGTCATGATCGCGTCCGGGTGGGACTGGACGATGGCTTCCGCCTCCGTACGGAACGTCGTGGCGGTCAGGTCGAGCGTCTGGTCGGTGGTGAGGGTTATCCCGGCCTTCTTCAGCGCCGCGATGGCAGGCTGGATGAAGGTCTGCGAGCCGATGTCGTTGCCGAAGGCCAGCGCGATCTTCTGGTAGTGGAGCTGCTGCGCGATGGCCACCATCGCGTAGGACTCCTCCAGGTCGGGCGGGACCAGGCGGTAGAAGTAGGGGAAGTGCACGCTGTCGAACTCGGACTGCCCCGTCATGCAGAACATCGTCATCTTGCGCGCGTTGATGATCGGCACCACCGCGGCCGCCTCGTCTGACGTGCAGCCGATGACCAGCGCCAGGTTGGAGGTCGAGGCGAACATCTGGTTGACCGCCGGCACGGCGTCGGCGGGGTCGCCGCGGGTGTCGACACTCTTGCAGGTGAGCTGGTGCCCGAGCACGCCGCCCGCGGCGTTGATCGCCGCGGTCGCGCCGTAGCAGGAGGCCAGGTAGGTGGGGCCGAGCGAGGCGTCCGGGCCGCTGAACGGCGCGACGTCGGCGACCGTGAGCGCCGACCCGGTCGCCGCGCCGCCCGAGGCCGGCGCGCCGGCGGCCGCGGTGCCGCCGCTGCTTGACGCTGCGCTACACCCGGTCAGTGCGGCGAGGGCCGCGGCGGAAATGGCGGCGGCGAGGACCAGGGCGCGGCGTCTGCGCCCGGTCGCGGGGCTAGTGAACTTCATTGTCCCTCCACAAGTGCGTTTCGAGGAGTGAGCGTGGGTGAGCCGCGCCCGCCTTGGCGCTCAGAACCCTGGCTTGGTGGTGAGGTCGGGGTGCCAGCGCCAGCCGGCCCGGTCGCCAGGCTCGGCGACGACGCGGTTGCGGATGGCGCCAAGGCCCTCGATGGTGACCTCGATGAGGTCACCGGGGGTGAGCCAGACCGGGGGCTGCCTGGCGAAGCCGACCCCGCCCGGCGTGCCGGTGGCGATGACGTCGCCGGGGGCCAGCCGGGTGAAGGAGGAGAAGAACTCGACGGCGCTCGGGACGTCCACGATCATCTGCGAGGTGCGGGCCGACTGCATGACCTGGCCGTTGAGGACTGTGGTGAGCAGCGCGTCGGTCATGTCCGCCTCGTCGGTGGTAACCACCTCCGGGCCGATCGGCATGCTGCCCTCGAAGTTCTTGCCCGCGGTCCACTGCGTGCCGGCGCGCTGCCATTCGCGCGCGGACGCGTCGTTGAGCACCACGAACCCGGCGATGGCGTCAAGCGCCTTGTCCGCGGGAATGTACCGGCCGCCCGCCCCGATCACGACACCGAGTTCGCCCTCGTAGTCGAACCGCTCGGTGAGCGCGGGCTTGACGAGGTCGGCGTACGGGCCGAGGACGCTGTCCCGGCCCCGGACGAACGCCTCCGGCCAGGTCGGCACGGCGCGGCCGCCCTCGATCGCGTGCTCGGAGTAGTTCACGCCGAGGCAGAGGATCCGCGCCGGGGCGGGCACCGCGGGCCCGAGGTCGGCCTCGCCGTACTCGCGGCCGTCCCGGCCCGCCACGGCCCTGACCGCGTCCATGCCCGGCTGGCCCGCTTCCAAGACCGCGGCGAGCGCGGCGAACTGCGGATTGCCGGTCTCCGCGGCGACGTCCACGTACCCGGACCGGCCGCGTACGTGCAGCCGTGGTCCTGCTTGAGTGACTATGGTTGCGAGCCTCACCTGGCCGCCTCCTGTGCTGTACGCCGCGATTGGGCGTAACCTGCGATCGATTGGTCGAAAATGCCAGATTGGTTGGAGACTAAATCGCTCTCATGGACAGGTCAATACCGCAAAGGTGTAGAATTCGTTCAGCGAACATCACAATCGGCTATGATTGGTAGGATTGGTTGGCATCGCCGGGACGCGCTGTACACCGGTCCGGCGCGAATGCCGGACGGCGAGCGGGCGCGGCATGCGATAGCCTGCGCCAGGCAAGGTGGATGGTGAGCTGACAGTGACGGGGACTACGCCGGCCGCGCCCGCGAGGCGGGGACGCGAGCTCGCGGAGCTGATCCTGGCCGAATCCGGGCGCGCGGGCCTCAGGCCTGGTTCCCGGCTGCCGACCGAGCGCAAGCTCGCCGCGGATCTTGGCGTCACCCGCAGCGGGATCAGGCTCGCGCTCGCGGCGCTCGAGGCGGACGGCCTGATCTCCCGCGAGGTCGGCCGGGGCACGTTCCTGCGTGACGCGGCGGCCGCCGCGCTGGCCGCCGCCCGCCGCGGCGGGCCAGGCGCCGACGGCCAGGATGGCGATGCTCCCGGCGGCGGGGCCAAGCCGCCGGGCCAGCGAGGCCGCCTGGCCGCGCCGGACTTCGCGCCCGCCGACGTGATGACCATCCGCCGCCTCATCGAGCCGCAGGCGCTGCCGCTCGTCGTGCTGTGGGCGACCGCGAGGGACTTTACCGAGATGGAACGCTGCGTCGTCGGTGGCGACCAGGCCGCGAGTTACGAGGAGTTCGAGACCTGGGACCTGGCACTGCACCGGGCGATCATCGCCGCCGCGCACAGCCCGCTGCTCGGCGCGCTCTACGGCGTCGTCGAGTCGGCCCGGCACGGCCAGGTCTGGGGCGACCTCAAGCGCCGCAGCGCGACGCGGCAGCGGCGTGAGCTCTACCAGGAAGACCACCAGGCCATCGTCGCCGCCCTCCGGGCCCGCGATTCGGACTCCGCCGTAGAGGCCATGCGCACGCACCTCTCGCGCGTGGCCGGGCACCTGCTCGGCGAAACGCACTGACGCTTCGGCCGACAGCGCGGCGGGCGGCGATTTCGCGCCGGCCGCCGGGTCTGTATATGTAGGGCCAGCGCGTCGCTGGCGTCAGCGCGGGCGGGTTAGAGGTAACGGATGACGGTCAGCGAGGATTTCACCGGTCTGACGGGCCGGTTCCGGGGTGAGCTGCTGGCTCACTGTTACCGGATGCTGGGTTCGGCTGAGGAGGCCGAGGACCTGGTGCAGGAGACGTACTTGCGGGCGTGGCGGTCCTATGACGGGTTTGAGGGCCGGTCGTCGGTGCGGACCTGGCTGTACCGGATCGCGACTAACGTGTGCCTGACCGCGATCGAGCGCCGCGGCCGCCGGCCGCTGCCGTCCGGGCTGGTCGGGCCCGCGGACGACCCGGAGGCGCCGCTGGTGGCGGGGCCGGAGGTGCCATGGCTGGAGCCGTTTCCCGGCGCGCTGCTGCCCGCAGACCACCGGGATCCGGCCGCGGCAGCCGTGTCGCGGGCCGGCATCCGGCTGGCCTTCGTCGCGGCGCTGCAGTACCTGTCCGCCCGTCAGCGCGCGGTGCTGATCTTGCGGGACGTGCTGGAGTGGCCGGCCGCCGAGGTAGCGGATCTGCTGGGCACGACCACCACCGCGGTCAACAGCGGCCTGCGGCGGGCCCGGGCCCACCTCGCGCAGACGCTGCCCGCCGAAGATGAGCTTGCCGAGCCGGCCGAGCCAGGCCGGCGGGCGCGGCTAGAGCGGTTCGCCGCCGCCATAGAGAACGCCGACGCCAGCGCCCTGGCCGAACTCCTCCGGGAGGATGCCGCGCTGGAGATGCCCCCGCTGCTGACCTGGTTCACCGGCCGGCCTGCCGTGGCCCGCTTCGTCGCGTCGCACCTTCTCATCGGGCCCGGACTGCTCCGGCTGGTTCCGGTGACGGCGAACGGGCAGCCGGCCTTCGCCGTCTACCAGCGCGAACCGGGCGGTGAATATCACGCGCACGCCGTCCTGGTGCTCACGGTCACCAGGACGGGGATCGCGCGGATCGTCAGCTTCCAGAACCCGGGCCTGTTTGCGTCGTTCGGCCTGCCGCCGGAGCACCCTGCCGCCGGCCTGACGCCGGCGCAGGACCAGGCGGTCCTCCCGTGGCCCCGCTGAGCAGGGGGCTGGAGCTACTCGATTCAGCGGTCAGTTACGCACTTGACGGCGCCGCGCTGGGCGCCGCGCCGCTTCTGCGGCGTCCCACCCCGTGCCGGGGCTGGGACCTGGCAATGCTGCTGGACCATGTCAGCGACTCGATCGGGGTAGTACACCAGGCGATAACCGCCGGAGGCGCCAGCGCAGCGCCGCCCGGGTACCCCGGGCCGGGGCCTGACCCCGTCGTGCGCCTGCGCCGCCAGGCGGTCAGGCTACTGGACGCCTGCGCCGCGGCCGGGTCGGCCGAACGGCGGGTCGCCATCTGGGACCGCGAGCTGACCGCGAGCATGGTCGCGGTGACCGGAGCCATCGAGATCGCCGTCCACGGCTGGGACATCTCGGTCGCCTGCGGCGCCCGCCGGCCGGTCCCGCCGGCCCTGGCCTCCGTGCTGCTGCCGCTCGCCCCGCTGCTCATCACTCCAGGAACCCGGCCCGGGCTGTTCGCCGACCCGGTCCGGCTGCCCGGCCCAGCCTCCCCCGGCGACGAACTGGTCGCCTTCCTCGGGCGGCAGCCGCGCCCCCCGGCCGGGCCCGGATCCGGCGCCGCCTGAACCGGGCCGGCGGCGCAGGGCCGTCCGCGGCGATTCCCGCGAATCCGGCTGGTCTATATCAGTAGGCCGCCAAACAAGCGGCGCGGAACCCACAAGAACATGGCAGAACTGGAGTAACAGACATGAACATCGCCGACAAGACAGTGCTGGTGACCGGGGCCAATCGCGGCATCGGCCAGGCTCTGGTCACCGAAGCCCTCGCCAGGGGCGCGAAGCGGGTGTACGCCGGCACTCGCAACCCCCTAGCCCACCCGGACGGTCGCGTCACGCCCCTGACCCTGGACGTGACCAGCACGGAGCAGATTCAGGCAGCGGCCGAGAAGGTCGAATCCCTCGATGTCCTCATCAACAACGCGGGAATAGCGCTGTTCGATGACCTGACCGACCGTGCCGTGCTCGAGCAGCACCTGGCCGTCAACCTCTTCGGCCCCTACGGCGTCATCCAGGCCTTCCTGCCGTTGCTGACGCGCTCTCAGGGAGCCATCGTCAACAACGTGTCGACGATGGCCGTCGCCCCCTTGCCGCTCACTCCGGCTTACGCGATCTCGAAAGCGGCCGCGTTCAACCTGACTCAGTCGCTGCGCGCACTTCTGGCGGGACGAGGCGTACGCGTTCACGCGGTCCTGACCGGCCCCACCGACACGGACATGACCCGCGGCTTCGACATACCGAAGACCTCCCCCGCGTCCGTCGCGCGGGCGATCTTCGACGGAGTGGACAACGGAGATGAGGACATCTTCCCCGATCCCGCGTCACAGTCGCTGGCCGATAGCTGGCGCAACGGCGCGGTCAAGGCGCTCGAGCGCGAGAATGCCGCGTTCGTCGCAGCAGGGCCCGCCGCGGCGTAACGCACCCGGAAAGAAGACGACGCGATGACGGATCACAAGGTTGTAAAGCACAGGAAGAGATCATGGCGCAGGGTCCCGGACCGCCCAATTTATGCGGTGTTACCGAAGGCGCTATCGTCGACCAGGGCCAGCGCCTCTATCTCAAGCAGGTATCCCGGGGCGAACAGGGCCGCCACCTGAACGGCGGTGCTGGCGGGCGGCCTGGCGGTATCGATAACGGCGTCGCGTGCCTCGCGCACGGCCGGCAGGTCCGCGACGTCGAGAACGAAGAATGTCAGCTTGACCACGTCGTCGAACCCGGCCCCGGCCTCCGCCAGGCAGCGGCGCAGGTTCTCGAACACCTGCCGCGCCTGCGCCGCGGGATCCCCCGCCCCGACCAAATCACCGCGCTCGTCCTGCGCGACCTGGCCGCTCACCACCACCAGCCGACCCCGGCCGGTCACCACCTGACTGTAACCGCGCCCGGCGGCCACGCCTTCAGGAGCCGCCACGTGCTGCAAACCGGGCATCGCTCTCCCCTCGGCGACGCCGTTCCCGCGCCGCATCGATCCATCCGCTCATCCGGCACCAGCCCACCCGAGGGGCACCCGTCCGTCAAGCGATTTCCGCCCAGCAGCGACCGGCGTCAGGTCAGGCGCTGGCGTATACCTCGCGCCAGTGCGGCACCAGCCACGACGGGATCCTCGACGCGAACAGTGGACACTACTGCGTGCATAGGGCCGAGTTTCCCGGTGCCGGGTGACCGCGTCAACCAAAATAGGCCAGCGTGATCGAGGGTCAAAACAGCGAAAAGACAGCGCCGGCACCCAGTCCGCACTCACAAAATAGAATAAACTACCCTCTATTGCGTCGCTCCAACCTGATCGCGGGTCAGAATTGGCGATATGG
>Ga0102924_1000329_pt1 | contig 59828 bp, 54 predicted proteins | sample PaiPotPPM11metaG_FD_80116 | JGI IMG/M metagenome (GOLD analysis project Ga0102924, IMG submission 80116) | Iron sulfur acid spring bacterial and archeal communities from Banff, Canada, to study Microbial Dark Matter (Phase II) - Paint Pots PPM... ... | reverse complement strand
CCAATACTCCTCCCGTTGTCTTGCAGTTCGGCGGGCAGACGGCGATCAACCTCGCGGGGCCTCTGGCGGCGCTCGGCGTGCCGATTCTCGGCTCCGGGCAGGAGGCGATTGATCTTGCCGAAGACCGGAAGCGGTTCGAGAAGTTTCTGCGGCAGGTCGGTATCCCGCAGCCACCGGGCACGGCCGTTCGCACACTCCTCGACGCGGAAATCGCGGCGGAAGCGATTGGCTATCCTGTCCTCGTGCGGCCGTCGTATGTGCTCGGTGGGCGGGCGATGGAAGTCGTGCATACCGAGGAAGATTTGCGCGCGTACTTGAGCCGCGCCGTCCTGCTCTCCGATAAGCCGGTGTTGATTGACAAGTACCTCGCGGGCAAAGAGGTCGAGGTGGACGCGATCTGCGACGGCACGGATGTCCTCATCCCCGGCGTGATGGAGCATATCGAGCGCGCCGGTGTTCACTCGGGTGATTCGTTCGCTGTCTATCCCGGCGTCAATCTTTATCCGACCGAGGTCGAGCAAGTCGTCGAGTACACGACGCGGATCGCGCTGGCGATGGGCGTGCGCGGCCTGATGAATATCCAATATGTCATCTACCGGGCGCGGTTGTATGTCATCGAAGTGAACCCCCGCGCCAGCCGCACGGTGCCCTTCCTCTCCAAAGTGACCGGCGTGCCGATGGTCAAACTGGCGACGAATATCATGCTCGGCAAGAGCCTGAAGGAGCAGGGATACGACGGTGGCCTCTGGCCACGCCGCCCGCTCGTCGCTGTCAAGGCGCCGGTCTTCTCGATGGCGAAACTACGCGGCGTCGAGGTTGGGTTGGGGCCGGAGATGAAATCTACCGGCGAGGCGATGGGGATTGACCGCGCCTTCGCGCCTGCCTTCATCAAGGCGATTGCCGCCGCCGGGATGTCCCTGCCGGAGCGAGGCAGTATCGTCATCTCCCTTCAGGACAGCGACAAGACGGATGAGTACGCCGAGATCATGGAACTGCTCGTCCGTATGGGCTTCCATACATACGCGACGGAGGGGACAGCGTCGTGGCTGGAGGCACACAGCATCCCCGTCCAGGCGATCGCGCATCGGATTGGCCAGGGATCGCCCGACATGCTCGATCTGATCTCGAATGGTACCGTTCACGCGGTTATCAACACGCCGGGCCCGGTGGACAGGGAGATCGCGGATGCGTTCCTGATGCGCCGGGCGGCAGTCGAGCGCGGCGTCCCCTGCATCACGAGCATGGATACCGCCCGCGCAATGATCGAAGCGATGCGCGTCGGCAACGAAGCATATACCGTGCAGCCGTTGCCGGACTACCGGAGTTTCGTGGGGCGGGGGTATTAGGGAAAGGACTGAGGACTGAGGACTCAGGACTGGGGGAGCCAAACCACCGTGACGCAGATCTTCACCGCGCCGATTATCGAGAATGAGCCTGCCGGAAGCGGGAGCGTCGTGCTGCGGGTACGGTTGCCGCACAATGTGGCGACGCAGACGCGGGCGGGGCAGTTCGTGCATATCCGCACGGCAGAAAGCGCCGATCAGTGGGACCCGCTGCTGCGCCGCCCGATGTCACTGTTGCGCGTAGACCCGGCGACGGATGAGGGGCTGATTCTCGTGCAAAACGTCGGGCGTGGCTCGGCCTGGCTGTTGGGTCGGAAGCCGGGCGAAACACTCGATCTGCTTGCGCCGCTCGGGAGCGCCTTCACGGTTGCCGGGAATCAACGGCACCTGCTGATGGTCGCGGGCGGCGTCGGCATCGCGCCGCTGGTGATGCTCGCGGATGAGGAGTTGCCGAAGGGCGCGGAGATCGTGCTGCTCATTGGCACGCAGACGGCGGAGAAGCATCTCCCGCTCCACTACCTGCCGGAGCAGATCGAGGTGATCCGCGCGACGGACGACGGCACGCTCGGCCATCACGGCTTCGTGACGGACCTGATGCCTGAGTATCTGGATTGGGCGGACGGTATCTTCGCCTGCGGGCCGAACCCGATGTTCCGCTCCCTGCGTGCGAAAGTGCAGCAGCATCGGGGCGTGCGCACGCCGCCCGTGCAAATCTGTATCGAGCAGCAGATGGGATGCGGCATGGGCGTTTGCCTCGGCTGTGTTGTCGAGACGAAGCATGGGTACGAGCGCACCTGTACCGAGGGGCCCGTCTTCGCAATGGAGGCGCTGACATGGTGAATCTGGCCACCGATCTCGCGCCGCGCAATCCGCGCGAACTCGTCGTCGCGAATCCGATCCTTGTCGCCTCCGGCACGTTCGGTTATGGGATCGAATATGCGCGGATCATGGGCATCCAGCGGCTCGGCGGCATTGTCTCGAAGGGGACGACGCTCCGGCCGCGCAAAGGCAACCCGATGCCCCGGATCGCCGAGACGCACGCCGGTATGCTGAACAGCATCGGCCTCCAGAACCCCGGCATCCACGAGACGATCCGTAAGTACGCCCCGATCTGGGAGCGGTGGCAGACGAAAGTGCTCGTCAATATCAGTGGCGAGCATGTGAACGATTACGCCGAGATGGCTCGCTTGCTGGACGAAGCGCCGGGCATCGCCGGCATCGAGGTCAACATCTCCTGCCCGAACGTCGATGTTGGCGGCATGCAGTTCGGCGTGGATTGCGTGATGGCCGGGGAAGTGACGGCGGCGGTGCGCGCGAATACGACGCTACCCGTGCTCGTCAAACTCTCGCCGAATGTTACGGATATTGTGGCAATTGCGGAATCAGTCGTCGGAGCGGGTGCGGACGCGATTACGCTCATCAACACGCTGAAGGGGATGCGGATTGACACGAAGCGCCGCCGCCCGATCCTCACAACTGGCGGCGGCGGACTCTCCGGACCGGCCGTCAAGCCCATCGCGCTCTGGATGACAGCGCAAGTGGCTCAGTCGGTCGCGGTGCCGGTCATCGGGATCGGCGGGATCGCGACGACGGAAGACGCGCTGGAATTCTTCATGGCGGGCGCGACAGCGGTGCAGGTCGGGACGGCCTCATTCGTCAATCCACACGCCGCGCTCGATGTGCTGGATGGGTTGGCGGCATGGCTCGACGCCGAAGGGCTGGACTCACTCAATGAGATCATCGGCGTCGCGCTGCCCGGCCCGATGCCGCTGCGGACGACCGCCCCGAACGCGGCCGACGAGGCCGATCTGGTGGCGATGCTTCGCACGGATGATTGATGGGGATGGCGAATGGCGCACATGACAGATGCCGCGATCATGGAACGCAACGCGCTCGTCCTTGCCTCACACGGCAATCTTGCGCGGGTGCAGGAACTCGTCGCCCAGCGACCGGAGTTGATTAACGAACCGGGCGTTGGCAATGACTTCGGCGGCGAGACGCCGCTGGCTGCCGCGTCGCACACGCACAATCGCGCCATCGCCGAACTCCTGCTGGCAAACGGCGCGCGGCATAATGTCTATACCGCGACGTTCATCGGTGATCGGGATCGCGTCGTCTCATTCCTCGACGATCATCCCGCTCTCGTGCGAGCGCCGGGCATCCACAACATCCCGATCCTTAGTTTTGCCACGAACGGCGACCTCGCACGGTTGCTGATCGAGCGTGGCGCGGACGTGAATGCGATGTCTCGCCCGCCGTTTCAATCGTCACCGCTGCATGGCGCGGCGCGGCGCGGATACGTGGATATGGTGGACATCCTGCTCGCCAATGGCGCGGATGCGACCGTTCAGGATTACAACGGGAAGACGCCGCCGGAGTTGGCAAGGTCACCGGATGTACAGGTGGTGTTCGCACGCCACGGCATTGCGACCGGCTGATACGTATGGCAGAGATTGCGACCCGGCGCATGCAATCGGGCGATTATGACCCACTCCGGGCGCTCGATGACGCGGTGATGCGCTACAGCGCCCGTCTCTTTCTCGGCTTCGATTGGGATAACGCGACACCGGAACGGCGTGAAGAGCAGCGGGCAATCACGCCGGATATTTTCGCGTTCTATGTGCGGACGGAAAGTTCATTCGTTGCCGAGGATGGCGAAGAGATCGTCGGCTATGTGCTCGCGCAGCCGCTTCAGCATTTCGATCTGGAACCGCTGGCGGTTTGGGTCGAGGATATCTCCGTCCATCCCGATCATCATCGGAAGGGCATCGCGACCACGCTCTACCGCACGCTCGCTCATTGGGGGCGCTCGGCGGGCGCGACCGCGATCCTCGCCGGCATCCATGTGGACAACGCGGCATCATTGGCGATGCATCGGCACGTTGGCTTCGATCTCTATGAATCGCGGATGGCCGTCTGGCGGCTTGATTGAGAGGAGAGGGATAACACACATGAGCGAACCAACGGCGGGCGAAGTGCTGCGGGAAGCCGGGGCGATCAAACAGGGGCATTTCCTCTTCTCGTCCGGGCTGCACGGTGATACATACGTGGAAAAATTCGATCTCCTCCGCAACCCACGCGCGACGGAACAAATCTGCGGTGGGTTCGTCCGCGCCTTCGCCAATGCGGGCGTGGAAGTCGTCGCGGGGCCGACAACGGGTGGTATCCTGCTCGCCTTCGAGACGGCGCGGCAACTCGGCGTCGCGGCTGCCTACGCGGAGCGGGAAGGCGAATCGGGCCGCGCCTTCCGCCGCGGGACGACGTTCGCGCCCGGGGCACGCGTGCTTGTCGTGGACGATATTCTCACGACAGGCGGCAGCGTGCGCGAAACCCTGGCGGCGCTCGCATCGCACGATGTGACGGTCGTGGGCATCGGCGTCTTATGGGATCGTTCCGGTGGCAAGGTGGGGTTCGGCGTGCCGCTCGTCGCGCTGAATGCGGAGGAGATCGCCGCCTATCCGCCCGATCGTTGCCCGCTCTGCGCGGCGGGGGTCCCGCTTATCAAGCCAGGCACGACGGCGAAGCCGGGGCCGCGCTGAATGATGGTGGATATTGCGGGCGATGTCGGTCACGACGATTCGGGAGGATGCAGGTGGCGGCGCTCGCGCAACTCGATATGCTGGTTGGCGAGGTCGTTCAGCCGCTGTTCGATCTGGTCGAGGATGTCCGGGCGTGGTCGGCGCTCGTACTCATCGCGCAATTCAAGGATCATCTGGCAGAGTCGCCCGACCGTCCGCACCGTGTGATACGGATCATCTTCGCGGACCGGATGCGCATACCCCGGCGTGAACCGGGCGTCATCGTTGCGTGGCAATGCACTCGCCTTTCTCTTGAGCGATGAGTGATGAGCAACGAGCAATGAGCATGTGTCGGTGTGTTCGCCTCATTGCTCGTTGCTCCCCAAGAGCGCCAGCAATCCCGCCTCGTCGAGGATTGGCACCTTTAGGGCGGTGGCACGCTCCGCCTTCGATCCCGGTTCCGCGCCGACGATCACGGCGGTCGTCTTCTTCGTCACCGTGCTGCCCGTCTGCGCGCCGAGCGCCTTCAACCGTTCTTCCGCCTGTGGGCGGGACATGCTTTCCAGCCGCCCGGTCAGCACAAAGGTCTGCCCGATTAGTGGCTGCGGTCCAACCGGAGTCGTACGCGGTTCGTCGGCCATCCGGACACCGGCAGCGGCGAGTTTGGCGACCAGATCGCGGTTGCGTGGCTCCGCGAAGAAATCCACGATGCTCCGCGCCACGATCTCCCCGACGCCGTTCACGCTGCTGAGGTCTTCTGCGGTCGCATTGACGAGCGCGTCCATGCTGCCGAACGCATGTGCCAACACCCCTGCCGAGCGCTCGCCAACATGGCGGATGCCGAGGCCGAAGACGAGCCGCGCGAGCGGGCAGTTCTTGCTCCCTTCGATTGAGCGCAGCAGGTTCTCGACGCTCTTCTCGCCGAACTTCTCCAGTTCGAGCAGTTTCGTGCGGTCGAGGTGATAGATGTCCGCGACATCGTTCAGGAAGCCGAGATCCGCGAAGCGATCCACGATTCGCTCGCCCAAGCCTTCAATGTCCATCGCGCCGCGCGAGACATAGTGCTTGATCCGCTCGCGCACCTGCGCCGGGCAGGAGATATTGGTGCAGTAGGCCATCGCTTCGTCCGGCAGATGCTCGACTAACGCGCCGCACGCCGGGCAATGCTCCGGCATGGAAAACTCCTGCTCATTACCGGTGCGGCGCTCCGTGACGACACGGACGACTTGCGGGATGACATCGCCCGCGCGCTGGATGATCACCGTATCGCCGATACGGATATCCTTGCGGCGAATCTCGTCCTCGTTATGCAGCGTCGCGCGGGAGACGAGCACGCCCGCGACATTGACAGGCTCCAGTTCGGCGACGGGATTGAGGCTGCCGGTTCGGCCTACCTGAATAGTGATCGCATTGACGCGCGTCACGACCTGCGTCGCGGGGAACTTATACGCCGTTGCCCAGCGCGGCTCGCGCGCGACATTGCCAAGTTCTTCCTGCAACGCGAGGCTATCCACTTTGATGACGACGCCATCAATCTCAAAGTCGAGCGCATCCCGTTGCTCATGCCAGAACCGGCATCGCTCCCACACTGCGTCAATCGAGTCGCACGTCACGGCATGGGGTGAAGCGCGGAAGCCGAGGGCGTGGAGGCGGCTGAGCAGTGCGCTCTGCGCGCGTACGGGCATCGCCGCCGGGTCGGTCCAGTAGCCTGCCGCGTAGGCAAAGAAGCCGAGCGGGCGCGACGCGGTGATCGTCGGATCGAGTTGCCGCAGCGAGCCGGCCGCTGCGTTGCGCGGGTTGGCGAAGGTGGCGAGTCCGTCCCGCGCGCGTTCCTCGTTCAAGCGATGAAAGCCGGAGCGTGTCAGATAGATCTCACCGCGCACCTCGATCGTGCCGGGCACGGCCTCGCGCAGCCGGAGTGGGATCGTGCGCACGGTGCGAAGGTTTGGGGTGACATCTTCGCCCGTGAAGCCGTCGCCGCGCGTCGCGCCGCGCACGAACCGGCCATCCGTGTAGGTGAGCGCGACGGCGAGGCCGTCAATCTTCGGCTCGACATCGAAGGTGATCGTCTCCCGCCCGGCGACGCGATAGACGCGCTCCGCCCACGCGCGCAGATCCTCCTGAGAGAAGACATTGCCGAGCGAGAGCATCGGTGCCGGGTGCGTCATCGCGCCGAACTCCGCCGAGGGCGCCGTGCCGACCCGCTGCGTCGGCGAGTCGGGCGTGACGAGCGCGGGGTATTCCGCTTCGAGCGCGCGCAGTTCGTTCATCAGCGCGTCGTACTCGGCGTCGGAGAGCGTCGGATTGTCGTAGATGTAATACTCGACGTTCGCGTGGTCAATCTGATGCCGGAGGGTGGCCACGCGTTCCTCAACCTGCACAGGCGGCGCGGCTTGCAACGTCGCCTCGATCTCTGCGTTTTCCGTGATGCTCACCTCGTGCATGCTCCTCCGCTTCATTGCGTTCGCTGTGGGAAAGTATACCATGTCCGTACGGGGGACAATGGGAACCGGGAGGAAACCAAATGAACCGCAAAGACGCAAAGAACCCAGAGGGTGCAAAGGGAAGCAGGGAGTGGAATCACGAAGACTGGAAGATACACAGACGAGAGGGAATCCTTTCTTTCCTTTGGATTCTTTGCGGTTCGCCCCGGTTTCGTTTTGCGCGCTGACGAGGAGAAGTGATGAAGATGGCGCCACAGTTCTTCCTGCTCGCGTTCGCCGCCGGTGTCGGCGTGGCGGTGCAGTTCGGGGTCAATGGTCAGTTGCGGCGCGTCTCCGGCCAGCCGATTTGGGCGTCCTTCATCTCCTTCGTCGTCGGGACGGTCGCGCTATTGCTCTGCTTCATCGCGACGCGGCGAGCGTGGCCGGGCGGCGGGCAGTTCGCGCATGCGCCGTGGTGGATCTGGATCGGTGGCTTGCTCGGCGCGTTCTATGTCGTTGTCAGCGTGGTCGCCGGGCCTCGGCTCGGATCTGCCGCGCTCGTCGCGTGCGTCATTGCGGGCCAGTTGGTCGCATCGGTCGTCATTGATCAGTATGGGTGGGTCGGCTATGCCATCCATCCGATCAGTCCCGGCCGCGTCCTCGGAGCGGTTCTGTTGTTGGCGGGAGTCGCGTGCGTGTTGCGTTATTGACGGGTAGCACAGGCCGGAACGCCTGTGCTACCGACGTGATGGGCTTGTCGCTTGTCCCACCATGCGGTACGCTGCGAGGATAGAACGTACGTTCACATGCGATAACGGAAACGATATGCCGCGATGACCGATGACGATGCCGCGAACAGCCAAATAGAGGAAGGACTCAATGCCGAGGGCGGCGATCAGTACGCCTGGCTCCGGCAGCGGACGTTCGTCTATTTGCGCGCGCAGGGCGGCGCGGCGCACGAAGACGCCGTTATCCGGCATGTCTTCGGATCGGGAGGGCCACCCGCATTGTGGCGGACGCTGATCCGCACGGTGCTGGACGAACCGGCGACCTTCCGCTTGCGGCCGGATATGCATTGGGCGCTCGTCGAGGAAATCACTGTTCCCGCGACCCTCGACGACCTGGCGGGGATCGGCGAGTATATCGTCCTCGACACCGAAACGACCGGCCTCCGTCCGTTCAAGCAGCGGCTGATCGAAGTCTGTGCCCTGAAAATCCGCGAGGGCGAGATCATTGACACGTTCACGACGCTGCTGAACCCGGAAAAGCGGCTGCCCGGCTTCATCACCGAACTAACGGGTATCACGGAAGAGATGGTGCAGCACGCGCCGCGCTTCGCCGCCGTTGCCGACGCCTTGCTGCGTTTCATTGGCGAGCGGTTGGTGATCGGGCACAATGTTCGCTTCGACATCTCGTTCGTCAACGCGGAGTTGTCGCGTGTCGGCAAGCCGCCGCTCGTCAACCCACGCCTCGATACGCTCTCGCTCGCCGTGCGGCTCCTGCCGGGATTGAAAAAACCGAATCTCGAGCGGATGGCGATGACGCTCGGCGTTCCTATTGTCCATCGCCACCGCGCCGAGGGAGACGCGCGCCTGACTGCCGAAGCACTCCATCGCCTTCTGCCGCTGGCGAAGCAGGCGGGCCTGCCAACGCTGGAGGCGATGCAGGCGCTCTCGGTCCCGGCGACCGCCGAACCGCACGGCAACGCGAGTGGCGTGGAAGCGGTCGGTAGTGGCAAGGCGTATCTCGACCGCGCGTGGTTGCGGACCGTGCCGCACGCGCCGGGCATTTACCGGATGCTGGACGAGGATGGCCGCGTGATCTATGTCGGCAAGGCGAAGAACCTGCACGACCGCGTTTCGTCGTATTACTCCCAGCATCTCGGCCTGACCCGCAAAATGGACGGACTGCTCGAAGCAGTGGCGCGCATCGAAGTCGAGGTCGTTGGGAGCGAGTTGGAGGCATTGCTGCTTGAATCGCGGATGATCCATCGCCACCAGCCGCGCTATAACCGGGTGATGAAGAACCATGCGCTCTATCCGTACATCAAGATCGAAGTGCAGAAGCCGTGGCCGCGCATCCGTCTCGCGCGGACGCTCAAAGACGATGGCGCTCGCTACTTCGGCCCATTCCGCTCCCGCAGCGCCGCCGAACGGACAGTCCATGTGCTTGCCGAAGTCCTGCCGCTCGTCACCTGCACGCGCGGGTTCTCGAACCCGAAGAAGTGGGGCAACCCGTGCCCGCGCCTCGGCATGGGCAAGTGCCTCGGCCCGTGTGTCGGCCAGGGTGACCCGGCGGAGTATTTCACCTTCATTGACGACGCGATTGCCTTTCTCGAAGGACGGAGCGACGGCATCCGCAACCGGCTCCAGGCGAAACTCGAAACGGCGGCGGAGCGGCTGGACTTTGAGGACGCTGCGCGCCTGCGTGATGCGCTGCGTACCGTTACCAGTGTCGCGAGTGTCCATCAAACGCTCGCCAAGCAAGTCGAAACCGGCAACCTTGTCCTCGCGCTGCCTTCCGCCGAACCGGGACATTCCGAGGCGTTACTGATCGTCCATGGTCGGATGGCGGCACAGCGGCGCGTCAAGGCCGACGAACCTGTCGCCTTCGTCGCCGAGTGGCTGATGGCCGCGTACCGGCGGGCGGTGGAAAGCCCCTCACCCCCGGCCCCTCTCCATTGCGATGGAGAGGGGCCGGGGGTGAGGGGCCCCGTCATCCCCCAGGACGACGTGGACGAACTGCACATCATCGAGCGGTGGCTGCATCATCATGCCGATGAGCCGGGGCAGTTTCCCTTGCCGGAGGAGCGCGATTCCGCCGCCGGTTGGTGGGCGCTCGCGGAATCCCTCGTCGCCTACAATGCCGCCGCCGAGGACTGGGCCAGGGCCGATCTCGACGCTGTGTTGCTGGAAGAAGACGAGGCATTCGCGGAGAATTCGGAGTAAGAGAGGGTGACGTGATCGTCAAAAATAAAGTCTTCGCCAGCAATGCGGAGAGAACCAACCCCTCGCAAATAATGGCAAACTCTCGTCGCTGACTCGGCCCGGCTGGCGTAACGCGTTACCCGCCGATCGAGGCAGAACGTCCGGCGCGCGAAGGTCTTCACCGGAATTTCATCATCGCTCGATACCTTAAGGGAGTGTTCCGCGCATTGGGCCGGACGCGTGGGACAAAAGGAAATGCATGTACATTTTCAGCTCTCTCGGCCACACCATTCTCGCGCTGTTCGCGGCATACGAGTTTCCCACGCTCTTTGGGCTGATCCTCGTTGAAGAGATGGGCCTGCCGCTCCCCCTGCCGGGCGACGTGCTCATCGCCTACGCGGGCGGACGTGCGGGGCACACGCCCCTTAATGCCGTGGCCGTGATCGGTGTCGTGGCCCTCGCTGCGACGGTGGGGTCGTCACTCTTGTATCTATTCGCGCGCCACTGCGGACCTGGGGTGATCGCGAAGCTCCATCGCATCCTCCACCTGCGCCCCGAACGCATCGCCCGCGCGCAGACATGGTTCCAGCGGCACGGCTCGGTCGCCATCGTCCTCGGGCGATTGATCCCGGGGCTGCGGACGCCGACCAGCGTGATGGCGGGACTCTCCGATGTATCCTATCGCGTTTTCCTCCCCAGTACGGCGCTCGCGGCGGTGATCTGGTCGGCGTTCTACTATTTCGCCGGCACCGCCCTCCACCGACTCTGGGCGCCGCTCACGCGCTGGGCCGGGGAGGACCCGGAGCAAGCGGTCAGCATCGTCGTCTTCGGCTCGGCAATGCTCGCTTTCGGGTGGTGGCTGCGGCATCACAACGTCTCCCCGCGCAGCCAGCAGCCCGGCGGGCTCACGTCGTGATTACACCCGCCCTGCCGGTATGCCCTCTCCGCCGCTTGCTGCTTTGCGTGGCCCCGCTCTTCGTCGCGTTCGGGATCGCCCGCTGAATTCATCGCGATTTCATCTTGTACGATGATCCTGCGGGTACGTGGAGGGAACAGGGATGCGTATCCTCGTGGTCGAAGACGAACATAAGATCGCCGCCTTTCTGCAGCGCGGGCTGGTGGAAGAGGGTTACGCGGTCGATCTCGCCTACGACGGCGATGAGGCGCTGGACTGGTATGCCATCGCACCCTATGACCTCATCGTCCTCGATGTCCTGTTGCCCAAGCGCTCCGGCATCGCGGTGTGCCGCACATTGCGTCAGCGCGGCGCGCACATCCCCATCTTGATGCTGACAGCCCGCGATGCGATCGAGGATCGGGTCGCGGGGCTCGACGCCGGCGCGGACGATTACCTCGTCAAACCCTTCGCCTTCAGCGAACTCCTCGCCCGCATCCGCGCGCTCCTGCGCCGCGAACCGACAAGCCAGCCGCTCGTCCTGCAGGTTGAGGACCTGACGCTCGATCCCGCCACGCATGTGGTGACGCGGGCCGGCGAGGAGATCTCGCTCGCGAACAAGGAATACCAGATCCTTGAATATCTGATGCGCAACGCGAATCGCGTGCTCACGCGCACGATGATCGCCGAACACGCCTGGGATTACGAGTTTGACCGTGACAGCAACGTGATTGACGTGCATATCCGCACGCTGCGGCGCAAACTCGACGAGCCGAACCCCGTCAAACTGATCCACACCGTGCGCGGCGTCGGCTATCGGCTCACCCGTGGGGATGATGGGTAAGTGCGACCGCTGACTTCGCATCTCTTGTGGCAGTCACTGCGGCTGCGGCTGACACTCTGGTACGTCATCCTGCTGACCGCTGTCCTGCTCGCCTTCAGCGGCGTCTTGTATGTACGCCTCAATTCGACCTTACATAGAAATCTCGACGACGCGCTTCATACCCAGGCCGACCTGCTGACCGGGACGATTGTGAGCGACAACGGACGGCTCGCCCTTGACCCCACGCGGCTAGTTGTGGATCGCAATCAAGGCGAACATTTCACCCGGCTGTACAACGCCATGGGTGGTCTCATCAGCAATGATACGGCGGGCCTGGACACCGTCCCCTCGCTCCCACATGACGTTGCGGCGGCGGAGCGGGGCGTTGCGACGACTCGCTCGATCACGGCGGGAGGCACGCACTTGCGCGTGCTGACCATGCCGCTCCCGCCGCCGAACCATGGCGTGCTGCAGATCGGCCTCTCCGAGGACGACATCCGCGACACGATTACCACCCTGTTCGCGATTCTCGCCACCTTAGTCCCCGTGACATTGCTCATTGCCAGCGGCGGAGGCCTGTTCCTGGCCCGGCGCGCCCTCGCGCCCGTGGACCAAATGACTCAGGCAGCGTACGCCATCGAGGCCTCGGGGCTCCACGAGCGGCTCCCGGAGCCGCCGACGCGTGACGAGATCGGGCGGCTCGCCCGTACCCTAAACGCCTTAATCAGCCGGTTGGAGGCGGCGTTCGCGCGGCAGCGCCAGTTCACGGCGGACGCCTCCCACGAACTCCGCACGCCCTTGACGATCATGCAGGGCGAACTCGATGTGACGCTCCGTCGGAAGCGCACGCCACAGGAATATCAGGCAACCCTGACGGAGGTGCGCGAGCAGGTCGTCCAGTTGCAGCGGCTGACGGCGGACCTTCTCCTCCTCGCCCGCGATGACGGCTCCACGCCCCCGCCTGCCGTCACGCTCGACCTTGCACTGGTGGCGAAACTAGGGTATGAGCAATTGCTCCCGCTCGCCGCGGCGCGCGCGCAGACCCTCACCCTGATCGCGCCGCATCCTGTCATGGTGAAGGGCATCGAAGGCGACCTCGAACGCCTCTTCCGCAATCTCGTGGAGAACGCGATCCGCTACACGCCGGAGCACGGCACGATCACCGTGGCCGTGCATCGCGCGGGATCATCTGCCCAAGTGATTGTGCGGGACACGGGTGTGGGTATTGACGCGACGGCGCTTCCCCATCTCTTCGACCGATTTTACCGCGCGGACAGTGGGCGCAATCGCGCGGAAGGCGGCACGGGATTGGGGCTTGCGATCGCGCAATCCATCGTGCAGCGCCATAAGGGCGCGATCGTGGTCGAAAGTGTCGTGGGCAAGGGAAGCATCTTCACCGTCACGTTGCCACTGGCAGTGGGCGCCGCCGGCCCGGTATCGAACAACCCGGCGGGCGCGGCCCCCGCAAAGAATCCGGCATGAGCCTTCACCTCCTTCTCAGCAGTCTTTCGATGCACGTATGGATCGCCTCGTTACACGCCCATTGAGAAAACTGAAGAAGATTGCCCCGTTCATTTCATCGCGATTTTAGGCTGGCCCGCTATGCTCGTCCCAGTGGATGACGCGTAAGGCTGTCAGCATGGCGGCACCGACACTCTGAGGAGTACACGGAATCCACTGGGACATATTGGAGTCGTCGCGTATGGAACGCGACGCGAGAGCAAAGGATGGATGACATGATCAATCGCAGGAAACTGGCGGCAGGCCTCGGTGGCTTAACACTCATGCTCGGTACGCTGGGTGGCGGGATTGCCATCAGCGCGGCGGGGCCGGCGACGAACACCGAAGCCACGGAGGCGCCAATTGACCCATCTACGGTCACGACGACTGCCGACCAGGCCAAAGCGGCCGTTTTGGTGAAGTATCCGGGCGGAAAGATCGGCCAGGTCGAACTGCAAGATGAGAACGGGGCGCTCGTCTGGGGCGTCATCGTGACTGATACGAGTGGCAAGGCTCATGATGTCAAGGTTGCCGGCAACAGCAATCAGGTCGTCAGCGACCAATCCGATGATGGCGCCGAGGGCCCTGGCGCGCCGGAAGTCGGGAACTAACCACTACCGCTCGACGCCGACCGGTGCCATCGGCGTCGGGAGAACTCCGGCACGGAAAGGAGGTGAGTGTGATGGAGACTGAAGCGATCGGTAACGAGACCGAGGTGGCGAATGACCCGGCGGGCGATCCGGCAGGTGGTCTGGACAGCAATGTCGACTTCCAGGGAGACCAGCAGGGCGAAAACTAAGCCGCCATCCAATGGGGTCGCCACCAGGCGGCCCCCCTTTCCGTCCCACGCAATGCTACGAATACACCGATGATCCCGATATGAGCAACGGAAAAGGATCCTTAGTAATGTCCCTCCTCAAGCGATTCATGCCCCTTTTACGCCCCTACCGGCGCCAATTGTTTTTCGCGCTCTTTCTCGTCCTCTGGCGGCCGGTGCTCAATACAGCCAAAATCTGGCTGCTTAAGTTCGTCATTGATTCCGTCGTCCCGACACGCAATGATTACTTGCTACTGTTCATCTGTCTGGCCTATCTGCTCATCGCCTCGGTCAAGGGCATCTTCGTCTATACCAGCGGCGTGCTGACGAACTGGCTGGGTGGGTGCGTGACGACCGACCTGCGGCGACAACTCTACGATCACCTGCAAGCGCTACCGATGAGCATCTTCGCGCGGCGACGCCCGGGCGATCTGCTCACCCGCCTGACGGGTGATACCGCCGCGATGGAGGGGCTGCTGATCGCGGTGGTAACCGAAGGAGTGGGCGCCGCGCTCACCATTCTCTTCTTTGCTGGCATGCTTGTCTACCTGGACCCGCGCCTGGCAGCGCTTGGCCTACTCGTCATTCCGGTCCTCGCTTTCTCCATCTACCGGTACAATGCGCGCAGTAGGGAAACGGCGCGCGCGGTCCGGCGGGAGGCGAGCGCGCTGGCGAGCCTGACGGAGGAGACGCTGGGGGCGATGCCCCTAATCAAGGCATATGGCCGGGAGCCATACGAGCGCGGTCGCTTCGCCCAACAGGTCGTGCGCAACCTGCGCACCCGCGTCGCCGCCGCCCGCGTGCAGGCGCTCTTCCAACCGACCAGCGAGCTGGTCACGACGAGCGGCATGGTTGTCGTGCTTTGGGTCGGCGTCCACGAACTCTTCGCGGGGCGCATCACGCTTGGCGGCCTGGTCGTCTTTCTCGGCTACCTCGGCTCGCTCTACGCTCCTCTGTTGACACTGAGCCGACTCAGCGGCACCCTCCAGAAAGCGTTGGCAGGGGCCGAGCGCGTGACCGAGTTACTCGATCTGGGAACTGAAGCACGCGATAAACCGGGCGCGCACGCGTTACCGCCCGTGGGTGACATCGTTCCTGCGGGCAACATCCCCACGCGGTTGCATAGCGGGCGGGGCGCCGATGGAGCGGGGTCGCCCAACGGGATCGTGTTCGACAATGTGACCTTCGGCTATGACCCCACACAACCGGTGCTGCGCGATCTCTCCCTCTCGGTGCATCCGGGAGAACTCGTCGCGCTCGTTGGTCCGAGCGGCGCGGGCAAGAGCACCTTGCTCAATCTGCTTTTGCGCTTCGCGGATCCGGATCGCGGCGCGGTGCTGCTCCATGGGCATGACCTCCGCGATCTGACGCTCGCCTCGTTACGTGCCCAATTCGCAATCGTCCTCCAGGACCCGCTCATCTTTCGGGGCACGGTCCGCGACAACATCCGCTATGGCCGACTGGAAGCGACGGACGAAGAGGTGGCCGCTGCCGCCGAGGCGGCCGGCGCGGCCACGTTTATTGCCGAATTACCGCAGGGCTACGATACCGAGGTCGGACCGCGCGGCGCGCAACTCTCGGGGGGGCAACGCCAGCGCCTCGCGATTGCCCGCGCCATCCTACGCGACGCGCCAATCCTGCTCCTCGATGAGGCCACTGCCGCGCTCGATACCCTGGCTGAGGCACGACTACGTGAGACCCTGACCCGTCTGCAACGGGGCAGGACAATCATCCTCGTCGCTCACCGGCTCTCGACCGCGCGCTGGGCAGACCGCATTGTGGTGCTCGATCAGGGCCAGATCGTCGAGATGGGCACCCACGACGCGTTGTTAGTCGCAGGCGGACTCTACCACCAACTCTCTCACGCGCAGGACGATGGAGCTACCGCCTCGGCGGTATCGGATACGACGTCCTTCCTCGCCATTCGTCCCTGAGGATCGGTGACAATCGAAGGATGACCCGCGGCGATGCACGTCTGGACTTGCAGTCTCTGCCGCAAAGGAATGGAGGGTGAGGTCGCTCACCCTCCATTCCTTTGCTTCGCCGTTCCATTCTCCGTGCAGCGAGGTGAAAGCCGGGAGGAATGGCATCGCCGCGATCGTCGTTGCGCACTCAGGGCGGTCGGCGAAGTCGCGGCGATGCTTCGTCTTCCGGTCAGCGAGACCGGAAGACCGGCTGCCTGGTTGACGAGCAGAAATATTGGCCGGTATTGAGAGTGAGGCTGATCTTTCCGTCTGAGCAGAACCGGCTATCGTTGTAGTAGTAGGTGTCGCCGACGATTGTGCCACTCCCATTGGCGGGCAGCACGCACGTCGAGAGGGTGCAGCGGGAATGGTTATACCGATACCCATTCACCGGGGCAGCCACGCTACTGAACGGCATGGCATACGGCGACGCCCCATAGGAGACCGGGAAAATACGCTGCCCGGTGCTGCTGCAGACATCAATCAGTTCCCCATACCGGGGATCCGTGACGACGGAAACCAAACCACGGACGCAGTAGCGGGGATCGGCATACGTCGTCCTATTGCCCGCGTACCTGTAGTCCGGGCTAGGCTGGCACATCGAGATGCCGCTGCAAGTCGCGCCAGGGGGAAAGGGAGCGGTGGCGCCGACTGCGGCGCTGCTTCCCAATGCGGCGATCAGCAGCGCCGCGCCGACGATGATGGCCGGGATGAGTCGATGAGTGTGATGGGTTCGCATCTGTATCTCCTTCATAAATAGATATGGGACTTTGTCCCCGCAACTCCGGCTGCGCGTCGGCACGAGCGATTGCACGACAAGAGCCTCTCTGCACGATGCTCAGCGAGTATGGCGTCACGATCGTACGCCTTAGCGAACTTCTTAACTCCTCTCTGCCGCGCGCGGAGCGATTCCCGCGTAATGACGCCGCCATGTTTCCGATACATCCTGGAAAGCACGCGATTGCGCGCTCCGCCGTCTTCATCGTGCTGTGCATGTGGCGATGCCCCACATCATGTGGCGCAGGAGACCGCCCTCTTTCGTATCTCCTCCATCCTACGCGGGCAAATTATAATTTCGATGAAATCAAACAGAAGGTTTCGGTGAAATAGTGGGCAGAGGCGCATGGCGGGAAGGACGGGATTGGGCCGCGCGATCACGGTCGAGAGCGCCTCGTGTGCGTCTCGCACCAATACGCACCGATCGATAACCCTGAAGAAGATCGCTCCGTTCATTTCATCGCGACTTTAACTTGGCCCGCTATGCTTGTCAGGGAATGGCGCGTGAGGCCGTTTCGCACGGTTGTCCGCGGGGGTTAGTTTGATGGATCGCGCGTGGAACGCGACGCGAGAGGAAAGGATGGATGACATGATCAATCGAAGGAAACTGGCGGCGGGCCTCGGTGGCTTGACGCTCTTGCTCGGTACGCTGGGTGGCGGGATTGCCATCAGCGCGGCAGGGCCGGATACGGGCACGCAAGTCGAGCAGGCGGACACCGGAACTGCGGACGGCCCGGATACGGGCACGGCCCAGGATCAGCAGGGCGCGCAGGTGGAAGACAATACCCCTGACACGGGAACGGGCGCGCCAGACACGGATAACGTGCAGAGCGATTCCGGTTCACAAGTGGAAGACGGCACGCCGGATGTATCCGGAGCCGTGACGCCGTAATCGCGTCGCACCGTAACACAGGACATCCGCATGGGAGGGCCAGCACGCTGGCCCTCCTCCTCTCTGCCACGATCCGTTCAATAGCTCCTCGATCGCGGCGCTTCCCATACGACCGACATCCCCTGATGCGGGGACGCGCCATGCGTCCCACTTCACCGCGATTTCATGTCGCCCCGCTATACCTACGGTGCCCGCTGGGAGCGCCGCGATACGCGCGGCAGTGGAAGCGGTAGACATGACCGGACAATTACCACCACGGAGGGTATCTCGCGCATGAAGAAACGAACGAAGACGATGCGTTGGCTCGGTCTTGGGGTGTTAGGAATCACAGCCGCGCTCCTGTTGGGGGCATGCGGCGGTGGCGAGGGAACACCGGAGGGACGGGTGCCGGATACGGCGACCGGCGCCACCGCGGCAGGGGCGCCGACGCCAGCAAACGCGGCAGCCAGCACGAGTGCGCCGGTGGTCCAGGGTGAGCAAGGCGGCGGAGACGCACCGACCACCACCTACAGTGATCCTGCCGGGCAATTCCGCTTCCAGTATCCGCAGACCTGGGGCAAGACGACACAGCCGGGCGAGGCTATCCGGTTCACCGGCGCGGACGAGTTCATCAGCGTCACGGTCACGACGACGACGCAGGCGCCCGTCGCCTTCGCGCAGGCCGATGCCGCCGCGCTCACCGCGTCGAGCCCGGGCTTCAAGGGTGCGGCGGTGAAGACATATAAGGTGGCGGGAACGAATGGCGCGATGGTGGCCTACACCTGGGAACTTCCCAAGAGCGCCGTGACGGGCAAGCCGGTGCCGAGTTCCGGGAACCGGTACTACATCCCTGGGCCGGGTGGCAAGATCGCCATCTTCACCTACTCTTCACCCACGCGCACCTACGACCCCGCTGGGGCGGACGACTTCGCAAATACCTTCAAATGGCTTTAAGCCGCGAGGAGCAGCAGATGACAGCAGCGCGTCCCACCGCAGCGCCGAATGGCGCCATGACCGGCATACCCGATCCCGCGCGCGTGGCAGCACTGGAGTTGGATGACCTCTTCAAGATCTATCGCGAGCGGGAGATCGAGACGGTCGCGCTCCGGGGCGCCAGCCTCACCGTCTCCCCCGGCGAATTCGTCGCTATCGTTGGGCCATCCGGCTCCGGGAAGAGCACGCTGCTCGGCATCATCGCCGGTCTGACCGCGCCCAGCGCGGGCAAGGTCTTCATCGAAGGTCGCAACATCGCCGCCCTCAGCGAGGACGAGCGGGCGGAACTGCGCCGACGACGCATCGGCATCGTTCTCCAGAGCAACAACCTGATCCCCTTCCTCAGCGCGCGGGAGAACGTCGAACTGGCGATGGCAGAAAGCGGCGATGCGGACCGGCAGCGGGCAACGGCGCTCTTGGAGCGCGTCGGTCTCGGGGACCGGCTCGATCACCGCCCGGCGCGGTTGTCCGGTGGGGAGCAGCAGCGCGCCGCTATCGCCGTCGCGCTCGCGAACGATCCGGCGATCCTCCTCGCCGACGAGTTGACTGGCGAACTCGATTCGGTCACGGCCGCCCACATTATGGCGCTGTTGGCCGAACTGAACGCGGAGCACGCCACGGCGATCATCCTCGTCACCCATAATCTCGCCCTGGCAGCCCAGGCCACGCGTGCCGTGCGGATGCTCGACGGTCTTCTCACGCCCCTCGATCCCACCGCTGAGGAGGCGCTCGATCACCCGCTCGCCGCCGCGCCCGTGCAACAGTCGCGGACGGGGCCACTCGTTCTGGCAGCCACGACTCTCACGAAAACGTATCCGGGCGGCGTGCATGCGGTGCGCGGTGTCAGCCTGTCGGTCCATGCGGGGGAGAGCGTAGCGATCATGGGGCCGAGTGGCTGCGGCAAGTCCACGCTGCTCAACCTGCTCGGCGGGCTGGACCGCCCGACGACCGGCGAGGTCCGCATCAACGGGCAGACGCTGACCGGGCAGGAGAGCGCGGCGATCGCGCTCGTGCGTCGGCGGACGATTGGTTTCGTCTTCCAGGAGCATAACCTGATCGCCACACTCACTGCCGCCGAGAATGTCGCCCTGCCCCTGCTGCTCGACGGCGTCCCCGCGCCCGAACGGCAATCCCGCGCGCGGACACTCCTCGACAAGGTGGGACTGGCGGGGTTGGAGGAGAAGTTGCCCGACCAACTCAGCGGCGGCCAGCGGCAGCGCGTCGCGATTGCCCGCAGCGTTGCGCATGCACCGGCGCTGCTCCTTGCCGATGAGCCGACCGGCAGCCTGGATAGCGAGAGCGCGGCGCGGATCACGATGCTCCTGACCGACCTCGCCGACGACGAGGGGATGGCTCTCGTCCTCGTCACCCACGACTCGCAGGTCGCCGCGCGGTGCCAGCGTGTCATTCATCTCAGAGACGGACAACAAAGCGATGCGACCGTCGCGACGCAGGGAACGCCCGCGTGACCGTTCGACCGTCGCGCGGCGGGCGGTGAGGGAGGAATTCATGAGCGATTTTCGATACGCACTGCGGGCCTTCTTCCGGGCCGGCCCGCGCAACCTCACCTATCTCACTGGCCTCGCGCTCGCCGTAGCGCTCTTCAGTGGCACCCTCTTCTTTGTCAATGGCTCGGCCCGCAGCATGACCCAGCGGGCGGTCGCGCCGGTCGTGCTGGACCTTCAGGCCCGCGCCGTTGACCCGAACGGGGACATCACCGGGCTTGCACCGATGCTCGCGGCCCGTCCGCGCGTCGAGGCGGTGCTGCCCTTCACCGCCAGCGCGATCCACATCGCACCACCCGCAACAGGTGGTGGGGCTGCGGACAGTGCCGCCCGTCTGTTCGCGATGCCACCGACATATCCAGACGTCTTCCCTCTCCTGACCGTGAGCAGCGGGCGGTTCGAACCGGGGCACGCGCTTGTCAGCGAGCAGTTGGCGGCCAGCCGGAACCTGAAGCCCGGCGACACCCTCAATCTCGTCATCCCGGGTCGCGTCGCCCCCTATCCGGTGACGCTCTCCGGGACGGTCAACCTCGACCGGGCGGAACCGCTCTTTGCCGGACCATCCACCGCCGAGGGAACCTACAGCGCGACGGATACGGTCGTCGTCATTGACGACGCGACCTTCAACCGGGACTTGCGTGGGCCGCTGCAAGCAGCGACCCTGGCCGCGCAGCAGAACGCGAACGCGAGCGCGCCGGGCGCGCTGCTCGGCCCGCCCCTGCTCGACCGCCAGTTGCACATCCGCGTTGCGCGTGCCAGCCTCCCCGCGGATCCCACGCAGGCGCAGGCAGCAGTGACGGCCCTGAGTCACGGCCTGGAACAGCAGGCATCGGGGCAGATCAAAATCACCAACAACCTCTCGGCCGCCCTGACGAGCGCGTCCAAGGATATCGTCTCCGCGCGTCTCCTGTTCATTTTCCTCGGCTTGCCCGGGGTGCTGCTCGCCGCGTATCTGTCGCGATACGCCGCCCAGCTCGTGACTGACGCGCAGCGGCGCGAAGTCGCCCTGTTGCGATCGCGCGGCATCGGGCCGAAGCAGGTGCTGACAATCATGGGCTGGATGGCGCTGCTCGTCGCACTGCTCGGCACCGCCATTGGCCTCGGTATCGGGGCGCTCGGCATGGGCGCGCTCTTCGGTGCGAGCTTCCTGCGCGACGGGAGCGGCCTGCTCGTGGCAACGCTCGCGTCGCTGGCGCTTGGCCTGGTCCTTGGTGGTGTCGGCGTCTTCCTACCCGCACGCCGGATGCTTGAGGGGGAGATCAACGAAGAGCGCCGCGTGATCGCGGCCACGCGGCGTCCGCTCTGGCTGCGGCTGCCGGTTGACGGCGCGCTCCTCGCGCTCGGCGCCTTGGCGCTCTGGTTCAGCGGCACCTATACCAGCAAGGCGGCCACGGCGGGCGCGACTGAGACTGCCGCCGTCTCACTGGGCATCTACACCTTTCTCGGCCCGCTCCTTTGCTGGCTGGGGATGGCGCTGCTCGTGCGCCGCATCGCGGATTGGCTCCTCACCCGGCCGTCCCGTGGCTGGCGCGGCGGCTTCTACGGGCTCGCGGCGCGCTCGCTACGGCGGCGGGTGGCACAGAGCGCTGGGGCGGTCGTCCTGCTGGCGCTCGCCCTCAGTTTCGGCGTCGCGACAACCGTGTTCGGCGCCTCCTTCGACGCGAGCCGCCGTGCCGACGCGCAATACCTCGTCGGCAGCGACGTGCGTGTGACGCCCGCGCTCACCGCGCCGCAAACCATTGGCTTCGCCGATCAATTGCGGGTGCCGGGCGTCCGGGCAGTTTCGGCGGTTGCCGTGGCGAACAACACCCTCGTCGGCGCGCAGACTCAGACGGTCTACGGCGTTGATGTTCCCTCACTGACCGCCGCGACGACCATCCAGGATCGCTTCTTCGTCGGCACATCGGCCAAGCAGGCGCTCGACGCCCTCGCGGCCACGCCCAACGGGCTGCTGATCTCCAACGAACTGGGCCTCGCCTACAATGTCCAAAGGGGCGATACGGTGACGATGCGCATCCCGAAACCGTCCGGCGCCTACGCGGACGCCACCTTGCAGGTCGTCGGCATCTTCACGATCTTCCCGACCAGCACGCAGAACTCGGACCTCGTCGTCAACCGGACCTTCCTCCAGCAGACGACGACCGACCCGAACGCGGCCTTCTTCCTCGTGAAAGGCGATGGGACCAACGCGACGACCGACGCCATCGCGACGACGCTGACACAGCAATTCAAAAACCGGCTCCCGGTTCGCATCGAGAGCGCGACCCGGGCGGTCAGCGCGGATCAATCGAGTCTTGTTGGGCTGAATCTCGCGGGACTGCTGGCGATTGACCGGCTCTTCACGATCCTGATCGTCGCGGTCGGCGTGGGCGTCTTCCTGCTCGGCAGCATCCTGGAACGGCAACGCGAACTGGGGACACTCGAAGCATTGGGGGCAACGCCGGGCCAGGTGATGCGCCTGCTGCTCATCGAGGGGGGCGTTATCGTCGCTGGCGGCATCGTGGGCGGGCTGACCATCGGACTCGTGCTCGCGTGGCAATACAACCACTTCCTGCCGAGCATCTTCGCCGTGCCACTGCCAATGATCCGCGTGCCCGTGGCGGCATTGGGATTGCTGCTCGGGCTGAGCGCGGCGGGCGTCGTGCTCGCGGCGCTCGGTGCGACCCTCCGCCTGCGCCGTCTCTGGCCCGCTGAGGCACTGCGTAGTGGGTAGTCTTGTGCCGCGTTGGCTCGGTGTTACGGACGCGGCTATCATGTGGAAAGTACGGGACTGATCTGCGGCGCCTTCCGTACCATCGGGCCAAGTCAGGCCGTACCAGGAATCAACGGACGCAAGGGAATTTAGCCACGCACGGTATCGCAGGAGGCAGCAGCGTCGCCCTTGGCTACATGGGAGAGGATGCAGTATGCTTTTGAGACAGATCTGCGCGGGACCAGATGAACCAGGCCGTGTAGCCGCGATCGGTACATAGCGAAAGGAAATCAACAGGGCAATCGGCGTGATTTTCGAGGGGAGCGGCAACAACTAGGTAGGTGGCCAGAGCAGATTAGACACTGGCGGCGGGCTTTAGCCTGCCGAGTCTGGCGCAGGCTAAAGCCCGCGCCCACCGTCCAAATTCAGATGTCTACCCACTTAGGCACAGTACGATCACACGAATATCATGAAGCCATAGGCTCCGCCGCGCGTCGGCGGTCTCCTCGGGGCCGCGGTTGCCCGATTCGGTCCAGTATGTGCCGCGTTGTGCGCGAGGGAGGAAAGATGAGCGGATCGCTCCGGTCGTTCCTGCTGATAGGTGTCGCGCTTGTCGTGGCCTCATCCGTGCCCATCAGCGTGGCCGCCGCCCAGAACTTCGCGGACTCGCGCTTCGCGTCCGTCTGGAATGCGGATGAGAGCAGGGTGCCGAACTTCTGGGGTCCCCTGCGCCTCGCGTCTGACGGCATCCAGGAGCCGTACAACGGCGGCACGCGGCTCGTCCAGTACTTCGACAAAGGGCGGATGGAAGTGACGAATGGGGCGGTAACATTCGGGCTGCTCGCCACCCAGATGGTCACGGGCGACCTCCAGCAGGGGGACCAGTCGTTCCGGCACGTCCCGCCGTCGCTCGCCAAGATCGCCGGCGATGCGGACGGTCTCGGCCCCTCCTACCGGACGATCTATGAGAATCGCTCCCAACTCCTCGCGCCGCGCGACCCCAGACCTGGCCAGGAGATCGGCCTTCTCTTCGACAAGGGCAACACCCTGATCGTTAGCCCGAACCCGGCGAACCCGGGCGGCCCGATCGCGAACGGCGCGTACGACAGCATCACGCAGCACAACGTCCTCGCGGCCTTCGCGGAGTACCGGTCCCGGGCGGGGATGGAGCCGATCGGTCTCGCCATCTCGGAGCCGTTCGCGGCGTATTTCACCGTCGGCGGCGTCGAGCGGGCAATCGCTGTGCAGGTGTTCGAGCGGCGGGTGCTCACGTACACCGAGGGCAATCCGTTGGACTTCCGCGTGGAGATGGGAAATATCGGCCGACATTTCTTCGACTGGGTATACAACGGCCACTAGCGGGGATCGAATCCGCCGGTCAACGCAACGGGCACTCGGACACGCGGGTTACGCGCCCATGGGGCGTATGCTCAGTGCTGGGGCGGATGTCCGTCGGTTGAGGGGACGCCGGGTGGGTCGGAGGCGTGAATCCCGGCGCGCGCTAAGAGGTCGCGCAATGGGGTCTCGCTTACCCCAGTCATCGGCGCCGTCCCATTGGCCGCAGAGGTGTGATCCGCCGCGCGCACCGCGATCGCAACCGGGGAAATAGCGGCCCTGCCGTTCGCGGTGCCGGTGATGACGCCGTCGCCGACCGTACCGTTCATCGGCATGACGACCGATCGCGCGGCGTTCCGCGTACTCGCCGAGAATTCGGAGCGTGCGACCGGGCTCAGGAGCACGAGGAGAAGCACCGCGAGGGCGCACGCTCCGAACAGGCGGCGATGATCCACGCGTCGTCTGGATGGCGAGCCGATCGCGTCGAGCGCGGCATTGAGTTTCGCGAGGGCATCGTCCGCGGGCGTGATCCGCGCTTCGCGCGCGGCGTACGTCCGCTCCAGGAGCAGACTAAGTCGCGCCTCGTCGGCGCGGCGCCCCGATGGATCCTGCCCTGGGCACGTCGATCCTGTACCCTGTCGCATCGCCACTCCTCTCATCGCTCTGCCAAGGCGACGCGCAGGCGACCGGTCACCGCATCGCCCACCCACGCCGGCGCCGCTGCCGGACGGCACTCGCCCAGTTCCTCCGCGAGCGCGCGATGCGCCCGATGCAACCGCGACTTGACGGTGCCGGGGCGACATCGCAGCGCCTCCGCCATCTCGGCCTCGGTCAGCTGGCTGTAGTGGCGCAGGACGAGGACCACCCGATGCTGCGCTGGCAATCGCTCCAGCGCCCGCCAGATCATTTCCTGCAGTTCTGCCCGCTCCGCCCGCTCGGCGGGGCCGGGGTCCGGGTCCGCCCCGAGCAGCGCGTCCAGTCGCCATTCCGTGGTCGGCAACGGGAGGTGCGCGCCGCGCCGGTCCCGCCGGAGATAGTCCATGCTGACATCGTGGACAATGCGGTAGAGCCACGGGAGGAAGGGGCGCTCCGGGTCGAAGCGGCGGAAGGCGGAGAAGAGTTCGATGAAGACGAGTTGGGCGATCTCCTCCGCGGCGTCCGCGCGGTGCGTGATGTACAGCGCGCTCGTAAAGACGCGCCGGTGATACTGCTGGAAGAGTTCCGCGAACGCCGCGCGGTCCTGCGTCCTGCAGCGCCAATAGAGTGCGATGAGATCCGATGCATCAGTCATCCACGACCCCTGCCCGACGTGCGACGCGCGACTGTCGCTACGGTTTGACTACTTAACTCCCCCGCGAGCGCAGGATCGGTTCCATTGTGGCGGATCGCGCGTCTGCTCGTCTCATTGCCCACACGCTCCGGCAATCGGCCCCTCGATCCCGAAGTATGCACACGATCTCTGACATGGACAAGGACTCACCATTGATGTGCGGACGATGGACGTGCATGTGCCTCACCGGGATACGCGCCCACGGAGGGAACCGATACAGCGCTCGCGGGGGAGTATTGTGTGCCACTGGCATCTGCTGGTCGCGTGGCCTGTTGGGCTGCTGAGGTCCAGGACGAGGAGGGTAGGGATTTGGGTAGGGCATGGCGTTGGATGCGTGTGGGTATGGTCGCGCTCGTTCTCGTGAGTCTTCTTGCGATGGTGCCGACAGCGCCGGTCTCCGCAGCGGTCGATTACTATCCGGACACGGGGCACTATCTTGCCGCGCAATTCCGGTACGCCTGGTACGGCAATGGCGGGGTGGCGCAGTTCGGCTTCCCGATCACCAAAGTTTTCGATCAGCAATCGGAGGACGGCAAGAGCCACCCGACACAGTACCTGCAGCGCGCTGTCTTCGAGCAGCACGACGAGAACCGCGGCACGCCCTTCCAGGTGCTTGGCCGCCGCCTCGCCGCCCTGCAAACGGCGGAGCGGGCAAAGACCGACCCGAACTTCCAGCCGGTCGGCAGCCCGAACGACGGGCGATTGTTCTTCGACCAGACCAATCACACGATCGGTGGGACGGATGACGCCAACAAGGCGATCCGCGCCTTCTGGGAGTCCGCCGGTGGCGGGAACATCCAGCGCAGCATCATCATCTTCGGCTACCCGATCTCCGAGCCGTTCGATGAGCAGAATGCGCCGGCCCCGGCGGGTGACGGTCAGACGCATCGCGTGCAGTATTTCGAGCGGTACCGCCTTGAATACCACCCGGAGAATGCCGATCCATTCAAGGTGCAACTCGGCCTGCTTGGTGTGACGCAGGCGGACAAGGACCATCTCGATCCCGCCCTGCGCGCGCCGGAACCGGCCGGACAGCCGCCGACGGATTGTATCGGTCAGGGACCATGCACCGGGCAGCCGCTTGCGCGGAGTTACGCGAATGTCCATGTCGGCGATGCCGGGCAGGGCTACGGCTTCAATGTGGATGCCAACGGCCTCGATGCACCGAGCAAAGACATCATGTTCGGCAAGGTCTACGGTGCAGGTTTCGGATGGATCCGGCAGCAGGTCCGCTGGAGCAGCTACGAACCGGCGAAGGGTCAGTTCGGCAATGACTACGTTGCCAAGGTGGATGCCTTCGTCAATGCCGCCACCTCGGCGGGCGTCAACGTCATGCTCAGCCCCGTCAGTTCACCCTCGTGGACGGGCGCGGCGAACGGTGGCTTGCCGCCGAATCCGCAGGACTTCGCGGACTTCATCGGCTTCATGGCGAACCGCTACAAGGGAAAGATCGCCGCGTACGAGATCTGGAACGAGCAGAACTACGCCGTCGAGACGGGCGGTTCGGTGAACCTCAACGACCCCGCCGCCCCCTACCTGCCGGTGCTCAAGGCGGGATATCAGACGCTCAAGGCGGTCGACCCGAAGATCACCGTCGTCTTCGGCGGCATGACGCCGACCAGCACGGTAAATGCGGGCGTCGCTATTGATGAGGTGCTGTACCTGCAGAAGATGTACCAGCAGCACCCGGAGGTGAAGCGCTACTACGACGTGCTCGGCGCGCACCCCGGGAGTAATTGCAACCCGCCGGACAACTCGTGGCCGGACAATCCGGCCACCAATCCCTGCGGCACGGACCCGGGCGGCGGTCGCTCCTACACGACGAATGATTCGTTCTATTTCAAGCGCATTCTCGAGGTGCGTGCCGCGATGGAACAGAACGGCGAGGGCGGCAAGCAGATATGGCTGACCGAGACCGGCTGGGACAGCAGCGCGAACCCGCCGGATGCCTACAAGTACGCGCGATACGTCTCGGATCAGCAGCAGGGGCGGTACCTCGTGCGCGCCTTCGAACTGGGCAAGTCGTACCCGTGGATGGGGGTGATGTTCGTCTGGAATCTCAACTTCCAGGTAACGACGAGCGGCCCGAGCGACGAGAAGTACGGCTGGGGCGTGTTGAACAGCGATTGGTCGCCGCGCCCCGCGTACTATGCGCTCGCCACGATGATCAAGTAGCAGCACGGTGGCCGATGCATGGGAAGAGACCCCACGCGGTCGGCCCGAATCACAGGGCACGCCCACCGCCTGGCGGGCGTCACCCGTTTGCAGTATACTCCGGGACGCGATGCCATTCCTGCCAACGGGCAAGCTGCCCGCGGACCTGCTGCAGGCCGTCCTCGACACGCATGTGGTACACGATCCGCGCGTGGTGGTCGGTGCGCGCGTGGGCGAGGACGCCGCCGTCATTGACCTCGGCGACCGCTACCTCGTGGCGGCCGCCGACCCTGTGACCTTCGCCACCGACGAGCTGGGCTGGTATGCGGTGGCCGTCAACGCCAACGACATCGTCGTGCGCGGCGCCACGCCGCGCTGGTTTCTCGCTACGCTCCTGCTGCCGGAGGCCGCCACCGACGAGGAGACAGTCCGGCGGCTGTTCGCGCAGCTCGCCGAGGCGTGCACGGCGCTCGCGGTGACGCTGGTGGGCGGCCACACCGAGGTGACACACGGGATTGATCGCCCGCTCGTGGCCGGGACCATGCTGGGCGAAGTCGCCAAGGATCGGCTGGTGACGACGGCAGGCGCGCAGGTGGGCGATGCCGTGATGCTGACCAAAGGCGTGCCGCTGGAGGGGGCAGCGATCATCGCGCGCGAGCAGGAACGCGCGCTGCGCGAGCGGGGGGTGCCCGCCTCCGTCATCCAGACGGCCAAGGGCTTCCTGCGCGCGCCCGGCATCAGCGTGCGCCCGGAGGCCGAGATCGCCTGCGCGGTGGCGCGGGTGCATGCGATGCACGATCCGACCGAGGGCGGGATCGCCACGGCGCTGCACGAGCTCGCCGCGGCTGCCGGCGTCGGCCTGCGCATCGAGCACGACCGCATCATGGTGTTGCCGGAAGGGCGCGCGCTGTGCGAGGCGTTCGGTCTCGATCCCCTCGGCACCATCGCTTCCGGCGCCCTGCTGCTCACGCTGCCCCCCACCGAGGCCGACCTCGTTCTCCACGCGCTCGCCCGCGCGTCCATCGCCGGTCACATCATCGGCCAGGTGGTCCCGGTCGCGCAGGGCGTGACGCTCGTCGCGGGCACGCGGCAGTGGCCGCTGCCGACGTTCGCGCGGGACGAGATCACGCGACTCTTCGGGGAGACGTAGCGTGCCGCGGATCGGCGACGCACGGCGTCCCGTCGCTTCCTGCCATCCGCTGGCCACGCGGGCGACATCGGGCTCTCTCGCAATCGCGGTGAAGCATTTCGACCTGTGCGGCCAGACGGCACAAGGGAAAATCGGTGCGGACGCTCTTGTGCATTTTGTGGGAGACCCGCAAGATTCTCTCGCGTTCATCCTCCCGATGTTGATTTCGGGCTCCGCCGAACGACCGTCGCACGGAGCCATCCTTCTCCTATGGCCTCCTGCATGTGACGGACGAGGGAGTCGCGGGCGAGATCATCCGTTTCCAGCGCGATTAGCGCAAATATCGTATTGGTGGTGGCAGGCTCAAGCCCGCCACCACCGGCTCAATGCTTCTGCAGAACGCTGTAAAAGGAGGGGACATTTTCTCCCCCTTCCCTCAAAGGGAAGGGGGCGGGGCCAAGAAAATAGTGAGATTAGGAGGATTTGTGTTCCTCATGGTGGGCGCGGCCTGAACCACTCTTCTTGCCACCACCGTCCTCTTTATTGACGGTCGCCCAGGCGCGGCGCTCGGCTTCGTCTTTCGAGACGCCTCGCTTTTCGTATCCTTCCTCGATGTGCTCCGCTTGCCGTTTCTGCTTGTCGGTATAAGCGGACTTCTCTCCACGCGGCATCTGCCATGCTCCTTTCCGGCCGTCTCTCACGGCCCGTACGGCAATTACCTTATGCAAGTCCCATACCGAAGCATGCGGCAGATCTCCTTGAGCCGCTCATACCGCCCGAGGTCGCCCGGAAGGATGCTGAGAGGAAAATTGACCGCGAATGCCTGGAACCCGTATGATGCCCTGTCATTTTGATGATACGGGCGCGGTGGAGGACAGACGTGGCAGGAGATCGGGACCCGATCGGAAATACCGGGCTGACGGAACGGCTCGAACAGCACTCCCGCCGCAATGGTTTCACGCTCGGCGTCGCAATGGCCGTCTGTATCCTCATTGGCCTTGCCGGGTTCATCTATCTCTACACACACATCACCATCCTACCCGACTTCTCCAACAAACTGGGCGTCACCGTACCCGCCTCCTCGCGGGCGCCGTCCGGTTCGTCGGTCAGCGGGTCGCAGTTCATTACTCCCGCAGCGACTGTCCGACCGGGAACGCCGAACGCCAACGCGACCTCCATCGCCAGCATTGCGACGACAGCGGCGCGGAACCCGGGCACGATCAGCAGCGGCTCTGCCACAACGACGGGGACGCGCGTCTCCGGCACATCGACCACATTTGCGCCGAATTTCCGCATCGCCGGGGGGTTCACGATCAACTTCCGCAGCGACGCCAGCAAATCAAGCAGCGTCGTCAAGACCCTGCCGCCCGGCACCGAATTGCAATTTCTCAATCAGACGCAGGAAGTCGAGGGTGAGGTGTGGCGTAAGCTGCGCGACGCCAGCGGCGCCGAGGGCTGGGTGCGCGATATTGACCTCGAGAAGATCCCCGGCTGAACCACCGGGCACGTCTGGTATACTTCCGTGCGTGACAGCGTGATCTCCCCGATTCGGGGTGTATCTTCGTGGTAGCGGGCTTTTTTACCCGCTGTAGTGCATGTGCTACCACGGGATGTAGGAGCGTCATTCATGCAACAAATCGGCATCATCGGCCTGGGGCTGATCGGGTCGTCAGTCGGGATCGGCCTGCGCAAATGGGCGGGCACGGACGGCAAACAGAAGGTCGAGGTCGTCGGCTTCGACATTGATATCGCGAACGAGCGGTACGCCAAAGGGAAACTGAGCGCCGTAGACCGGACGGTCGGTTCCCTTCCGGCAATCGCGGAGGCGTGCGACCTTCTGATTATCGCGACGCCGGTGCGCGCGATGCGAGATGTCTTCGAGATCATTGCCCCACATGTGCGCGAGGGCGCGACAATCACGGACACCGGCAGCACGAAGGCGGAAGTGCTTGAGTGGGCGCGGGACCTCCTGCCACCGACGGTCAGTTTCGTCGGCGGCCACCCAATGGCAGGCAATACGCGCGGCATCGAGGGCGCGAGTGCCGAACTGTTCACGGGCGCGACGTGGGTGGTCATTCCGACGGTCACGGCCGGCGACGCGGCAGTGCAGAATGTCGTCGGGCTGGTCAACGCGCTCGGTGCGACGCCGCGCTTCCTCGATGCGACCGAGCACGACGCCTATGTCGCGGGCATCAGCCACCTCCCACTCGCCTTGTCCGCCGCGCTCGTCCACGCGCTCAGCGCGGACGCCTCGTGGCGGGATATGAAGACGCTCACTGCCGGCGGCTTCCGCGATACAACGCGCCTCGCGGCAGGCGACCCGATCATGTCGCGCGACATCTTTCTCACGAATCGCACGGGCATCGCCCGCTGGCTCGACCGGCAGATTGACGAACTGGAAAAGCTGCGCGCCCTGCTTACCGAGACCGGCGAGGAGAGCGAAACGCGTATCGAGGAGTGGTTCACGAAAGCGCGCGATATGCGCGCCGAATGGGCGACGCAGGAGGGCAAGAGCGGCGACCTCTTGCAGGGCACCGGCGACGAAATGAATGAGGATATGAAAGCGTCCTTCGGGCGACTCTTCTTCGGTAGCCTCGGTGGCCGCAAGCGCAAACTCCCCGGCCTCAACGACCCCTCTGACCGCCGCCCATCATAGGATGATGTTAGGGGACCAAGGACCAGTCCGCGGGGAGTTCGTAGGAATAGAGTTGGTCGTCGCGCGGGATGCCGCCGGAGCGGACACGGCCACGATCGTGGCGGCGCACGCGCAGGACGTTGTTGTGGACCTGAACGATCCGCCGTGCCTTGAGATTGAAGAGCACAAGCCCGCCCCGTGCCGCTTTCATGCTCGCCTCACGCGTCCGCTCGTCGAGGACGCGGAAGACGGGCGGCATATGTTCCGACTCGTCGTCGAGGAGACGGTGCAACCGTTCGGACGTATCGGGCGTAATGTGCTCGTCGAAGACGGCGAGGCCACTGGCGACATCTTTTGCCACCTGGTCATCGTACGGCGCGACGGCACGCAAGAGATCCCCGACAGAGGACGGACGATGGCTGCACGCCGCGATCAACGGCTTCAAGCTGCCGACTGAGGCAACGAAACTGACGCTCCCGCGGGCATCTATCACTGTGTAACGCATCGTATTCGAGAGGAACTGCGTCCTCGATTCCGTCTCCGCAGGCATCGGGCTGCTCTGGCCTCCTTCGCGCAAAAAGAGGGCGACGCTGCGCCCTGTCCGTATGACCGTATACTATCACATGGGGGAGCAGGCAGGGGAATGCAAGCACAGCGCCCCGCTCTCTCCAAACGAACGTTCCCTCTGGCGACTGTCGGCTGCCGACGCGCTCCTGCTACAATATGCGGGGTGTGCATCGTGCATGCCGCGAACGACCGGGAGGAGCGCACCACGTATGGCCCTTGATCTCGACGAGATTGACCGCACGATCCTGCGCCTCTTACAGGAGAATGCCCGTACACCGAACGCCGAAATCGGGCGTACTGTCGGGCTATCTGGCCAGTCGGTGCAAGAGCGTATCAGGAAACTGGAACTGGCGGGGATCGTACGCGGATACGAAGTAAACCTCGACGCGGCGGCACTCGGTCTCGAAGTGACCGCCTTCATCGAAATCACGATCCCGACGGGGCGCAACTACGATGAGGAATATAAGGGTATCAGCGCCTTCACCGCCAGCGAACCGGAGGTGCTCGAACAGCACGGCGTCGCGGGGGACATTGATATGATCCTCAAAGTCCGCTGCGTGGACATCACGCACCTCAACGGTTTGATGAATCGCCTGCATAGCGCGACCCGCTCCCACACGAAGACGATCATCGTCCTCGGCACCCGCAAAGAGACGCAGCGCGCCCCGCTCCCATAAGATTCAGCCCCGCGATCGGCCCTTTTTGTCGCCTCATGCGTTTGCATGAGGCGACACGATTGCCTATACTTTATGCATGTAAACATCCGTGCATTCGGTCTCTAAAACATCGCTGCCACTGCCGCGAAACACAATAGAGAGGAAGGGAACATGGCGAGCGCGACAATCGAGGAATATCTGGAAATGATCTACCGTCTCGACCAGAAAGGCGGGCCGGTAATCGGCGCGCGGCTCGCGGAGGCGATCGGTGTCTCCGCGCCCACGGTGACGCAGACGCTCAAGCGGATGGTCAAGGACGGCTACGTGCGGATGAATGCACAGAAAGAGATTGCCCTGACGCCCGCAGGGATGGAGCAGGTGCGTTCGATTCAGCGGCGGCACCGCCTTTCGGAACTCCTGCTGACGGACATCCTGGGTTTCGACTGGCTCCGGGCGCACAACGAGGCGGTGAAGTTCCAGCATGTCCTATCGCCGGAGGTCGCGACGGCGATCTCGCGCACACTCGGCGACCCGCTTACCTGCCCGCACGGCAACCCGATCCCCGGCAACATCCCGGACGATTATACCGAGGAGGATCTGCGCTCCCTCGCCGTGGTGCCCGTCGGCGAGACGGTCATCGTCCGCCGGATCACCGAAGACGGCGAGGAGGAGCCGCAACTGCTCGGCTACTTCTATGAGAAGGGCCTGCTCCCCGGCACGACGATGACCGTCCTCGAACAAGCCCCCTACGCCGGGACGGTCACAGTGCGGAAGGATGGAAAGGAAATGGCCCTCGGCGCCCGCGCCGCCCAGGAACTCCTCGTCGCCCCAATTTAGGGTTTGCGCCTGCCATGCCGCGCGCCTATACTGGCGGTCGGGTTCGCGTGCGGCGCGGGGCGAGGTGGCATTGGTGACGGCAGCGGGCAATGACGGCGGCGTGGAGCAACACTGGTTGAGGAGCGTGCGGGGGCGCATCCTGCTCTCCGTCGGGTTCGCCCTGCTCGTCCTGATGGGCCTGACGCTCTTCGCGGACAGCCGCAAACTCGCCGACGCACTGCGGGGGTTCCGCTGGCCGCTGCTGATCCCGATTCTGCTCCTCACCTCATTCAACTACGTGTTCCGTTTCATCAAATGGCAGTATTACCTGCATCGCGTTGGCATTACGGGATTGCCGGTCGGTCTGTCTGCCCGGATTTTCTTCGCGAACTTCACGATGGCGATGACGCCCGGCAAGATCGGCGAGATCTTCAAGTCGCTCCTGCTGCGGGAGGCGATCGGCACGCCGATTGCCGTTAGTGCGCCGATCATCATCGTCGAGCGGCTGACGGACGGTATCGCGATGCTCCTCCTCGCCTCCACGGGGTTGGTCATCTTCCGGTACGGCGTGCCCGTCTTCGCGACGATCGCGGCGCTCGGCGTCCTCAATCTGCTGCTCCTGCGGCAGCAGCGACTGATCCGGCGGATCATTGACGCGAGCGGGCGGTTCCGCTTTCTTACCGGCTTCATCCACCACCTCCATGCCTTCTACGACAGCACCTACGCGCTGTTGCGGCCGAAGCCGCTCCTCTTCGCGACGGCGACGGGCCTCGTCTCGTGGCTCGGGGAGTGTGTCGCGTTCTTCCTCGTCCTCGTTGGGCTGGGGTTCGCGGGCACGCCACGGCTCTTCCTGACAGCGATGTTCGTGCTCGCCGCCGCCACGCTGATCGGCTCCATCTCGCTCCTGCCCGGTGGCCTCGGCGCGGCGGAGATCGGCATGACGGCGATGCTCCTCGCCCTGATTACCGACCCGCTGATGACGCACGATGTCGCGGTGGCCGCCACGCTCCTCATCCGCTTCTGCACGCTCTGGTTCGGCATCGCACTCGGCGTCGTGGCGCTCACGACAGTACGGAGATTACTCGGAGGGCGGAAACAACTCACGAAGAAGGCGCTCGCGGGCGCGTTGCATGGTGATTGATATGTGGGCCAATCCCGCCGCGCGCCGCGCGTTGACCGCCGTGCTCGGTATTGTCTTGCTCGTCGGCTGCGGTGGCGGCACTTCTCCTACGGCGACGCCGACGGTTCCACCGACGCCGCCGAGCATCCAGCCAACGACGACGCCACCGCCGACCCTTGACCCGATCCACATCCGCACGGGGAGCGCGATCGTCCCCAGTCCGACCGCACAGACCGCGAGCAGTAGCAACAACCCGCCCAGCAACGCACGCACACCACTGCCCGGTGTGATCCCGGCGACGATCCCCCTACCAACAGTGACGACAGGGGCAGTGCTGCAACCCCTGCTGGGGGGACAGACCTTCACGACCGCCGATATGAAGGCGACGATCCGCTATCCGGATGGTTGGGATGTCCAGACCGCGTCAAACGCCGCACAATTCACGCCGAAAGGCGCATCACCGACGGATCCGAACGTGACGCGCGTCACATTCAACGGCGTGCCGGCGCAACTCGATCTGCTCTCCGGCGATAACGCGGCGCGATACATCCAAAATCTCGCCGTGCAGACGAGCGGGCGGGGCGCGACGGACCTCAAGGTACGCGCGATTGATCGGGTACGCCTCGGCAGCCCGAGCGGCCCGGAAGCGGTGCGGCTCGTCGTCTCCTATACACAGATCGTCCCGGTCATCTCCGAGCAGGTGATCGTCCAACCGACGGGAAGCGACGTAACCTACTTCATCAGCGCGACCGCACCCGCCGGTGAGTTCGCCACCAAATGGGAGCCGATCATTGATGGTATCGCGGGCAGCGTGGTGTTCGCATAAAGTCTGTCTATCGCGCCGCTCGGTCTCCCTGCCGCTCAGAAAGGGCTTGGCGATGCTCTTCCTTCACGGTGCGCAGGAGGTTCCCGTCCATGAGCAGATCCAGCCCCGTGAGGGCCATTGCTTTGGCGGCGAGGAGCATCGTGCGATAGCCGAGATCGCTGTCCGCTGCTGCGACGACCTGCGCCGAGTGCCACGGAATAATCTCCTCCGTGATCGGGAAACCCGTCTCGACTGAGGGCACGAGATACGAGACATTGCCCCAATCCGTGCTGCCGAGCGCTTCGCCGAGGCGTGGGGGTGGCATGTGGAGGCCGAGATCATCGAAGTGCGTGCGGACGCGGCAGGCGAGCGTGTAGTTCGTAATCATATCCGTGTACGGTTCTTCGGGGCGGCTCCACGCGAGGCGCGCGCCCGTCATCTCCCCCGCACCCTCCGCGACCCGCTTCACCTTCGCGACGAGTTGCTCCATCGCCCGCACGGTCGCCGCACGGACGAAGAAGACGGCGCGAGCGTATTCCGGCACGATATTCGGCGCATCGCCGCCGTGCGTGATGATACCGTGGATGCGTACATCCGGTGTAACGTGCTGCCGAAGCGCGTTGATGCCATTGAAGGTCTCAATCACGGCATTCAGCGCATTGATGCCGTTGAAGGGATCGGCGGCGGCATGCGCGGCGCGGCCATGGAACTCCATCACGACGGTCGAGACGGCGAGGGAGAGGCCACTACCCGGTTCGGTCGGCACCGATGCCTCGTTCGTACCGGGGTGCGCGCCCATCGCGGCATCAATGTCGTCGAAGGCGCCGTTCCGCGCCATAATCACCTTGCCACCGACTGCTTCCTCGGCGGGCGTGCCGAAAACGACCACGGTACCGGCGAGGTCGTCCAGCACGGCGGCAAGGCCGATCCCGGCTCCCATCGCGGCGCAGGCAATCAGGTTGTGCCCGCACCCATGACCGAGGCCGGGGAGCGCGTCGTACTCGGAGAGAAAGGCAATCCGTGGCGCGCCCTGCCCTCTCTCGGCGCGGAAGGCGGTCGGCAAAGCGGCGATGCCCCACTCGGTCGCGAAGCCATATCGTTCCAGCATCTCCGCGACCGCCTTGGACGACTCAATCTCCTCCATCGCGATCTCCGGATGCGCGTGGATGAACCTGCTCACCGCGAGAATATCGCCCGTCGCGCCATCAATCGCCTGCAAAACCTTGCTGCGCAATGCCGCCTCTGCCATCTTCCTTTTGCCCTCTCTCATGCGGCCGACACGACGTATTGCCATTCCGGTTTCTCGGCAGGGACTTACTTCTTCTCGTACAACTCCGTCCAATGCGCGTGCTCGTCCTTGGCGGCGGCGAGCAATTCGGGGTCGGTGAGGAGGTCGAAGGCGGTGAGGGACATCGCGGTGGAGACTTTCAGCAGTTGCTCGTAGCCGAAGTCCGAGCAGGAGGCGTCCACGACCTGCTGCGAGTGGCCGGGGATCATTCCATGGCTGATCGCGAATGAGCCGGTCACAGAGGGTACGATGTAGGAGACATTGCCGAAGTCCGTCGAGTAGGGGCCGCGCGTCCCCTGATCGCGCGCGTTGACTTCCATCCCGGCCTTGCGCATGTTTTCCTCGTAGAGGCGGCCGATCACGTACGACGGGCGCATGTCGTAGCAGGTTGGGGCGGCATGGTGCATCTCCATCGTCGTCTCCGTGAGCATCGCCGCACCCTCGGCGATCCGGCGCACCTTCTCTTCCAGCACCTCCAGATATTCGCGGTCGGCGGCGCGGACGAAGAACTTCGCGGCGGCGTAGTGCGGCACGACATTCGGCGCGTCGCCGCCGTGCGTGATGATGCCGTGGATGCGCGCGTCCTGCTTAATATGCTGGCGCATCGCGTCAATGCCGGTAAAGAGTTTGATGACGCCATTGAGGGCGTTCGCGCCGTTATAGGGGTCGCCCGCCGCGTGCGCGGGCTTGCCGTGGAACTCGAAATCAATATGTGAGACAGCCAGGCAGGTTCCGCCGGGATATTGCGTCGCGGAACCCGTGAACGGCCCGGCGTGGTGGATCATCAAGGCGGCGTCCACATCGTCGAAGACTCCGGCGTCAACGAGGACGATTTTGCCGCCGCCCCCTTCTTCGGCGGGCGTGCCGATGATCTGAAACGTGCCGTCAATCTGGTCCATGATCTGACCCAAACCAATGGCGGCCGCGAGGCCGGACGCGCCGATCAAATTGTGCCCGCACCCATGCCCGAGATTCGGCAGCGCGTCATACTCCGCGAGGACGACGACGGTCGGCCCCGGCCCCTTGCCGCGCTTTGTCGCCCGGAAGGCCGTTTCCAGCCCGCCCAATGGCTTCTCGACCTCGAACCCCTGCTTGCGGAGTTCGTCCGCCAGTAATTGCGAGGCGAACCGCTCCTCAAAGCCGAGCTCCGGCCGCTTGTGAATCTGGTCAGAGACATTGATGATCCCCGGCCCGTGCTCGTCAATTGCCCCGGCTATCTGCTCCCGTAACTTCTCGCGCATCTCGACCTGCATGGTTCTCCCCCTCGTGGTGTGCAACAACTGCGTAGCGTCAGGATACCACAGCGAGACCGACCGAACCCCCGCCGCCTCCCGTAACGGAAGGGGAGTTGGGGTTAGGCCAGTTTCTGCTTCATATATGCGATGGCCTCTTCGGCGGTGGGATCAACGCCGTTGAGGAGGGCAAGATAATAGGCGGCCCAGTCCGCGAAGGCGAGCGCCCAGAGCACCTGAGCGAGGCGGCTGATTCCCTGTGCCTCCACGATGCGATAGGGGATGCCGCGCCGGTCAAGCAAGTCTGTCGTCACTTGCCAATGCGTCCGCACGCGCGAGTGATCGTACGATGAGCGCAACTGCACCACCGCGAGGTGATCCGCCAGGCGCCTGGGAAATTCATAGCCGACTGTGGAGGTGTGATTCACTTCCGGCAGCAGATCGGAGATCGCGGTCGTCTTTGCGTAGCCGTTCAGTTTCGCCTTCCACGCCCGCGCAACAGGCGCGAGCATCGTACCGCCGTAGATGACCGGAATCTTGCCGATCAGTTCGCGCGCCATCTTCTTCGCCGGATTCTGGTCCTCGGGTACGTCTGGGCCGAAAGTGGAGCGTTGCGCTTCAAGGAGCGCAATCGCCTCGTCCATGTCCGCCGCGACCTCTCCGACGACATGGACGGCGTGCGCGATGGCGACCAGCGTCGTGAACATCGAGGCGAGAGCGTCGCGTGGCTTCGCCTCAGCCGTATACGAGATGAGCGGCGCGCGATGCGTCGTCGCCAGCCTTTCCAATCTGCCGCCCGTCGTGACGATGACGGGCTTCACGCCGCGATCAATCGCTTCCTCGAACGCCGCGAGGGTCTCCTCCGTGTTGCCGGAGTGCGAGACGGCGATGGCAATGCTGTCCGGCCCGACGAACGCGGGCACATCGTAGCCGCGCACGACGACGACCGGGATTTGCGCCGTATGCGCGACGAACCCCCGCAACAAGTCGCCCGCGAGCGCCGCGCCGCCATTGCCGATGACGATGAAACTGAAAATGTCCGCATGCTTATCCGGCAGGTCCACAAAGCGCGTGCGCTGCCAGGCCTCTCGCACTTGCGCCGGCATCGCCGCCAGATGCCCTGCCATCCCCTGTGTATCCACCACCGCGTACGTCTCCGGTCGGTCCAATTCCACCCGCCGCTCACTCATCCGTCACCCTCCGGAACGATTAACCACGAAGAGTGGTTCACATCAGCCTAGATAATGTCGCGATTGGCGAGGGCTTCGGCGATCTGGACGGCGTTCAGGGCGGAACCTTTACGCAGGTGATCCATCGCCGACCAAAAGACGAGGCCATACGGGTTGCTGCTGTCCTCCCGGATGCGGCCGACCGCGACGCTATCCTGCCCCGCCACACCGACCGGGTGCGGGTAGAGGCTGACCACCGGGTCATCCTGCACGCGGATGCCCGGCGACTTGCTCAGTATGAGGCGGGCGTCGTCCGCACTGAGGAGGCGCGAGAATTCGGCATGGATATTCTGCGTGTGTACCTGATAGACGGGCGCACGCACAGCGGTCGCGGAGAGGCGCAGTTCCGGCGCGCGGAGCACCTGCTTCGTCTCTTGCGCGAGCAGCCACTCCTCCCGCGAGTAGCCGTCCGCGTGGAAGACGTTGACTTCCGGCAGCAGATTGAAGGCGATTGGGTGCGCGAAGATGTGCGCGACCGGCTCTTTCCCCTGCAACACCGCCTGCGTCTCGTCCGTCAGCGTGCGGATCGCCGCCGTGCCCGCCGAGCCGACCGCGCAGAGTGCCGTCAGCGTGACGCGCCGGATCGGGTTGAGCCGGTGCAGCGGCGCGAGGACGAGGCAGAGTTGGATCGTCAGGTCGTGCGGGCATGCGACGATCCGCGCGCCGCTCGCGAGGATTTCTTCATTGACTTCCGGCACGATCAGCGGCGTCGTTTCGCTCGTGTTCTCGCGACCGGTCACGTTGATGACCATGCATCCGGCATTCCGGGCGTGCGGAAGCACCTGTGCGTTCGTCTCCCGCCCCGAAGCGAGGAAGACGAGGTCGAGATGCTTGAACGCGCCGGGGAGCGGGCGTTCAACGGTGATTTCGCCCTCACCGAACGGCAGACGCTGTCCAATCGAGCGGTCCGACGCATAGATATTCAGGGTCCGAATCGGGAAGCGGCGCTGTTCGAGAATGTGGAGCAGTTCGGTCCCCAATATTCCCGTACCGCCGACGACGCCGACGCGATAACTCGTCAACACAGGCCCCTTTTCCACTTGCCAACGGCACCCCGCCGCCAGCGCATCGTACAGGGTACCACAGTGGGCAGGCAGCTGGCGGCGCGCGGCAGAATGCGGGTAGGAGACATCATCGCTGCCCGATGTAGACAAACATGGAATGCGGTTCCACGCGCAACCGATCCATCGTACGTACGTTACATAAAACGGAGTGCGGTGGGGACATGTGGGGAAGAGGGGTCATGCGGGACAATTTCGACGAACCAACGCGGGGCACGAATTGGCGGCGGACGAGCATCAAAGCGAGCATCCTGCTCGTGCTCCTGGTCGGCACGGTCTTCGGCATCACGCAGGCGATCATCCTGCTCGCACTCTACTCGATCATCGTCATTCCGCTGTAACGGACGGTTATCATTGAGCGAAGGAACGGCCCCTCCCGGTATCGGGAGGGGCCACAGTGTGTCCGATTCGGACGGGACGATCAGCGGTTCTCGCCGCCGTCACGCCGAGGGCCACGATCGTAACCGCCGCCATTCGGGCGTGGGCCGCGATCGAAGCCACCGGGGCGCGGACCACGATCCATACGCTGCGCTTTCGGTGGCGGCATCTCGCCGGTGAGGACTGCCTTGCGGGAGAGGCTAATCTTCCCTTGCGGGTCAATGTCCGTCACCATCACGTTGATCTCGTCGCCGAGATTGATGATGTCCTCGACGCGCTCAACGCGGTGTGTCTCCAGTTCGGAGATATGCACGAGGCCATCCTTGCCAGGGAAGAGTTCGACGAACGCACCGAACGGCATGATGCGCACGACCTTGCCAAGGTAGATTTCGCCAATCTTCGCCTCCGCCGTCATCCGCTCGATCATCTCTTTCGCCTGGTGCGCGCCCGCCTGATCCACGGAGGAGATGAAGACGGAGCCGTCGTCCTCGATGTCAATCTTGGTGCTCGTCTGCTCGGTAATGGCGCGGATATTCTTGCCGCCGGGGCCGATCACCATGCCGATTTTCGAGGGATCAATCTTGATGCTGATCACACTCGGCGCATACTTCGACATCTCGGTGCGCGGCGCGGGCATGACCTCCAGCATCTTGCTGAGGATGTGCATCCGTCCTTCGCGCGCCTGCGCGAGTGCCTGGCGCATGATGTCGAATGTGATCCCCTGCACCTTGATGTCCATCTGGATTGCCGTCACGCCCTCGGCAGTGCCGGCGACCTTGAAATCCATATCACCGAGATGATCCTCGATGCCCTGAATGTCGGTGAGCACCTGGAACGCGCCGTTCTCGCCAGTAATCAGGCCCATCGCCACACCGGCGACGGGGGCGGCAATCGGCACGCCCGCATCCATCAGCGAGAGCGTGCTCGCGCAGACACTGCCCATCGAACTGCTGCCGTTCGAGGAGACCGTCTCGGAGACGAGGCGCATTGTGTACGGCCATTGCTCTTTGGAGGGAAGCACAGCGAGGAGTGCCCGTTCCGCCAGCGCGCCGTGGCCGATATCGCGCCGGCCCGGGCCGCGCATCCGCTTCACTTCGCCCGTCGCGTAGGGCGGGAAGTTGTACTGGTGGATGTATCGCTTCATCTCCTCGATGCCGATGCCGTCCAGTTTCTGCTCCTCACTCGTCGAGCCGAGCGTCAGGACATTGAGAATTTGCGTTTGCCCGCGCGTGAAGATCGCGCTGCCGTGCGTGCGCGGCAGGACGCCGACCTCGCACCAGATCGGGCGGACTTCGGTGAGCGTGCGCCCGTCGGGCCGCTCGCCATCCTTGAGGATCGCCGTCCGCACTGTCTCCGCTTCGAGGTCTTCGAAAGCGTTCATCGCGGCCCGGACGCTCACTGCCGCGCCCTCTTCCTGCGCCGCGAAGTGACCGCGCACGTCATCGCGCAAGGTGTGAATCGCGGCCTGCCGCTCTGTCTTGTCTGACTGGTAGATCGCGTCGTGCAGCCGCGTGCCGAGGAAGGCGCGGACGGCGTCAGCGGCGGCGGCATCCTTGTTCGGAGGCGTGAACGCCCAACGCGGCTTGCCCGCCTTTTCGACGAGTTGCATCTGCAAGTCGAGAATCGGCTGGAAGGATTCGTGCGCCAGTTGGATCGCCGCGGCCACCGTCTCTTCCGGCAGGATACCGATCGTGCCCTCGACCATCATCACGGCGGCTTTCGTCCCCGCGACGACGACATCCATGCGGCTGTCCGCGAGTTGCTGATTGGTCGGGTTGACGACCAGTTTGCTATCAATGTAGCCGACGCGCGACGCCGCGACCGGGCCGTCGAACGGGATGCCCGAAAGCATCAGCGCCGTGGACGCACCGATGACCGAAAGGATGTCGGGGTCGTTCTCCTGATCCGCGCTGAGGACAGTGACAATCACCTGCACCTCGGAACGATACCCCTTCGGGAATAAGGGGCGGAGCGGGCGGTCGGTCAGGCGAGCGGCGAGCGTTGCCGCTTCCGTAGGCCGGCCCTCACGCTTGATGAAGCCACCGGGGATCTTCCCCGCAGCGTACATCCGCTCTTCGTATTCAATTGTGAGGGGGAAGAAATCGAGCCCTTCGCGCGCTTCCTTCTCCCCGACAGCGGTCGCAAGGACGACTGTATCGCCGTACTGAACGGTGCAGGCGCCCATCGCCTGCTCCGCCAGTTTGCCTGTCTGGAGCGTGAGTGTGCGCCCGCCAATGTCGGCGGACACGGTGTGTACTGTTGGATATACCATTCCTGCTACTTCTCTCCGGCGCTGATGCGCCCGTCTCATGAGTCTCGGTGGGGTTGAACAACCCCACGCCAGAGGAGGGCGGGGAGACTCAGGGACTGGAGGGTGGATGCGATCGAGCCAACGCGCCCATCCATCCTCCAATACCCAAGGCCCCCCACGCGGCCACAATCGGTTATGTCATCCGCATCTCCCTGCGATTTAAAACAAGCGACTCAGGGGTGTCATTCCCCTGAGCCACTCTCAGTCTCGTTCCACAAACCCACAACCGACGATTTTTGGCTGGCATCAAACCGATTCTGCCCCCGCCCGGATTACCGGCGCAGCCCGAGCCGCGCGATGACCGCACGATAGCGCTCGGAATCTTTGCTGTTGAGATACGCGAGCAAGCGGCGGCGGCGCCCGACGAGCTTCAGCAGCCCGCGCCGCGAATGGTGGTCGTGATCGTGCAGTTTGAGGTGCTCGATCAACTGGTTGATCCGTTCGGTGAGGAGCGCGATCTGTACTTCGGGGGAACCCGTGTCCCCTTCTTTCGTCGCGTAGTCTACGATGATTTCGGTCTTCTTCGGCTTTTGCAAAGCCATCGGCGTTGCTCCCCTCACACGTCGGCGCACCCTACGGCACGCCCGTCAATCAGTTAGCCCCAAGTATAGCATAGCCGCGTGCAAGGCTGCAATGGCACGCGAATAGTCAGACGCCGGAAGGCGGGCGGTCTTCGCCGTTGCCATGGCGATAGAGTGAGCCATCAGAGTATCCCGGCGTTTCAGTACGCCCGCCTCAGACCTCCATTACCATCGGCATAATCATCGGGCGGCGGCGGGTCTGTTCGTACAGGTACGAACCCGCGACATCCTTGATCTTCCGTGTTAGGAAACTCCACTCCTGTGGATGGTGGCCGTTCGTGGAGATAAGGGAGTCGCGCACGCGCTCCTTCGTTCCCTCGATCAAGTCCGTCGTTCGCCGCTGCGAGACGAACCCGCGTGAGACGATGTCCGGCCCGGAGACCAGTTTCCCCGTCTGCTTGTCCACCGAGACGACGACCATCAGGATACCGTCACGCGCCAGCATCTGCCGGTCGCGGATGACGACTTCGCCGAGTTCGCCCGCGCCGACACCGTCCACGAACAGGAATCCCGCATGGACGGTCTCAACGATCCCCGCGAACTCGTCCGAGAAGCCGACGACGCTCCCGTTTTTCGCTAGCACGATCGCATCCTCGTCCCAGCCCATGCTCTCCGCGAGTCGCTTGTAGAGGATCAGATGCCGCTGCTCGCCGTGGAGCGGCATCACGTATTTCGGGCGGGTAAGGTTGAGCATTAACTTCAACTCTTCCCGGCTCGCGTGGCCGGAGACATGGACAGTGGTGAGGGCAGAGTAGATCACGTCCGCGCCCAACTGGAAGAGATTATTGATGATCCGTCCGACGCTCGTCTCGTTGCCGGGGATCGGCGTCGCGCTGATAATCACGGTATCGCCGGACAGAATTTTCAACTGGCGGTGATCGCCGCCTGCCATCCGGCTGAGGGCCGCCATCGGCTCGCCCTGGCTCCCGGTCACGACATAGGCGACGCGGTTCGGTGGCAGTTCGGCCGCTCGCTTGACATCCACGATCACCCGATGCGGGTCGTGCAAATAGTCCATGCCGAGCGCCATCTCGACATTGTTTTCCATGCTCCGGCCAATCGGACAGACCTTGCGGCCATACCGCTGCGCCACGTCCACCACCTGCTGGATGCGCGAAATCAGCGAGGCAAAAGTCGCGACGATAATCCGCCCGTCAGTCTGCGAGAAAATGCGGTCGAACGCCTCCTCGACGACGCGCTCCGAGGCGGTGAATCCTGGCGTCTCGACATGCACACAGTCCGTGACGAGCGCCAGCACGCCCCGGTTGCCGAAGGCGGCGATCTTGCCGAAATCGGTCGGGCGGCCATCCACCGGCGTCAGATCGAACTTGTAATCGCCTGTGTGGACGATCAATCCGGCGGGCGTCGTGATGCCGAACCCGACGGCATCGGGAATCGAGTGGCAGACGCGGAACGGCTCGATCGTGAACGCGCCCGCCTCGATGACATCCTCAGGCCCCATCGGGATGAGAACGGCCTTATCCAAGAGCCGCCGCTCGCGCAGTTTGACGCCGATCAGGCCGAGCGTCAGCGGCGTGCCGTAGATCGGCGGATTGCCGAGTTCTGCCAAGAGGTACGGCAGCGAGCCGATATGGTCCTCGTGCCCGTGGGTGATGAAGATGCCCCGAATCCGGTGCAGTTTGTCCGCGAGGTACGTGATGTCCGGGATGACGAGGTCCACGCCGAACATCTCTTCTTCCGGGAAACCGACGCCGACATCCACGATGATGATGTCATTGCCGTACTCGTAGACGGTCATATTTTTGCCGACTTCGCCCATCCCACCGAGCGGGATAATGCGCACGCGCTTCTTTGTTGTCTTTGCCAAGGGGAGTGTGCCTCCTGAATTGTGTAACGTCCTGCGGCATCTCTCGTTCTTCCCACACCAGCGTCCGCAGGGTGCGCGTGGGTGGTATCAAGCCAAAATTCGTCGGCAGCGGGCGGCAGGCAGCACCATATGCTGACATCCTGCGTCGCTCTATCATGGCGCGTTCCAAATACGGCCCGCTGCCTGCCGCTCGCTAAAAGAGCGTCAACTGCGCGGGTGGTTCCTCTTCATTCTCCGGCGCGGCCATCGCTTTTGCTTCTTCGAGGAGGGCCGGAATCTTCTTGATATCTTCCTTGACATGCTCCATGAACGCCGGTTGGTGCAGCGCGGCGGCGGGGTGGACCATCGGGAAGTAGATGCGCCCGTCCGCACGCTTCGGCTGCCCGTGAATCTTCATGATCTTCTCGCCAGGGAAGTATCGCGCCATCGAATATCGCCCAATCGCGACGATCAGGCGCGGGTTGATCAGCGCGATCTGACGGTCGAGATAGTTGCTCGTGCAGGTGCTGATCTCATCGGGCAGCGGGTCCCGGTTGCCGGGCGGGCGGCACTTGACGAGGTTCGTGATGAAGACCTGGCTGCGCTCGATGCCGACGGAGGCGAGAAGATCATTCAGCAAATTCCCGGCGGCCCCGATGAAGGGATGGCCGCGCTGGTCTTCATGGAAACCAGGCGCTTCGCCGATAAAGAGAATCGGTGCGTCAACGGGGCCATCACCGGGAACCGCCTTCGTGCGCATCTTGCAGAGTTCGCACTTCGTGCAGACGCGGATTTCCTCCGCGATCTCTTCCAATTGCGCCGCGACATTCCCGCCATGTGGCCCGCTTGCTACCGTTTCCTGTTCCTCCCGCATATTTCCGACCTACTCTGTCTCAGTGACAACATCACGCCGCCGTTTGCTATTCCGCAATGGAAAAGCACGCTGACAGTATACCATGCCTGCTGCCTCGAATCGTCAGCGACGACGTGTGTACGTACGACTTCGCCCGCTATGCTTCCGTGCGGGTTCGCCGCTCTGCGTTTCGATTTCGGACCCTTCGCTCGTGTCGGTCGTCGTCGGCATGATCGGCGGGGGCAGCGGTTCACCATTGAGCATCGCCTGACCGAGTGCGATGAGCGATTCAACAGTGTCCGGATCGCGCGCCTCAGCGTAGATGCGTGCGAGCGGTTCCGTCCCACTCGTGCGGACGAGCAGCCAGCGACGGTCCTCCCCGATCAGTTTGATGCCGTCCAGCGTGACCGTGTTCGTGACGGGTAACCCGGCGAGGTCAATATCGCTCGCCTCGATTGCCGCAAGCCGGGCACGCACTTCGTCCATCGCATCCGCCGCCAGCGGAACGTCCTGCCGCCGGTAATGCCACGCGCCGGTGCGGATTTCGACGCCATAGCGCAGGCCCGCGATATCCGTGCCGCGCCGCTGCATCAGATCGAGGATGGAGAGGGCTGCGACGAAGGCATCACGCTCCGGCAGGTGTGTGCCGAAGGCGAAGCCGCCGCTCTCCTCGCCGCCGAGCATCGCCTGATGCTCGACCATCGCGGGCGCGATATGCGTGTAGCCGATCGGTGTCTCAATGAGCGGCACATTGTACCGCTCCGCGAGCAGATCGAGCCGCACTGAGCCGTTGACGGATCGGACAATCGCGCCATCGGTCACGTCGTCCCGCTCGCCCAAGTACATCGCGAGCATCGCGAAGGTATCCTGGCTGCTGACGAATTCCCCGTTGTTATCCACGAGCGCGATGCGGTCGCCGTCGCCGTCGAAGGCGATACCGATGTCCGCGCCGTGCGCCTTGACCGCATGCATGAGCGGGCCGAGCGTCTCCGCAAGCGGTTCCGGCCCCTTCATCCCCGGAAAGAGCGGATTCCGTTCCGCACGAATGGCGATGATTGGCCGCGTCCCCGTTCCGAGCAGATTTTGGAGGACGCCCGCGCCCGCACCATACATCGCATCCACAACGATACGGAGATTGGCGCGCTGGATCGCCTCGATGTCCACAAGTTTCCGCACTGCCGACTGATAGTCCGGAAAGGGATCAATTGGCATGTACCGCCCGTCAATGTACGGCCCGCCGAACGTGGTGAGCGGGATTTCCTCACCGCCGAGCCGCCGGGTGTCCGCGTACGTTTCGATCACCGTCGTCACCGTCCGGTCGGCGGGCGCGCCGATGCTCGTCTTCACCTTGATGCCGTTGTAGATCGCCGGATTATGACTGGCAGTGACCACCACGCCCGCTGCCGCCTGCGTGTGCGGCACAGTAAACGTCACAACTGGCGTCGGCACCGGGCCGTGATCGCAATAGAGGACACGCACGCCCTGGCCGAGCAGCGCTTCCGCGACCGCTTCGGCGAACTGCTCCGAGAGAAACCGCCGGTCGTGCCCGACAACGACGCCCCGCTCGGCGGCGCCCTCCGTCTGCTTCACCCAATCCGCAATGGCGGCGGCGCAGAGACGCACATTGGCGAGCGTAAATTCGTCGGCGATCACCGCACGCCAGCCATCGGTTCCGAAGCGTATCATCGTCGCGATGCTCCTTCTTCAGGTCTAAGGGCTGATTGGGGGCGTAAATCTATCCATGTCTGCTTCCACCAGTAGCTGAGTGTATCACGCGGCGTCTGCTCGAAAACGATGCTTCGACCTCCTGATGAGAGATTAGCAACCAAACTTCTTAAGCGTTCAAGCGCCACTACAAGGGAGATCAGACGAGCGAGTGTGGGAAATGACCGGCGTCGCCCAAAGGGGATTTATCGCGCGGCTCAGACCCATGTCAAATCATTTCCCTTCATTCCTGAACAGGTACCTTCCCGGGGTGCGCGTTGCTTGCAGCGGTCAGCGGGCCGTGATATAACCGAAGCGCGGACAATGATTTGCGACAATCCAGCATTATGTGTGACATCATCTCGCTTGGCGCCCTCTCACTCAGCATAGAGAGGTAGATGCTTTTCCATGGGCAGATACATTCTCGCACGATTGGCCAGCCTACTCTTCGTGCTCTTTGCGGTATCGCTGATTACCTTTCTCCTCATGCATACCGTGCCGGGCGGGCCGTTCGATGTGGGCGAACGCCGCTTGCCGGAAGCGACGCATCAGGCACAGTTGAGGAAATACGGCCTTGATAAGCCGCTCTGGGAGCAATATGTCCGCTATATGTGGCACGCCGTGCACCTCGATTTCGGCATCCCCTTTCAAAGCCCGACGGATTCGGTGATCGGCCTGATTAAGCGGGCGTGGCCCGTGACGATCAAGATCGGTCTGCTCACCATCGGGATCTCTTACACACTTGGTGTGCTGCTCGGATTCATCGCGGCGCTCCGGCAGAATACGTGGGTGGATTACCTCGTCACCTTCGGCGCGACGCTCGGGCTGACGGTGCCGAATTTCGTGGTGGCGATTTGGCTCGTCCTTATTCTCAGTGTGCGCTTTCAATTGCTCCCGACCGGCGGATGGGGCAGCCCAAAGCAGTACATCATGCCGGTGATCGCCTACTCACTCGCCCCGATGGCGCTCGTCGCGCGGTATACGCGGGTGAGCATTCTCGAAGTGCTGCATGCGGACTACGTGCGGACGGCACGGGCGAAGGGGTTGAGCGAGCGGCGCGTGCTCGTCGGGCATGTGGCGCGCAACGCACTGATCCCGCTCGTGACGGTGATTGGCCCACAGATTCCGAATATCCTCACCGGGTCGATCTTCATCGAGTCGACCTTCCGTATCCCCGGCCTCGGGCGCTTCTTCGTCACCAGCACCTTCACGCGGGATTATCCGATGATCCTGGCGCTCGTGCTGCTCGTCGCGGCCCTGTGGGGCATCACCTATCTCATTACGGACATCCTCTACACGGTGCTCGACCCGCGCATCCGGCTCACTGGCGCCGCCGTGATGAGGAGATAAGCGGGATGGGAACCTCAGCCACCGCGACAAACGAACTCCCCCTCGCGGGCACGACGCGCACACGCACCAACCTGCAACTCGCGACGCAGCGCTTCGTGCATCATCGCCTGGCGATGGCGGGTCTCGCGATCACCCTCGTCCTCGTTTTCATCGCGCTTCTCGCGCCGCTCCTTGCCCCGGAGCCCTACTATTATTCCGACCTCGCACAGGCCAACGAGTTTCCGAGCCACCATCATTTGCTCGGCACCGACGCGATCGGCCACGATTTCTTGAGCCGGATGATCTATGGCGTGCGCACATCGTTGCTCGTCGGCTTCGTCGCTGTGTTGATCGCCTGCTGCATCGGCATGCCGCTCGGCCTCGTCGCGGGCCTGCGCGGCGGCATGACGGATTTCCTCGTCATGCGTGTCGTGGACGTGATGACCGCATTCCCGGGCATCCTCTTCGCTATCTTCCTTATCTCCGTCGTGGGCGGGGGGCTCTTCAATGTTATCGTCGTCATTGGCCTCACCGGGTGGGTGACGATCTGCCGCCTGATGCGCGCGCAACTGCTTAGCCTGCGGGAGCAGGAATATGTGACAGCGGCGCGGGCGATGGGGGCGAGCGAGGCCGCTATTGCGGTCCGGCATCTCCTGCCGAATGCGCTCGCGCCGATGATTATCGCGATTGCGCTCGCCATCCCGACCGCGATCTTCGCGGAGGCGGGGCTCAGTTTCCTCGGCATCGGCATCAATGAGCCGACGCCCAGCCTTGGGAAGATGGTTTCGGATAGCGCGCCGTATATCCGCGTTTACTGGCACCTCGGTTTTTTCCCGACGTTGGCGATCGCGCTCGCGATGCTGGGGTTTACGTTCGTGGGTGATGGGCTGCGCGACGCGCTCGACACGCGGCTTGGGTAGAGAGGGACGGATCGAGCGAGGGGCGCTTGGCGATTGGTAGTCGGAAGGGAGTACGACAATGTCTGAGGGACGGAACACGATAGACCGTGATTCGCTCGGCTACGAGCGGATTATCCTCCTCCACATGCGGCTGCGGCGGCGTGCGTTGCTCGGCGGGTCGGCGGGCGCCGCCGCAGCCGCGCTGCTTGCGGCGTGTGGCGGCAGCACCGCCCCCACCGCGACGCCTGCACCGTCCAGTGGGGCGGCAGGCGCGCCGACAGCGGCGCAATCAGCGGCGACGCCGATCCCAACCCGCGCGCCCGTCGCGGTGGCAACCACGGTCAGTGGTTCCGCGCCAACCGGGACGACTGCGGCGAGCCCTGCAGCGACGAGTCCCGCGGCACTCCCGGCAGATGCGGCGGCGCCGGATCAGCAAGTCTACATCGTTAACACGACGAACGAAGTGAAGGTGTTCGATTTCTGGGAGGCGGTCTATGCGCGCCCCACCATCAATAGCCTCTTCAGCGAGCCGCTCGTTCGTCTCAATAACGATTATGAACTCCAGCCCGCCTCCGCCGAATCGTGGAAGGTGAGCGACGACGGGAAGACCTGGACGTTCAAGATCGCGCCGGGCCTCGTCTGGAACGACGGGAATCCGGTCACTGCCGATGACTGGGTGGCGACATTCCAGTACGGCGCGGACCCGAAGCACGCCTGGGACTTCACCTGGTTCTTCCAGGGCATTATTAAGAACTGGGACGACGCGATTACCGGCAAAGTGCCGCTCGATCAACTCGGTGTGAAACGGGGTGGCGACGCCAACACGCTCATTTTCGAGACGCAGGCTCCCTCCCCGTACCTCCCGGCGATGCTCGTCTACTCGTGGCCGCTCTCGAAGGCGGCGCTGGCGAAGAGCGGGCCGCTCTACAACACGAAGCCGGAGACGTCGGTTTCGTCCGGGCCGTTCGTGCTGACGTCGTGGCAGAAGGACCAGCAGATCGTTTTCGAGCGCAACCCGAAATACAAGGGCAAACTGACGCCCGCCTTCACGAAGATCGTGCAGAAGATCGCCGACGCGAAGACGAACTTCACCGCATATCAGAACAACGAGATTGACTACACGGACCATCCCGCGCCCGCCGAACTGAAGATTGCGCAGGGCGATCCGGACCTCTCCAAGCAAATCTTCTCATCGAATGGGGACTTCCGGACGTTCTACCTCTTCTTCGACGTTAACACGCCGCCCTTCGACAACCTGAAGGTGCGGCAGGCCTTCAGCCATATCGTGGACCGCGACGCGATCCAGAAGTCGATCCTTGGCCCCGCTGGGACGCAGGCGTACTCCTGGCTGGCCCCCGGCTTCCCCGGTTCCCAGCGGGAGGCGGTCAAGGATATCCAGAAGTTCGATGTCGCGTTGGCGAAGCAACTGCTCGCCGACGCGGGCTTCCCGGACGGCAAGAATTTCCCGAAGCAGACGATGTGGCTGCGCAATGCGGTCGCGCTCGATCAGGCGATCGCCAATGCCATCGCCGCATCAATCAAGCAGAACCTCAATATTGATGTGGAAGTCTCGAACAAGGACACGAAGCTCTTCACGGATAGCCTGACGGCCAAACCGACGAAGATCCCCTTCGGCTACGTCTCCTATGGCATGGACTTCCTCGACCCGTTCAACATGCTCAGCGTCTGGCTCTCCGGTGGCCGCCACTCATGGGTCAACAAGGACTTCGACACGAAGGTCAAGACGGCGGCATCCTTCATTGGCCCGACCGATCAGCGTATCAAGATGTTCCAGGACGCGGAGCGTATCCTTGTCTCGGATGCACCGGGCGTCTTCATCTATCATGAGACGCCGATCCAACTGATTAAGCCGTATGTCACCGGCCCCGCCCTGCAACCCGATAAGAGCGGCAACAAGAGCCTGCACTGGCCGGGCTATACAACGGCGGATAGCTCGCCGAGCGGACTGTACATCACGAAGGATGTCACGAAACTGCGGAAGGGGTAAGCGCCCGCCGCGACGCCCATTCACGGAGGATGTGACCCCGATGCTTGATCGGGGTCACATCCTCCTCACCCTCGGTCCCATCATCGTTGTGATTGACGGCGTTGGGCGCCATCAGGGCTGACGCGGCATCGAGGTCGTTACGATTGAGTGCGACGAGCAAGCGATGATAGAGCGCCTTGTTCTCCTCGGCAGACATATACGCCCCCTTTCGTCCCCGGCACGCGGGGAGTGCTCGTCTCGGCGTGCAGCCTGTCATGCACAGATCGGGGAGAATGGGAGCGCATGGAACGCTCCCACCCTCGTGCTGGCTAGTCGCCCCAAACGACGCCTCCCTGTGCGAGGACGGGGGCCGCACTGAGCAGCAGCGATGTCACCGCAATGGCGACAAGAATGAGTTTGCGACGCATCTCGAATCACCTCCTCTCGCCCGAGATTGGGCGGTGCCGCATCTCAAGGGCATGCCCTGCACTCAAGGACGTAGGCGAGGACGATTCGGATGTATCGGGTGCATGGCCTGAAACACATCCTCCGATGCGGCTTCGCTCGCCCGCTCCGTCAGAGGAGGCCATGCGCCATGCGCCGTGTCGATGAACGCGAAAGGGCAACGAGTCGTGAGAAGATACGGAAAACCCATTGGTGTGAAGTCGCTATGCGATACAGCGACAACCTGGTCGCCCTTCCCTCTGCTGCATCTGCCAGGGCGACCCAAAACGGTTCACCGCGATTGCGGGAGAGCTGACCTACCCAGCGAATGTTTGCACCTCGCTTGGCAAACCAGATATAGTGATGGCAGATGCTTTGGCCAATGAGCAGATCGTCTGATGGCGTCCGCTATCATGTTGTGGAGGTGCAGGCATGGCATCTGAGGACATGGCTCGGGCCACGGTGGCAGCGGGCCAAGCGGACCCCGAGGACCACTCGTTCGCGACGAGGCTCTTGCGTGTCGCCTGGCTGTCTATCATCCTCGGCCTGGCGATCGAAGCCGTCCTGGTGATCATCGCAGAAGCCTTCGGACAGAATGGCAGCACGCAACCATTGATCGCGGATATTGTGCAGAAGATCTCCTGGTCGTTCCTCGTCTGCATGGGACTCGCGATCGGCACAACCATTGCAGAATCTCTCCCGGCGGCTTCGGGCGTCGTCGGTTTGCTCGTTACCCCGCTCGCGTTCTATATCGCGCGCGGCCTCCACCGGGGCGCGATCCAGACACTCGGGCTGGTCGAGCGCTCTTCCGACAGCATCCCGCCCCTGCTCCTCGCGGCGCTTCGCGGAGTCGAATACGGATGTTTAGGCGCGCTGATCGGCTGGGCAATCCGTCGCAATCGGGGAACCGCTCGGACGCACCTCGCGATCGGGTTTGTCACAGGTCTGGTGTTTGGCGGCGCGTTCCTGGTCCTACGATCTGAGTCCGCGGCGGTACGCCTGGCACTGGCAGGCGTGCTCGCGTTGGGCGTGAACGAACTTATCTTCCCGATCGGATGTGCCTTCGTCCTCTATACTGCACGTGCCCTGGAGAAACGTCTGATCCACGTCGATTCCTGATCGCATGCTAAGGAGATACTCACGGCTGCGTGACTCCGACGTCTATCGGTGATCCGCCGACGGGGAAGATCACAATGCGGGATCAGTTGGACCACGCTCCGCGTATGGTATGCGGCATCGGTATGCCCCCAGTGCCTCGTTTAGGTATAGTAAACGCCTCGGGGCTCGCAACGTTCGATATGCGGTGAATGAGGAGATGTGATGGACCGGCGGATCCCCCTCTGGGTGCGGCTCTACCTGCTCGTGGTTGTTTTCGAAACCGTCAGGGTCGCCATCGGTCTTTTCCGACCCGGGGTGCTCCAAGGTATGGTCCCCTGGCCTGCCAGCCCGCTGAACGCACGTTTCATCGCCTCGATCTATGCCGCCCTCGGCATCGGCGTGCTCGCTTGCGCCCTGGCGCGGCACTATGAGGAGATCCGCATCGTCGTGATCGGGATCCTGATCATGACCACGCTTCTCTTGTGCCTCACGCTGATTCGCTATTACGCGTTCCCCGGCGAAATCCCGACGTTCCCGGTCCTGTGGATCGTGGCCTATACGGTCGATCCGCTCCTCGCATTCCTGACGGTGTGGCGCCTCGGTTGGCGCCGTGAGGCAGGTGCGGGTCGAAACCCGTATGCGCCGGTGTGGTGGGCCGAGACAGCAGTCTTCGGACTTCTCGGATTGTTTCTCCTCCTCTCGCCATCCGCGGCCGTTCGGGTCTGGCCCTGGGCGATGACTATCCCCCAGGCGCAGCTCTATAGCGGGCTGTTCATTACCATCGCAGCCCTGAGTGCGATTGCCGGTCGGGAGTCGCGATGGCGCGACATCCGCTGGTTTGTGCTTGTGTTAGCAGTCCTGCCGGTACTTGTGCTGATCAGCTCTTTTATGCATTTAGACCGGTTCCGTCACACTAGTAGCACCATCCTCTGGTTCCCACTCTTCGCCATACAATTGCTGGCGTTCGGCGCGATGATGGCGCGCGAGACGGCCGCTGGATCACTGAAAGGGGCTCCACGATGGAAGAACAGCTGAATGACGCGGAGGGCAGGCAGCATTGGCTTGGTAGTGCCGGAGGAGTCCTGCATCTCTACCTCTGGCTCGTGATGGGCGGCCTGCTACTTCAGGGGATCGGGTCGCTCGTGCTACGGGCGCAACGATCCCTCGCGGCGCCCAGCCCCACCGCTGTGAGCAACTTCTTCTCGGACAACCCTCCACATGCGTGGGTGCATATCGCCTGGGGCACGACGGGATTGGTGATTCTCATCGCCCGGCGGCCCGCCCACGTCCGCTGGTGGTTGGCGCTCATCTTCGGGGTCTTCTACACGCTGCTTGGATTTCTCGGTGTCGCGGTGCATAACCCCTTCGGGCTAGCGCTTGGCCTCGTGGAGAATGCATTCCACTTGCTGGTCGGCCCGTCCATGCTTCTCCTCGTGGTCCTCGCACGGCGGGATGCGGGTGGACCAACGCTCGTACACGCGACGCCGCGTGTTTCGTGAGGAGGCTGCGAGGCACACGCGGATGACACCTCGTCCCGATAGTCGCGCCGACTGGCGTGACGCGTACCAGGAGTTGCGGCGATCGGTCCGTGATGCGCACCTCCTCGAGCGGGCCTACGGCTACTATGCGTGCGTGGGTATCGCCTGTAGCGTGCTCCTCGTGACCGCCGTGGCGGTGCCGTTCATACTTCCTTCGTCGGCGGGATGGAACCTGATTGCCATCGTGCTCCTCAGCCTCGCCATCGTCCAGAGTGCCCTACTCGGGCATGATGCGGGACATGTCGCCATCTTCCGCCATACGCGGGCCAACTGGCTGGTGGGCGAGCTCTGTTGGAGCCTGATCGCCGGCATCGGGTTCTGGTATTGGAACGATCGTCACAACCGGCATCACGGGCGGACGAATGACGTGACTGCCGATCCCGACCTGCGTCCGAGTCTGCTTGATCGTATCCTGGGGCGCTCCGGGTTGGCCGTCACGCTGCTGAGCCTCTTCCTATCTGCCATCATGTTCCGCTTCGAGAGCTGGGGGCACACGCGTGCGGTGCTCCGTGGCAGTCGGCGAGTGACGGAAGCAATCCTACTCTCGGTGAATCTGCTACTCTGGGCGATCTTTTGCGTGCTGCTCGGCTGGCGTGGCGTCGGGCTCTTCGTCGCCTCGCAGATGCTCGGCAGCCTCTACCTGGCGGCAATCATCGCACCAAACCATCGCGGTATGCCGATGTGGGCACAGGGAGCCGAGCTCTCATTTCTGGAGCGCCAGGTGCTGAGTTCCCGCAACCTGACGACGGGCCCGGCGTGTGACCTGTTCTACGGCGGGCTCAACTCTCAGATCGAGCACCATCTCTTCCCGACGATGCCGCGCGCACATCTACGCCGGGCGCGGGCGCTCGTTCGGCCGTTCTGCGTGGCGTGCGGCCTGGCGTATGAGGAGGCGACGCCGCTGCGAGCGTACCGGCAGGTGATAATGGCGGTCGCGCAGGGCGAGAGCTTCGCGAGCATGCTGGAGTAGCCCGCCAAGGTGCGCCAGGCCTTCGCTTCGATCGGGGCCAACCTGAGATGACAGATTTGTAAATATTCTTTCCCTTTGCACCGTCCGGCGTCTATGGCCAACTGCTTGGGGCACGGGAAATCGTGGAACGAATTCCTGACAATACGTATTTGGAAGATGACAATCTTGTCATCTCATTCGTACCCGCATCACATGAACTACATGTACACGTTACTAATAATAGATCGCAGATCGAACATGGTCGTGCGTATTAAGGGAGGCACAAATGCGACGGTTGACGATTCCCGCGCTTCTCGCCATCTTCGCTGCTCTGCTGTTCACCCTGCCTGTCACTGCGGGCTGGGAATGGTGTGACGCTGATCCGGTCGTGCAAGTGAATGCCAATCGCGTCCAAGTCATCGTCTCCATCCCGTCGGTCTATCTCTCGCAGGTTGATCAACCGACGCGTATCACGATCACGACGCCACAGGGCGTCACGGATACGCTCGTTTCGAAGGGGCCCGGCCTCAACGGACGCGAGGAAGTTTTCACCTTCAAGCGCGCGTCCGATAGCGATGACGAGAGTTCTTCACTCCCCGTGCGGATTGACGCCTCGGTCGGGCTCAAGGGCAATCCGAGCGGCGTTCCTCTGCGTCTGACCGTCATCGCCAACAATGGCGCCCCGGTCGTCTCCTACGGAGACACGAAGGGGACGACGATCCTCATCACCTTGCCGCGCTAGATCGGTAGGGAGCGAGGCACGCTCGCGCGGCGAGCGATGAGCGATCGTCCTCAGGCGCAAACGGCGGAATGACCCGCTTGGGTGGCAGGATGCGCCGGGCTGATCGAAGGCGAGGAGAAAGGGAGCGGCGATGCGTTCCGACCGGATTTTCATACCCTTCTATATCGGCATCCTGGCGCTCATCGCGGTAAGTGGCACGGCAGGCGCGCTGCGCCTTACCCCACCGCTTCACCCGCAGTATGTCTTGCTGGCACTGGTCTACGCCGGCTTGGTGACGACGGCCTTTCTCTTCCCCTTGCCATTCGCGTTCAAGACCAAGCTCTGCCTGGACACGGGGGTAATTTTCGCCGCCGTGCTGCTGTTCACCCCGGGGATTTCGATGCTCATCGCGGGGGTGGGCACGCTGGCTGCCCAGGTAGTCCGCCGGCGCTCCGGGCGTCAGATCGTCTTCAACGGCGCGCAGACGGCGCTGCAGGCGGCCGCGGCCGCGGGTATTCTCGCCGTGGGCGGCTGGGAGCCGAGCCAGTTGCGCTCCGCGGATATCGGTTATGTGCACCTCCTGATCGGCGCGGCCCTGGCGATGTACCTCGTCAACACGCTGAGCGTGGCGACGATGGTCGGATTGCAGACGCGCCAATCCCCGCTGCGTTTCTGGCACAGCGTGATGCTCCGCGCCGGCCGCGTCGAGCATCTTACGCACTGCTCGCAGGTCGGCCTGGGATACCTGGCAGCGGTCGTTACCGACAGCAATGGTTGGACGCTCATTCTGCTCGTCATCCCCATTTTCGCGGTCTATACGACGCTCAAGCATCACATCCAGATCATGAAGCAGGCGGAGGAGGCGCAGCGGATCGCACGGTTTGGCGATTGGGTCTGGGATCTTGACACCGGCGTGCAGGTCTGGTCGGACGAAATGTACCGCATCTTCGGCTACGCGCCGCAGGCCTTCGTGCCGACGTTCGAGACGTTCCTGAATGCCGTCCATCCCGACGATCGCGTCCGCGTCGGTGCAACAGTCCACCGCGCCCTGTCGGCGCGCGACCATTACAGCATTGATCATCGCATCCTCCAACCCGATGGTACGAGCCGCATCGTCCATGAACAGGGCGAGGTGATCAGCGATGAGCACCGCCCGCGGCGCATGATCGTGGCGGTGCATGACATCACCGAACGCAAAGCTCTGGAGGAACGGCTCGCCCACCAGGCATATCACGACGCCCTCACGGGGCTGCCGAACCGCGCCTTTTTCCTCGACCGCCTCCAGTCCGCCCTCGCGCACACCAGTCAGCAGCGGCGATCCGTCGCGGTCCTCTTCCTCGATCTGGACCGCTTCAAGGTGATCAACGACAGCCTCGGCCATGAAGCCGGCGATCGCGTGCTCGTAGTCGTCGCCGAGCGCCTCAGAGCGAGCCTGCGATCGGGGGCCGTCGCGGCGCGCTTCGGCGGGGACGAGTTCACGATTTTGCTCCCGGAAGTCGGCGACGTCTACGAGGTCTGCCGCGCCGCGGAGCGCATCCTCGCGGCCGTACGCGCACCATTCGCCCTCGACGACGGCCACGAGGCATCCGTGACGAGCAGTATCGGCATCGTGCTCAACGACGACGCGCACCCCGCCCCCGCCGACCTCTTGCGCGACGCGGATGTGGCCATGTATCGGGCGAAGCAGAGTGGCAAGGCGTGCTACAAGGTCTTCGACACGAGCATGCATGCATGGGCGGTCGCACGCCTCGACCTCGAGCGTGACCTGCGGCAGGCGATTGCCCGGGGTGAGATGCGGCTGTACTACCAGCCAATCGTCCGGCTGGCCACAAGGAGAATCGTCGGGTTGGAGGCACTCCTCCGGTGGCAGCATCCCCAACGTGGCACGATCTTGCCGGCCGAGTTCATTCCCCTCGCCGAGGAGACCGGACTGATCGTGCCGCTCGGTCGCTGGGCGCTTCGGACGGCGTGTCGGCAGGCGGCGACATGGCATCGAGCGCATCCGTCCGGCGACCCTGTCGCCATCAACGTCAACCTCTCGGCGACGCAGTTCCAGCAGCCGAACCTGATCGCGGAGGTGGCGGACGCACTCCGCGCCACGGGGCTCGATCCGCATCACCTCGTGCTGGAGATCACCGAGAGTGTGATGATGGCGGATGGCGAGTCTACCGGCGCGACCCTGACGAAATTAAAGGCGTTGGGGGTGCGGCTGGCGATTGACGATTTCGGCACCGGCTACTCGAGCCTCAGTTACCTGAACCGCTTCCCGGTAGACATCCTGAAAATTGATCGCTCCTTCGTCGCACGGCTCGGCGAAGATGGCGAGGGGGCGTCGCTCGCGCGGGCGATTCTCAGCCTCGGTCACGGGCTCGGATTGCGGGTGATTGCCGAAGGAATCGAGCGCGGCAAGCAAGCAGCGCAGCTGCGGATGCTGGGGTGCGAGCTGGGGCAAGGCTACCACTTCGCGGCACCGCTGGCGAGTGAGGCGGCGGGTAGGTTGCTCGCCGAAGCGGGGGGCGCGGCGGATGAACGGGCGATTGGCGCCGGGTAATCGTTGCGATGGTTGCCCTGTTCTACTCGCCGATTACGACGACCCCCGCAAGCGTCGGCGTCACATAAAATTGACCATGTATTCCTTCGAACGCTTTATCGAAAGTCACTTCAATCTTGAAATGCACGCAGTTCTTGATTTTATGAGCGAATAGGACTTACGCAGTTGGTGGTAGGCAATACCACGGACGGGCGAGATAGGAACGAATCGCGTGTCGGATGATCCCCTCTTTTGCCATCCCCCAACTGATCCCCGTCCGTACCCGATGCCATT
>Ga0102924_1000326_pt1 | contig 60026 bp, 63 predicted proteins | sample PaiPotPPM11metaG_FD_80116 | JGI IMG/M metagenome (GOLD analysis project Ga0102924, IMG submission 80116) | Iron sulfur acid spring bacterial and archeal communities from Banff, Canada, to study Microbial Dark Matter (Phase II) - Paint Pots PPM... ... | reverse complement strand
CTGCAATGCTGCTCATGCCCCCTCCCTCGCTTCCTCTTCACTGAGTGTGTCTAATCGCTCCTGCCAATGAGCGGGGACGACGTAAACGGGCGGCGTCTGCCGCTCCGCGTAGGGTGCATCTTTGTGGCGGAACCACCAGCGAGCGCGGGCCACATCGTGCCGCCGCACAGCAATCGTTGTTTCCGTACTTGCCTGCTCGTCAATCGCCAGCACACCCTCCTGTACAAGCGTCACCGCCGCTCTGAAGGTAATGCCGAGGAGACGCGCCGCTTCAGTCGCGGGGAGAGCGTCCGATTCCGGGCGCTCACCGCGCAGATCAACGACGCCGGTGCGGCCATGCGCTCGCTCCCAGACGTATTCGTCGCCCAACCCGACAATCGGCTCGCGGCGGCGGAGCAGCAACCCCTGATCGCGCAGCCGTTCGAGGTCGTAATGCGCGACGCGGAGCGGCAGGTTGCATTCCGCCGCCACTTCCGCCGCCGTGAAGCGGGCAAGCCGTTCGATGTCTGGGTCCTGCGTTGTATAGCGGCGGACGCGGGCGAGCGTCTCGTCGGACGGTTCATCACGCGCCGGGCCCCACCACACCGCGCGGTATTCTGCCGCCGTGACAAGATTCGAGCGCTGGGCCGTTCCCTTCGGCTTGCCCCGTGGCATCAGGCGACCTCCTCGATGATCGGCTGACGATACTGGCGCAGCCAGGCGTCCACCGCATCCTCATTCCACCGGCCTTCCATTGCCGTCACCCTTCATGCCACGGACTCCGTGGCGGCCGGGACACAGAACTCCGCATGCAGTTGGCGGGTCGCGTTGTCCGCATGGATGCTGGGCACCGTGACGATCAGCGAGCGGCCCGCCGGGTCACTCCCGACCGCGTACATCGGCACGCTCGCTGCCCCGAGCACCCGCCCGACGCGTGCCGCCACGTCTGGTTCCGCGCCGACGCCCTCGCCGACGACCGCGACACACGCCGCGTCGTCCTGCATCGCCAGCCGCCGCACCATGTCCGTGATGATGTCGTCCCTGAGTGTCGAGCGGAGATGGGCAAGCATCTCCGCGAGGGCCGCGCCCGTCGCGCCGACGCCGACGTGGCAACTCGTGCCTGTCGTCGTCATGAAGATCAGGCGTGCGTTCAGATCACCGAGCGCGCCCCGAATCGCCGTGACGAAGCGGGCGAGATGCGAGCGCCCCGCCACCTGCACAGTAATTAAGCCGAGCGAGCGGAGCGTCGCAATCCCCTTAACGACCGTTTCACCGTCCTGATCATCCGCGTCCGCCGCGATCAGCGTCCCCGCGAACTCGGGATGGAAGGTATTCTTGATGCGGAGCGGAATGGCGTGCGGCAAGAGCGGCTGGATAGCGCGCGGGTGAATCACTTTCGCGCCGTAGTGCGCCAGTTCGCCCGCCTCGTCGTAACTGAGCGCGGCGAGGGGCACGGCCTGCGGCACGACACGCGGATCGGTCGTCATAATGCCGTCCACGTCCGTCCAGATCCAGATTTCCGAAGCGACGAGCGCCGCGCCGAGCACTGTCGCGCTGTAGTCGGAGCCGCCGCGCCCGCCGAGCGTCACCGTCTGACCGTCCGTGCTGCGCCCGATGAAGCCGGTGACGACGGGAATTGTCCCGTCCGCGATCAGCGGCGCGAGGACATTTTCACAGGCGATCCGTGTCGGCTCGACGAGCGGGTCCGCATTGCCGAAGACGCCATTCGTGATGATACACTGCTCCGCCGAGACCGAGACGGACGAAATACCCATACCGCGCAGCGCCGCCGCGACAATCGGCGCGGAACACTTTTCGCCACACGCCGCCACGCGATCCACGAGCGCGGGCACCGGCTCGCCCATCGCGCCAATCGCGACATAAAAGCGGCTCAGCGCTTCGAGCGTTGTCTCCACGTCAGCGAGCGCGGCGACGCGGTCATCCGGGTCGTCAATGCAAGTGGCGACGCTGGCGTGGATGGCACGGAGTTTGGCGAGAATCCCTTGCACATCGGGGTCCCGCCCGGCGGCAGCATGCGCGACGCCCTCCAGTAGCGTGTTCGTCACGCCAGAGACCGCCGAGACGACGACGACCGGATGGCGGCGTCGCTCCATCGCGACGAGTTGCGCCGCGTCCCGGATGCGCTCCGCACTACCGACGGAGGTGCCGCCGAATTTCATCACGAGCGGCCCGCCCCTCGCCGCGCTGCCTGATTGTGGCTCGTCCATCCCGATTCACCCCACTGACAAACAAAAACAGCGTGGCAAGCGCCCGCTGTCTCCCCGGCCTTCCTGGTGTGAGTTGCGCTCAGGCCAACTCCCCACCCGGCCAACCGGGGGTGGTAGTCGTCGTCATAATGATCGCCATACTCAACATCAAGCGACTCCCGCATGCATCAACCAGCGTGATGGTACAAGCGGAAGCGGGTAGCGTCAAGTGCCGAGCGATCGGGTTTGCTCCGGGAATGTCCTTCCCCATCCGATGTTGGTGGAGACGAGCATACCGGCACGTCTCGGAGTGCCGGGCGCGCCGCAATGAAGACCCGGAGGAAACGGAGATGGCAAACGTCCTCGGCATTAGCCAGGACAGCCGTCATACCCACAAGGCATATCGGGAGGCGAACGGCATCAAGCATGATCTGCTCGCGGATATGAAGGGCGAGGTCGCGAAGCGGTACGGCTCGTGGAACGAAGACATGGCCTTCTCAGAGCGGCTGACGGTCGTCATTGATCCGGCCGGCACGATCGTCTACACGGTGCATAACCCGGCAGGTAACGCGCGTGACCACAACGAGGCGCTCGATGCCCTCGGCAACCTGGCGCACGCGTAACTCTCCTCACCCCGCCCGCTTATTGCACCGTGAGCGTAATCTTCATGCCGAGTTGTTGGTGGCCGGGGATGTTGCAGATGACGGTGTAGGTGCCGGGTTGGAGGTCCACTTGCAAGTTTCCGGTCTTGCCGGGGTCAAGAGTGTCCGTCGCCTTCTTCAGTTCGACAACCTCGATGTTGTGCGGGGATGGGCCATTGTTGGTAATGTTGAACTTAATCGAGCCGGCCTTGAGCGTCGTCTTGTCGGCCGAGATGGCGAAGTCCTTTTCGATGATGTTCAGTTCGTTATCGGGGGCCGGTGCGGGCTTATCCGGGCCACCACCGGCCACCGCGCTACCGCCGCCGGAGGGCACGGCCGTCACGAACGGCGCCGGCTTGCCCCCACCAACGACCAACGCGCCGACGACCAGAACCATGCTCGCTCCCAGCCCGACCACAAAGGCAACGAGACCACCCACACTGCGTTTCGTTGTCGCGCTCCGCATTTGTGCCCGCTCCTCTATCACATCCGCGGGGCCACGCTGCCCCACCGCATCCGCATTGATGCCGCTCCGCGCGGCACGCCGCTATCTTACGTCAGTTTGCGGGCATCGTGCATGATTCCACTGAGAACGTCCGCACGCGTGAGGCGCATCAGGTATTCCGGCGTCGGTTCATTCGGTGATGGGATCGTCTTGAAGGAGCGAAAGCCCGCCTTCTCGTAGGCGCGAATAGCGATCCGGTTCGTCTCACTCGGTCCGATGATACAACTTTTCGCGTCGCCCGCGCCGAAGATGACATCGCGCAGAAACGCGCGGAGAATGTGACTGCCGAGTCCCTTGTGCAGATACTCGGTCTCCCCAATAAAGAGGTCCACGCCCGCCGCGTCCTCGTCCGCATCCACGACAGCGGCATACTCCGGGTAATCGCGGATCATATACGTCTGGATGTAGCCGATGGGCCAGCCCCCGTAGAGGATGAAATATGCGTGCGTCGGCTCTTCTCCCCGGAGACGCGGCCCGTACTTCTCCGCCACCGCCTCGTACGACGGCGCGACACCACCCCACCACCATTCCAGCACATGCGGCATCTGGAGCCAGTGATGCATCAGCGGCAAGTCGTCCATCGCCATCCGCCGGAAACCGATCTGCGCCGGATCACTCACGTTTTCATTTCCGCGAGTGGCGTTGGCAGCGGTCGCATCCGGTGGAGGCGATGGTGGACGCGGCCACCGGACAGCGGCGTCGCGGAGAAGGCGACAGGCGGCGCATTGTCGGCCATCATCGTCGTCAGCGCGACATTCGCGGTCAGGTGCGCCTTCGCGACGAGCGCGAGGTGCGCTCCCTGCGCCGTCTCGTCAATCACCTCCGTCACCCAGGTAGCGGAGAGCATCGCTGGCTCGCGCGGCGGGGTATCGGGCGTGATTTCGATCGGGTTGAAGAACCAGAGCATGTCGCCGTGATAGGTCGCGGGGAACATCTCAGGGATGTATTGGTGGCCCCAGCGCGCGTACCGCTCGGCGTAGATACGGTTCGCTGCCGCGAGATCGGGTTCCGCCGCGATAGCGCGCGATACCGTCTCACGCATCGCCGCCGCGAAATCGGCATGCGGCGCATCCGGCAAATAGCGACAGATACCGTAGATCAGCGCCTGACAGAGCCAGTAGGAGATGCGGAAGCGGGGCGGATTCTGACCTCCGGCGAAGGGCTGCCACCACTCGTGCGATGGCACGCCGTGGTTGTCCGTGACGACATCGGGCCGCCACTCGTGCATCAGCCGAGGCCGCACGCGTGCCTCGCCATAGATCGTCTCCGGGTCACGCATGTGGCTGCTGAACTCGGCGCCGACGGCATTGTAGCGCGCCGCGTGGTGCTTCCACGTTGGGTGCTCGGCCATCAGCATCGCGTGGAGCGCCGTGCCGTCCGGGTTCTCGTCCGGAATGACGACGACATTGCAGCGGTCGAGGAGGGGCATCGTCGCCGGGTCGGTCGCGAGCAGTTCGACGAAACGGAGCGCGGCGGTCGTGCTCGACACCTCGTTCGCGTGATGCCGCGCGACGATCAGGTGCGTCGGCTTCATCGCCGCCAGTTTCGTTCGCGAGCGCACCGCCGCGCCGTCCGGCTTGACGACCTCAATCGCCGGAATCGTCCGCCCCCGATACGACCGCTCGACATCACGGATCGTCACACCGGGCAGTCGGTTGACGTATGCGAGGAAACCGGGCAGGTTCTCACCCATCACCACCTCATCCATCGCGACGCCTGCTGACCGCTGCTCGACCGCAAACGGCGCATACGTTGTTTTCGCGGTGTCATACCGGAACAGCGTCACTTTCGCACGCGGCGGCTCGCCCGGCGAACTATTGACATGGACGAGCGGCACGATCTGCCCCGGCTCATCCCACGGCTCGCCCGTCGTCTGCACACCGAGTTCGTGAAAGTAATCGAGCGTGTTGAAATAGATGTCCTCCGCCAGACCCTCAGCGGGCGATTCCCGCTCCTCCCGCACGCCGAGCGCGTATTCCGGTTCACTCACCCAGACCTCGACACGCAGTTCATCGAAGAAAGGCTGACTTGCGGCGGTTGGATGCCCCTCGTTTTGGGCAAGGACGAATTCACGGAGGTGCGGGAGGATTTGCTGCTGCCATGCGTCCCAGAAGCAGTCGAGGTCGGTTGGGACCGCATCATCATAAGAGGCGTCTCGACCATCCTGGCTCGCGATGCCACCCATCGCAACGTGGACGATTCCCTCCTCCGGGAAACCGGGTAGGAAGGGCCGCGTGTACCACCGAGGCGAGAAGGTCCATTCACGAAGCGTCACACCGGCAGCATCGAGCGCGCGCGCCTGATACGTCTCGCTTTGATTCACCCCACCGAGCGTAATGCGTACCTGCTCCAGCGGTAAGCCGAGCATCGGCGCAATCAACTCATCGGCAGGCCAACACTCCTGCAACCAGCGGATCGGCAGGTCGCGGCACGGCGTGTCGTCCGGCAATAGAAGAGGGCGACAGGTCACGTCGAGTGCAGCCAGTCCATCGCATTCCTTCGCGGTAGGAGCAACGACTTCTTCCAGCCATACCCGCCCCGCATGATGGACCGGGAGCACCGTGACCGCACTCCCGCTCGGATATATGCCCAACAGTTCATCGCGGATCGCGGCGCGCTGTTCGGCAGGCTCACTCACCTGCACAAGCACATCACATGGCGCGTCCGTGGGCTGCAAGGAAAGCAAACGGCGCGCCGTCTCCATCAATACCTCGCGCTCGCTGCGCTCCTGCCATTCCCACGACCAGATGATCTCTTTCGCGGGCTGCGGCTCAACGAAGGTGGGGAACGCCGTTTCGATGAGTGGCGCGGTCGCGAGGGCGCGAAGCATCGCCCTCGTCCCGGCGCTCGTATCTCCCGCAATGACCACTGCCGTCCGGCCATCAGCGAGCGAATATCGCAGGGGTCTATCGCCGGACACGCCGCTGGGCGCGGCATCACCGACCAACACCGGCACCACCGCGCCAAGATCAACGGGCGCGCAAAGGGGCAGCGTCAGACCTGCCGTTTCGATGCCGAGGCGTGCCGCGACATCCACGAGTGCCATACCGATCTCGCGGGATATGTCTTCAGGAATGACGAAGCAGCAGCGCGTGTTATCCGGCACGCGGTCATGGTCGGTATCAACAAAGAGACCGGCCACACGTTCCGGTTCTCCTCGTGCCATGAACAGATCATCGAGAACCGGCGCGGGGCCGGGATCGCTGGAGGTCGGTTGCGGTGTCGGTTCCGGGTACTGCGCTGCGCTCACGTGCCATTCCGCCGCGTCCGGTAGTGATCCCTGCGATAGCGCGCGGAGCATCGCCGCTCGCCCCGCTGCGTCCCCTCCCCGGACGGTCAGCACAGTACCATCGAGGGTACCACGCCCCGTGCCGGCGGGGAGCGTCGCGTCATCCGCCGGGTCAAGCAGGAGCGCCGGGCCATCCCATGCATCTACGACAAGCGGCGGCGAGAAGCCAGTGACATGGAGGCCAACCACCGCCGCGAGGTCGGCCAGCGCGCACCACTCCCATGCGGTCGGCGCGCCGGGCGCGATGAAGCGGAGCGCGATGTCGTCCGCGTAGCCATCCCCGTTCGTGTCCGCGAGTGCATCCGCTGTGGTGAAGAGAGCCGCGATCCGCTCCATCATTCCCCCTTATGCATGCATCGTCTTGTGGCAGTTGGTAGTGCGGCGATCATTTCGCAGGCTTTCCAGCCCGCGAGCGACGACATTCTCACGATTCACACGCGCTGCGATGTGGGATCAAGCACATCCCGGAGCCAGTCGCCGAACATATTGATGCCAAGCACGGCGAGCAGGATCGCCAGGCCGGGGAAGGTAATCACCCACCAGGCGTTGTAGAAGTAGAGCCGCCCCTCATTGATCATCGTTCCCCATGTCGGGGTGGACGGGTTCACGCCGAGGCCGAGGAAACTCAACGAAGACTCCGCGAGCACGACGCCACCGATCTGCAACGTCGCGAGGACGATTACGGGCGCGATGATATTCGGCAAAATGTGGCGCACGAGCACGCGGCTGTCCCGCGCACCCGCGACGCGCACCGCTTCGATGTACTGCGCTTGCTTGATCGCGAGGACCTGTCCGCGCACGAGCCGCGCGTAGGTGACCCACCCCGCGACGACGAAGACGACGATCAGATTGACGATCCCGGCCCCAAGCACGGCAATGATCGTGATCGCCAACAGGATGAACGGGAAGGCGAGAAAGAGGTCCGCGATCCGCATCAGCACTTGATCGAGCCAGCCGCCGTAGTAGCCCGCGAGCAATCCAAGCACGACACCGAGCGCGGCGGCGAGCGCGGTGACGGCGAGGCTGATCGAGAGCGAAACCCGCGCGCCATAGATGATCCGGCTCAAAATATCGCGGCCCACGGGGTCAGTGCCCAGCAGATGCCGTGTACTGCCCCCTGCCTCCCAGGGCGGTGGCGTGTTGCGCGCCCGGAGGTCGGTCAGTGCCGGGTCGTGAGGCGCGAGCAACGGCGCGCCGATGGCGGCGATCACCAACGCGCACATCACGACCGCGCCGAACACCGCCGATGGCTCCCGCAGGAATCGTCCCAGCGGTGTGTAGCGCCACACGCGCTTCCCCGCCAGCCGCACGGACGCCGCGTTGCCGATTGTTGTCGCCTGATCGGTCATTACCACCCGGCTCTCCTACGCTTCGGCGGCCAGAACGCGCTCACTCATAATGAATGCGCGGATCAATGACCACGTATAACAGGTCAACGACGAGATTGCTGAGCAATAGCACCGACGCGAGGAGCGTCACTCCGGCCTGGACAATCGGATAATCGCGGTTGTTGATCGCATCCACGATCAACCGACCGACGCCGGGCCATGAGAAGACCGTCTCGACGATCACCGCGCCACCAAGCAGGAACCCAACCTGCAACCCGGCAATCGTCACCACCGGCAGAAGCGCATTGCGGAGGGCATGACGGACGAGGACGGCGCGGTCGCGCAGCCCCTTTGCCCGCGCCGTCCGGATATAGTCGGCCTGTAAAACTTCGAGCATACTGGAGCGCAGAAGGCGCGTGAGCGTCGCGCAGAAGCCAAGACCGAGTGTGACGGCGGGCAGGATAAGCGATTTCAATGTGCCGCCGAATCCTTGCCCGCGGCCCGATACCGGCAGCCAGTGCAGCCGCACGCCAAAGAGGATAATGAGCATCAGGCCCAGCCAGAAGGCGGGTAATGAGACACCGGCGAGGCTGACGAGACGGCTGAGGAAATCAACGAAGCCACCGCGCCGCACGGCGGAAAGGATGCCGATCGGTACGGCAACAATCACCGCGAAGAGATACGCCGCGACGGCCAATTCGAGTGTCGCGGGCATACGCAGCATCACTTCGCCAAAGGCGGGCGTCTTGTAGCGGAGCGACTCGCCGAAATCCCCCCGCACCGCGCTGCCAATAAAGGAAAAGTACTGTTGGTAGATCGGCAGATCGAGATGCAGCGCGTGGCGAAGCGCGTCAATATCCTGCTTCGTCGGGTTGCCTTGACTGAGTAATAACTGGACCGGGTCACCCTTCAGCCGGAGTGCGAAGAAGACAAGCAGCGTGACACCGAACAGCACGAGCACGGCGAAGAGCATTCGCCGAATGATGTACGCGATCACTCGCTACTCCTATGATCAGTAGCCAGTCGGCAGTCGGCAGAATCTGCCGACTGCCGACTGCTGACTGCCGACTATCCCTTCGTCCAGACATCCGGCCACCAGAGGCGTTCGTCCGGCGGGATAAGGAAGTTTTGCACGCGGTTGCTGATCCCCCAGAGGTAGGTTTGCTGATACATCGCAACGTCAATCGCATCATCGTGCAGGATTTTGTTGACCTGCTTGGCAACGTCGAGGCGCTTGGCCTGATCGAGCGTGCCGCGCTCCTGATCGAGTAGTTTGTCCACCGCCGGATTGGAGTAACTCGGATTGTAGGACTGTCCGGTGTAGTGCATGGAATAGTAGGTGTTGTCGAAGTCGAGCGTCCACCCACCCCAGCCGAACGGCACGACATTGTTGAGTTTGCCCGCGCGGTAATCGTCAAAGAATGTCGCGTGCTCCGCCAGATGGATGTCCACGCTGAACCCGACCGCGTCGAGCATCGTCTTGACCGCGTTGGCGATCTCTTTCCCCTGCGTATCCGTGCCATCCACGTCGTAGGTCAGTTTGACCGGCGTCTGCACCCCGGCGGCGGCGAGGAGCGCCTTCGCCTTCGTGGGGTCGAACGCGTAGGGCGGGATGTCGTCCTCATAGCCGAACGAGAAGGGGCTTTGCCAGATGCCGACCGCTTTCGCGTGACCGCTGAGGATCGTGTCAATGATCGTCTTCTGGTCAATCGCGTAGGCAATTGCCTGCCGCACTTCCTTCTTATCGGTCGGCGGCTTCTTCGCGTCGAGCCGGAGGCCGGAGACGGTCGGCACACCGAGATCGATAACGGCGACCTTCGGGTTTCCCTTCGCGGCATTCGCCTGGCTGACATTGAGCGTCAGGACATCAATGTTTCCCGCCAGAAACTCTGAAAGGCGGGTGTTGTCATCCGGGATGATCCGGTAGGTAATCGTCTTGATGTGCGGCTTCTGCTTGCCCCACCAGCCGTCCCACGCCTCAAGGACGAGCCGGTCATCCTTGGCGTATTTCGTCACTTTGTAGGGGCCGGTGCCGGGCGCTTCCGTCGTCGCGAACTTCGTGTGATCCTGCGTCGCGCCCGCCGGGGTGATAAATCCGCCATAGCCGGCCAGTTTCGTCACCATCACCGGGTCAACGGCATTGAAGATCAGCCGCACGGTGGAGTCGTCCACCACTTGCACGGAATCAATCGCCGTGTAGTTGAACGCTTGCGGAGACTTGTTCGCCTTATCCAGCATGCGGGTGAACGTAGACTTGACGCTCGCCGCATTGAACGGCTCGCCATTCTGGAAGGTGATCCCCTTGCGCAGTTTGAACTCCAGCGTCTTGTCATCAATGTACTGGAACGACTCCGCGAGACCGTACCCCTCGGACGGCGCGGGTCGGCCATCCTTGCCATCGTAGACGACCAGATTCTGGTCGCGCCAGACGAGCGGGCTGAAGACGTTTTCCTGCCAGCGGCCGTTGTTGAGCGAATAGGTGTCAATCGGGTCGAGACTGACGATGTCCGCACTCGTTGCAACCCGGAGTTCACCGCTTATCCCGGCGGGCGCGGCGCCACCACCGTTGACGAGTTTGGCCGGGCCCTTCCCGCTCGTCGCGCTCGTTGTACTGCTCGCCGTTCCACTCGCGCTTGTGGCCCCGGCGCTGGTCGGCGCGGGCGCCGCCGTACCGGCGACGGGCGTATTCGCGGGCGCGGTGGTGCCGTTGGATGAACCACCGCAGGCAGTGAGTAGCGCCTGAACCGCCGCAAGGCCCGCGATGCCGCCGCTGAGCCGGATCATGTCCCGTCGGTTGATGTGTCGCCCAAGAACCAGACCGGGTGCGTCGCCACGGTCCGCATCCGGATGAGGGATGTTTGCCATTTACGGCCTCCTCTCGTCGCAAGTCCGCATGAATGCCGATGACCGTTCGAACGTCCCCGGTTATTCCCGACAGCCCGGTTGCACGGTGTCTGCGCGATCCTTTGTTCCCTTCCATGATCACGGCAGAGTGCGAGCAACTGGTAAACGCGGGAAACCCGGCGACGTTCGGTGGACAAGATAGGTGTACTGCACACTTCTCGCCGCGTCAATGGGCAGCGAGCCATCTCGCGGAGAATTTGCAGCGGTGAAAGTGCATATTCACAGGTTGTAAACCTCACAATGTCCGATTGCCCTATGCCAAAGCGCGACGGGGCATGTATGATTGTGCCCGGTGCAAGGCAGAAACGAACGAAATGGGAGGAAAGCATGGCAGCGTATCGTCTGGAGCATGTCGGCATCGTCGTCCCACCGGCGAAGCGCGAGGCGACCGTCAACTTCTATGAGTCGGTCTTTGGCTGGCGGATCGTGCGGGAGATGCCCAATGTCGCCTTTGTCGCTGATGGGAGCGGCGGCCGGATTGAGTTCCTCTTCTATGATCACGCGCCGATGAACCCACCGAATCATCTCGCCTTCGGTGTTCCGCTTGCGGAGTTTGACGCATTGATGGAGAAGATCAAGGCGACCGGCGCCCCGTCCGAGCCGCCCAATGCTACGCCTGCCGGCGATCGCCTGTTCTGGTTCTTCGATCCGGTTGGCACCCGCGTCCAGATCGTCGGCCGCGCCAACCCGATGCCGGAATAGGGAAAGGGAAGCGTGGTGCGTGAGGAATCACTGGCCTTTTTGCGGCTGCTGTTGGAGACACCGGGGCCGTCCGGGTTCGAGGCGGCTGCCGCGCGCGTCTGGCGGGAGTACGCTGGTCGGTATGCCGCCGCAGTGCGGACGGACATAAGCGGCAACACGATCGCCCGCCTCAACGTGGACGCGACCGGGCCGCGCGTGCTGATCGCCGGGCACATTGATCAGATCGGCATGCTCATCACGCACGTCAACAGCGACGGTACGCTCGCCTTCCGCGCGATCGGCGGCTGGGACGATCAAGTCCTCACCGGGCAGCGCGTCCAGATTGTCACGAAGGACGGCCCAATCTATGGGGTCGTCGGGAGAGTCCCGGCGCACTCATTGAAGGGCGACGCGAAGCATCAGGCGGCGAGCATCGAGAGCCTCTTCATTGACATCGGCGCGGATGACGCGGCGACGACCGCCGCCCGCGTCCGCCCTGGCGATCCCGCCGTCGTCGAACAGCCAATTCTGATGCTCACGGAAGACCGCGTCGCGGCGCGCGGCCTCGATAACCGGACAGGTGCATTCGTCGCCATCGAGACGCTGCGGCTCTTGAAGGAGGGCGACGCGCCGTACGCCGATGTCTATGCCGTCGCGACGGTCGCGGAGGAGATCGGCAGTTTCCGGGGCGCACGCACGGTGACGGCGGCGCTCCAGCCGGATGTCGCTTTCGCGCTCGACGTGACCTTCGCGACTGACCGGGCTGGTGGCGATGCGCAGGAGTCCGGCGAGCACAAACTCGGCTCCGGCCCGGCCATCGCGCGCGGCGGCCCGACGAACCCGCCCCTCGCGGAACTGCTGATCGCAACGGCGATCACCGAGAATATCCCCTACACCATCGAGCCGCTGCCGCGCGGTACTGGCACGGACGCGGACGGTATTGCCGTCGCGGGGACGGGCACGGCGGTCGCCGTCGTCTCCTTCCCGAACCGCTACATGCATTCCCCGAACGAAGTCTGCTCGCTCGCGGATCTCGAAGCGAGCGCCCGCCTCCTCGCCGCCACCATCCGCGCCATCACCCCGGACACCGACTTCACCCCGCGATAGGGAACGCGAACCACAGAGACTCCGAGAGCACAGAAAAAGAGAAGGAGAAGAGGAATTATGTTCTTTCCTCCCTCCTTCTCTTTTCCGTTTCTCTGCGTCCCTCTGTGTCCGCTGTGTCTCTGTGGTTCAGTCTTCCGGGGTTTGGAGGACGGCGCCGTGGGTGGCGGAGTCCACGAGGGCGGCGTAGCGGGCGAAAACGCCGCGGGTGTAACGCGGCTCAGGCCGATTCCAAGTCTTGCGCCGTTCGGCCAGCGTCTCGTCCGATACGAGCAGGTCCAACCTGCCCGTATCCGCGTCAATACGGATGCGATCGCCATCTTCCACGAGGCCAATCGGGCCGCCGACGAAGGCTTCGGGCGCGACATGGCCGATCATCAGGCCGCGCGTGCCGCCGGAGAACCGTCCGTCCGTGACGAGCGCGACATCCGGCCCCAGCCCCTCGCCGACGATGGCGGCAGTGACGCTCAACATCTCCCGCATGCCCGGCCCGCCTTTCGGCCCTTCGTAGCGGATGATGACGACATCGCCCGGCTTGACACGCTTATCGAGCACCGCCTGCATGGACTCTTCTTCGCTCTCGAAGACGCGCGCCGGTCCCTCGAACTGGTGCAGTTCCGTCCCGGCGAGTTTCAGCACCGCGCCATCGGGTGCGAGCGTGCCACTGAGAATAACCAAGCCACCATGCGGTTTGAACGGCGTATCTACGGTCGAGACGACTTCCTGGCCCGGCGTCTCTTTCACGTCCGCCACTTCCTCACCGAGCGTCGTGCCCATCATCGTCGCCGTAGAGCCGTCCACGAGGCCCGCATCCAAGAGCCGCTTTATGACGAGCGGGCCGCCTCCTGCTTTGTACAAATCCCACGCGACGTATTTGCCACCCGGTTTCAGCGTGGCGATGACGGGCGTCCGCTCGCTGACGGTCTGATAGTCTTCGAGGACGAGCGGGATGCCCACCTCGTCACCCATCGCGGTGAAGTGGAGGACGGCGTTCGTCGAGCCGCCCGTCGCGGCGACAATCGCGATGGCGTTCAGGAACGACTGGCGCGTCAGGACATCCTTTGGCGTCCTCCCCGCCTTGAGAATCTCCATCACCAAGGCGCCCGCCTGCTTCGTCGCCTCCTTTTTCTCGTCCATGATCGCGGGGATGCTATTGTATCCCATCGGCGAGAGGCCGAGCGTTTCGAGTGCGAGAGACATCGTGTTCGCTGTGAACTGGCCACCGCACGCGCCGGGGCCGGGAATGGCGTGGCACTCGATCTCGTACAACTCCTGATCGTCAATCCGGCCCGCCGCGTGCGCGCCGACTGCCTCGAAGACATCCACAATCGTCAGGTCCTTGCCGCCCCAGTGGCCGGGGGCAACGGAGCCGCCGTAGAGGACGAGGCCGGGCAGACCGGTGCGCAGGAGGCCAATCGCGCCGCCGGAGATCGTCTTGTCGCAGGCGACGAGCACGATCATGGCATCGAATTGGTATCCTTCCGCCGCCAGTTCGATGGAGTCCGCGATCACCTCGCGGCTGATGAGGGATGCCTTCATCGCCTTCGTGCCCATGCCGATCGCATCATTGACAGCGACTACACCGAACTCCATCGGCACGCCGCCCGCCGCGCGGACGCCCTCCTTGACCCACTCCGCCAGTTCGCGCAGGTGGTAGTTGCAGGGCATCGCCTCCGTCCACGTATTCGCAATGCCAACAAATGGCTTCTTGAAATCGTCGTCCGTCAGCCCGACCGCGCGCCACATCGCCCGTGCCGCCGCCTGCTTGTTCCCACCCTTGATGAGATCGCTGCGCATCCCCATCTCCCCCATCTTCTGCCAACAGTCCAACGATCACGCGAATACTTTGAAATGATGCTCTTCGAGCAAACGCACAACCGTGTCACGCTCCGGAACGTCGTCGAGGTTCAGCCCGCTACTCACATTCCAGAACTCCACACCGAGTGGTTCGCCCTTCTCGTCATAGTCAATGACACGCGAGATGTCGATCCGCGCTTTTGTGCTGGCAACCTTATCGAAGTCGCGCAGATAGATATAAAGCGCATCGGCTTCCGCATCATATTCGAGTCGCGGCATACGCATCACCTCAATCAGTCAAACCAAACGGTGATCACATACGGTGGTTGAGAAGCCTTACGAACGATCACCGTTACCATCATCCCATCAATGGCCCCCCGATAGATCTGATTGCCTTCGGGATCGCGCTCCAGCTTCTGTGAGCGACGGAGGATCGCTTCGATGTCCGATTCACCGAGGTCGCGCTCTCGCAATCGGCGACGTGCATGATTGGAAAGAATCAGACGCATCGCCGCCTCCGTAGTGTACCACCGAGCGGTACGATGCCGGGGATTATCGCAGATAGATCCGTGCGCCGATCGTGACGGTTGCCGGTGCGCCGCGACAGGTGGCGTAGAAGCCGCGTATCCCCTCGCGCAGGAAGTTTAGTGCGTCGGTGACGGCGCGATCGGAGGGCGCGTCGGGCGGATAGCGGAGCGCGTGGCGGCTGAACTCGACACATGGTTCGGCGATGATGATCTGTTCAAGATCAATCGTCCCGCCATCTGTCGTTTCGATCCGCATGCCGACTGCGAAGTCGTATTCCGTGAACATCCGCTCCGTCGCAACGAGGATGTTTTCGCCCGCGATGCCGTCCACGAGGTGATCGCCGAACCGCGCCCGCATCGCGCCATAGTGCGACGTGAAGCCGAACGAGATGCCGTTGCTCCCCGCCCGGTTCTTCGTTGCCGGATGCGTCGCGTGATGCACATCGAGGATGGTCTCGCCACTCTCCGTCCGACCCACCACGCCGTTCTCGTTCAACGTCAGCGTCGGCACGGCCCGGATCGGCGCGGGGTCGTACCATCGGCGCAGCCGCTCCCCCACTTTCAGGCTCGATTCCTGCACCTGTAGCCGCATAATCTGCCCAATCAATTCCATGCAATCAGCCTACCCGGTAGCGGGCGATTTTATCCGGGTCGGGTTCGACGCCGAGGCCGGGTCCGGTGGGAGCGGCGACATTGCCGTCGGCATCCACGCGGATCGGCTCCCGCATGTACCATTGGAAGTCATCGGCGGACATGCCCGGCGGCTCGTGCAGCAGTTCAAAATAGGCGCCGTTCGGGATCGCGCAGGCGAGGTGCAAGTGCGCGGCGATACCGACGCCCCCGCCGCCATGATGGGGCGCAACCCGCTTCTGGTGCATCTCCGCCAGCCCAGCGATCTTCCGCAGCCCGCTCATTGTCTCCGTGACGAGCGCCTCGGGTTGGAGGATATCGTAGACATCGTCCTCGATCATCGTGCGGAACTCGTGCAACCCCCGGTTGTTCTCGCCGCCCGCGATCAGGATGTCCACCGCCGCGCAGAGCCGCCGGAGGCCGTCGAAATCGTAGCGGTCGAGCGGCTCCTCCAACCAGTAGACGCCGAGCCGTTCGAGTTCGCGCGCTGTCTGCACCGCCCGCTCGTACGTCCAGACCGGGCCTTCCTCCGGCTGCGGCGTGCCGGGCTGCTGCGCCTGGTTCGCATCCGCGAGAATGACGAAATCGTCGCCCATCGCGCGGCGCACCCCCTCGACCTGGGCGATGTCTTCCGTGATTGTCCAGTCATGCAGCCGCAGTTTCATCGCCTGCCACCCCTCGGCGTGCGCTTTCGCAGCATCCTCCGCCCGCCCCGCGCCGGAGCGGACCTCGATGCAACTGGCGTAGGCGGGCACACGATCCCGATACGCGCCCCAGAGCCGGAACAAGGGCTGCCCGACCGTCTTGCCGATGATGTCCCACAGCGCGATCTCCGTGCCCCATGCGCCGCCCGCATTGCGGAACACCCGCGCGTGCTGTTCGAGCGCAAAGGGGTCCTTGCCGACCAGCATCGGCTTCAAGACCTCCGTCACCTTCGGCAGATCGTGCGGGTACGCCGCGCCCCAGCCAACGATCCCCTCGTCCGTCGTCACACGAATCAGCCCGGAACTGAGGTTCGTCCACCTCCCGCCCGGTGTCCACGCCGGCCGGATCGTCTCCGGGAATGGCGGGCTTTGCAGCCGAATCGCTTCGATGTCCGTGATCTTCATTACGGCCCCCCGATTTTCCAGCAGTAACGCAGGCTTCATGCCGATGGCACGCACACCAGTATAGCCACATCCGTGGGCTGGTAGAAAAGAGATGGATCAGACCTTTTGCTGCTCGACGGGGATTTCGGCCTTGCCGGTGATCTCTTCACGCGCCTCTTCGAGTTCGTCAGCGAGGGTGGTGGCCATGGAGGCGGCGGCAACGGCGGGAGCGCCCTCGGTGTGGCGCAGATAGAATTTCTCGATCTCCTCTTCGCGCCCCCGCTCCACCGATTCGTCGCTCTGTTCGCCGGGGAGGTCAATGCGCAGTTGCTCGACCGTCGCGCGGATACCGGCGGCAATCGGGAGCGCGACCAACGCACCGATAATGCCGAAGAGTTTGCCCCCGGCGAGTAAGGCGACCGTCACGGCGACCGGCGAGAGGCGCATGGTCTTGCCGTAGACGCGCGGAACGATCAGCCTGCTCTCCAACTCCTCGTAGAAGACGAGCGCCACCAGGACGATGATTGCCTGTGGCAAGCCTTTCGAGAGCGCGAAGAGCACCGGCGCGGCGGTCGCCAGCACTGGGCCGATATAGGGAATCAGGTCGGTGAAGGCAGCGAGAAGCGCGAGCACGAGCGGGTTCGGCACCCCGACGACGATCAAGAGCGCATACGTGAAACCGCCAATCAGCAGCGATGTGAGCGCCTGACCGCGTATGTACCCGCCAACGATCGTTTCGAGCGCGAGGAGAAGCCGTGCAGTGCGGAGATGATAGTGGCGGGGGATGAGGGCATAAAGGAAGCCGCGCACCCGCTCGCGATCCGCGATCAGGTAGAAGGCGAGCGCAATTGTCGTGACCATATAGACGACGAGTTCAAACGCCGACTGCGCGTAGGAAACGAGCGAACCACCGAGTGGCGCCAGGAACTGATTCGGCTTCGCATCCCGGATATCCGCCGCGCGATTGGCGAGCGGCGGGAATCCGGCAGCGTAGTCAGCGATACGCGCCTGAAGACGCGGCGCATCGTTTGCCAGTTGCTTGCCCTCACCGACCATCGCGGGGATGACGAGAAAGCCGAAGCCGATCACCGCGACGAGCAACAAAATGAGTATCGTGAAGAGTGCGATGCCCCGTTTCGCGCCGTGCTTCTCCAACCAGTCCACGGCCGGGCTGAACGTCCCGGCGAGCACAAGGGCAATCGTCAGGATAAGGAACACCTGCCAGACTTTCGCCAGCACCCAGAGCGCGACGACGATCCCGACGCCGACGCCAACGAGCGTGAGCGCGGTGCGAGCGGGAAGGGCGATCCGCACCGTGCGGACGCGCGGCGGATTGTCCTGATTGGCGGCCGCCATACTCCTCCTGCGGCACACGGGGCCGGAGATGACCGCGATGCGACAAACGTGGACAAATACGGCAGGCGCCACCACGCGCGACATGCCGATTCTCACTCCTTGCCTATGCATCTCATATGCCAGCGAAAAAAGGCGACACGGTACGATGCCCGGTCCCGGCTTTACACGAACTCGATTTTCAGGATGATCTGGGCAGTGGGTTCGACGGCATGCACCGTCTCGCGGATGCGACGCAGCAGCGCCGTTTCCTGCTCGGTGAAGGTGTGAGTCGTCATCGCGGTCACCTTTCGCGCGCTCGGTCCCTACCACTATTGTAGCGTGCCGCGGAAGGCGCCGTTCATCGCCCGGCGAGAACCTGCTCGCGGACGAGGTGTTTCTGGAGTTTGCCGAGGGCATTGCGGGGCAGCGTGTCCACGAAATGGACGGTGCGCGGCTTCTTGAAAGCGGCGAGTTGATCGCGGCAGAAGGCGATCAGCGCGTCCGCAGTCAGGTTCGGGTCGTCCCGGACAACGACCGCCACGACCTGCTCGCCGAATTCGGCGTCCGGCAGGCCGACGACGGCGACCTCGGAGACGCCGGGGCACTGTGCCAGCACTTCCTCGACCTCGCGCGGGTAGATATTGTAGCCGCCGCTGATGATTAGCTCCTTCGCCCGCCCGCTGATCGTGTAGTAGCCATCCGCGCTGCGGTGGCCGAGATCGCCCGTCCGAAACCAGCCGTCCGGGTCGAACGCTTCGGCGGTGGCCTCCGGCCGCTGCCAGTAGCCCGCGAAGACGTGCGGCCCGCGCACCTCGATCTCGCCCGTCTCGCCATCGGGCAGCGGCTCCCGCGTGCGGGTAGCCACGACGCGCGCCTCCTGGCGGGGGAAGGGCATGCCAACCGTACCCGGCCGCCGCTCGCCATCGTATGGGTTCGTCGTGTTCATGATCGTCTCGGTCATCCCGTACCGTTCAAGGATCACCTGCCCGGTCAGGGCCTGCCACTCCGCGAACGTCTGCGGGCTGAGGGGCGCGCTACCGGAGACGCAGAGCCGGAGCGGGCGCGGTCGTATCTCCGGGTGCGCGGCGGCTTCGGCGAGGAGGCGGATATACATCGTCGGCACGCCGAAGAAGAGCGTCAGCGGTTCGGTGCAAAGCGCACGGTAGATCGGTGCGGCCTCGAAACGGCGGTGGAGTGTCATCGTCGCGCCCGCCGTCAGTGTGCCGTGCGCGCCAACCATTAGTCCATGCGCGTGGAAGAGCGGCAGCGCGAGCAGGAGATGGTCGTCCGCCGTCCACTGCCACGCCTCCCGCAGCGATGTGATGTTCGCGATCAGGTTGCGATGGAGGAGCATCGCGCCCTTTGAGCGACCCGTCGTGCCGGAGGTATAGGCGATCACCGCGAGATCATCGGCAAACGGCAGATTGGGTGCATGGTCCCACCCGCTCGCCAGAAACACATCCAGTTTCGTATCAACATCAACGATTGCTTCCAACGCGGGCAAATCGGTGCGCACGCGATCCAGTTCGGTCAATCGCTCGTGGTCGGTAATGCAGAGTCGCACGCCCGCATCGCTGAGGATGTGGCGCAATTCCACTTGCCGGTATTGCGTATTGACGAGCACGACCACACCACCCGCAAGCCAGACGCCGAAGTACGCGGCAAGGAAATCCGGGCAATTGTCCAGGAAGAGCGCGACTCGATCTCCCGGCTCAGTGCCCCATGCACTCAGCGCGCCCGCGAACGCCTCCGCTCGCTTCCGTAGCCACGCATATGTATACGCCTCGCCCGCGAAGTGGATGCACGTCTTCTCCGGTGTTCGTCTGGCATTATGCAGAAACGCCTCGACAATAGAGGCGGGACCAGTCACGGTCATGTGAATTCTCTCGCAATCACAGTTCTACACGGCGAATACCAGGAACCCGGTCGAACTCCCGGTCAAACGTCACGACATCCGTAATGCCCTCATCCTCCATGACTACGGCATGATAGGCGTCCGCGAAGGAGATGTTCAAGTCAACGTAGTAATCGAAGACGCGCCGAAAGCGCTCTTTACCGGGGAGTATCACGCCGGGCAAGGTAAGCAATGGCAGCACATTGGCACGGATTGCGGACTTTGGGTGCTTATACGAGCGCTCAAGTAAAAAGACTGTCTCGAAGACCACCGTGTCCACAAGCCGGACACGATGGTTTCCTAGTGCGATCTCCCTGAGGAATGCACTCGCTTTCGGCGAATGTCGTATGTTGTCCTGTGTGAAATGACGGACGAGGATATTCGTGTCGAGAAACGACAGCGCCATTTATTCACCCATCCGTCGAAGCGCGTCCTCCGCGATGGCTTCCTCTGCCATCCGCCGCATCTCTTCGGCGGTTTCGGGCGCCTTGACGCCGGGTGCAGGCTTGAGCGCCCCCGCCGTTCGCTCCACAATGCTCACGCTGCGCGCGATGCGAATTTCGTCGTCTTCCAGTGAAAAGATGACCTGCTCACCAGGGATAATACCGAGCCGATCACGCAAATACTTCGGAATTGTCACTTGTCCTTTGCTTGTCACCGTCGAGAATAGATCGTCCATTGAAATCCCCCTAACGGTCATGCGTAATACCGATGCACAGTGTTCTTACCACCGGAGACAAGGAATGTCGAGGTCCCTCTTACCGCCCTATCGCGACAGGTGGCGGGCGTCCCGGGAACGGCGATCATGTCACCTCACCGCTCCACCAATCGGCGCCACCTCCCGCGAGGGGCGGGACGGGGCAAGAACCCTCATTGCTCATTGCTTCCCTTTGGGCGTAGACTGGCGGCGGTTCGCACGAAACGATGGGAATGCAGCGGAAGGGAGCGAGGCGACATGCGGATCGTGGTGTACGACGCGGGAAAGATCGGCCTTTGGGTCAACGATCAGGTCATCAATATTGACGGGCAAATCCCGGAAGGGGCGAACAGCACGACGCAGGGGCGGCTCGCTCGGCTCCTGGAAGGGCTGAGTGGATTGCGGCCCGCCTTGCAGCAGGCAATGCACAAGGGGCCGTTCATCCCCGTCAGTGAGGTAAAACTGGAAGCGCCGGTTCCGAAGCCGAGCAAGATCGTCTGCGCCTTCGCGAATTATACCGAGGGTGGCGCGCGCTCCGAGGTGCCACTGGATATGTTCCTCAAGTCTCCCGCGAGCATCCTCGGCCCGGGCGGGACGATTATGCTGCCGCCGTTCCAGGCGCGCATCTTCCATCACGAGGCGGAACTGGCCTTCGTGATCGGCAAGGGCGGCGCGCACATCGCCGAAGCGGACGCGATGAAGCATGTCGCGGCGTATACCTGCTTCATGGACATCTCCGCGCGCGACACGACACGGCTGGGCAAGTCGTTCGACACCTTCGGCCCGATTGGTCCCGCGCTCGTCACCGCGGACGAAGTGCCCGACCCACACAACCTCAATGTCAAACTCTACGTCAATGATGACCTGCGCCAGGATTACAACACGAGCGACATGGCGAACAAGATTCCCGCCTTGATCGCCTTCGCCTCCAGCATCCTGACGCTCGAACCGGGCGACGTGGTCGCGACGGGCACCAACCATCAGGGACTCAGCCCCGTGCAGGATGGTGACCATCTCCGGCTCGAAATCGAGCGCCTCGGCACGGTGGAGTTCGACGTGCGAGATGACCTGAAGCGCGAGTGGCCCCGCACGATTGACGAAGAGATGGCCCGCCGCGTTCGGCAGATGTGAGCACGACGGGAGAAGTGCATGATCGCCTATGAGACGCTGCTGACCGAAACCGCCGATGGTGTCCTGACGATCACGCTGAACCGCCCGGAGGTACTGAATGCGTTGACGCGACAGGTGCTCCGTGACGTGCGGGATGTGTTGCGGGCCGCCGAACAGGACGCGGCGGTGCGCTGCCTCGTCCTGACGGGCGCGGGGCGCGGTTTCTGTTCCGGGTTGGACCTCACTGCCGGGGCGCAGCGCGACGCGCATCTCTCGGTCGCTGACGGGGTACGACAGAATTACAATGTGGTTGTGAAGGGCATCCGCGCGATCGAGAAACCGGTGATCGCCGCGCTCAATGGCGTCGCGGCAGGCGCCGGCATGAGCATCGCGCTCGCGTGCGATATCCGCATGGCGAGCGAGGTGGCCTGGTTCATGCCGGGGTTCGTTCGGATTGGATTGATCCCGGATAGCGGCGGCACGCTCTTCCTCCCCATGCTCGTCGGCTATGCCAAAGCGGCGGAACTGGCCTTCACCGGCGACCGCGTTGACGCGACCGAGGCGCATGGGCTTGGCCTTGTCAACGATGTCATGCCCGCCGCCGCGCTGATGGAGCGGACACACGCGCTGGCGGCCCGCCTCGCCGCGCTGCCTACCCGCGCGATCGGCCTGACGAAGCGCGCCTTCAACCAGTCGGTCATGCCACACCTCGATACCGTGCTCGACTACGAGGCGGAGATCCAGGAGATCGCGGCCCATACCGACGATCACCGGGAGGGTATCGCCGCCTTCCGCGAGCAGCGGCAGCCGCAGTTCACCGGAAAATGATCGCTGTTTCCGCTCCTTCGGTGGTGACGAAACGTTTACTTCCCGAGGCGGAAGCCGGCGAGCGTGAGGATGAAGCCGATCAGGAGGCCGAAGATGCCGAACCCGATGGAGAGGAATCCGAGGTATCCCTCCCGCAACCACAAGGCCGCGACGCCGCAGCCAATGGCGAGAAGACCGGGGATATAAAAATATCCCGGCGTCAGCGCCGCGAAGAGCGCGAGCAGAAGCCCGAGATAGCCCAACCCCCGCGCGAGACTCTGTTTCGATGTCTCACTCATACGTGCGATTGCCCCCCACCCTCTCCCGCTTGCGGGGGAGGGAGTCATCATTCGTGACGGTAGTGTATGCCAAAGCGCGAGCGACCGCACGTACAAGACAGAACCAAGCGATGGATCACGCACTGGGCGGCGCGGATTCCGATCCTTCCTGCGGGACAACGGGTTCCGTGGGAACGATGGGCGCGCCATTCCCATGGGATGCGTGGCTATACACCCTGACCGCTCTCCCTTCCTCCGTGGGGAAGACGGGCGCAGTCGCGGGCGCCCTCTGGGCAGCATGGGCAGCATGGTCAGTCTGGGCGGATGGGGGGTTCGGGCCGTTCGCCCGCTCCGGCCGCGTGATGACGTAGCCGAGGGTCAGCGCGAGGCCGACAAAGAGCGGGACGAAGCCGGCGAGCATCCATGGGCCGAGGCCGAGCGGGAAGTTGATCGTGTTGCCGCTGGCGCTGTTGGCGATGAAGCCAATTGGCCAGAGAGCGAGCGTCAGCGCGATGCCGATGCCTGTCAGCACGAGGCCCCAGATCAAGGTCGCGCGGCCCCCACCACCCTGGTTGACGACGACCGGCCGTTGCGGCAAAGGCGGGCTGGGCATCATCACCATTGGCGGTGGCGGGGTGATACCGTGCTGGATCATCGTCAGCGTTTCCCGGTATTTCAGATAGCGCGAAAGCAGGATGAATGCGAGGATGATGCCGGGAAAAAGCACGAAGATAATGAAGACGACGAGTACATTACCCATTGGATTGATCCTCCTAAATGCTCTGTTTCGTCAGTGTAATCGAACCATTGCCCGTATGCACGGTGAGATCGGCGTCGGGCCGGTTAATCACACCCTGCACCGCGTTGCGCTTGTTCTCGCCGTTCGGCGCTGTCGTGACGGGAAAGTCAACATGGATGCTGCCATTGCCGCTCCGCAAGTCTACGTTGAGTGCGCTCTCCGGCGGCAGGGTCATCGCGACGGTGCCATTACTCGTCTCCACGGTATTCTTCGAGCCGGGCGCGAGCGATCCCGTGAAACTGACACGGCCGTTTGATGTGCGCAGATCGAGCCCGGTCGCCTGCACATCTCGCACCTCGACAATGCCATTGCTCGAACCGAGACGCAACGTGCCGCGCCCCCCGATGACGCTCACGCGGCCATTCGAGGTCTGCGCCGAGATCGTCCCGTCCACGTCCCGCGCGGTGATGATGCCGTTCGAGGTGCTCAGGTCGAATTGTCCCGCGACACCGGTAATATCAATCCGGCCGTTGCTGCTCTTGATCGGCGCGAGATCGGCGTGCGCGGGCACCTGAATCTGATAGTCCACCGCCATGCGGCTGTAGCCGAAGAAGGCGAAGCCTGCGGAATTGTCGCCGGTCGTTCCGATCGTGATGCGATTGCCGTCTTGTTGCATCGTCACCTGGAGTGTGGCCAGCATTTCGTCCGTCGCGGCGCGCTTGACGGCGTGAATGACGACACTGTTCTCTTCCCCGCGCGTGACGGTGATCGTGCCGTTGCGATCCTGGAGGCTGATCGTCGGCACGCCGTTCACCGCGAAGGTTTGATCGGTGGTCGCCATTTTGTCCAGTTCACCGATGTGGCCAATAATGCCGCCCGCCCCGACGACCGAGACAACCATCCCAACCGCGACCAGCACGAGCGCGAGGGATAAGAGAATGATGGTGATTCGTTTCTTCACTGTTCGGTTTCTCCCGTCATCCGCGACGAACGCTTCTATCCGGTATGACAGGCAGGCATCCGCAGATGTTTCACGGGACGTATCCAGGAGTGACGCGACACGGGGGTGAAACATCTCCCGCGCATCGCGTATCAAAGGATGCGGGAATGTGCCGCGTTTGTACGCCCGATTTCCCTTTCCCGTTTCGGGGGTGGGCAGGGAGTAGGCAAAACACCTTGAAACAATTCCGTGTGTCTGTCACTCTAACCCGGTGGAGGTGGTGATACGGTGAGTGCAATGGCGATCGCACGGCAATTGACCCGCAGTTGGACCCCACAGGCTGCGCCGGTGGATGACGAGAAGACACTCGTCCGGCGCGGGCAGGCGGGGGACAACGATGCCTTCGCGCGGCTCGTGGAGCGGAACCAGATGGGCGTCTACAACCTCGCACTGCGGATGACGCGCGACCCGGAGGAGGCGGTGGACCTCACGCAGGAGACCTTTCTGCGCGCGTGGCGGAGCCTGCCGGGCTTCCGCGCCGAGGCGAAGTTCAGCACCTGGCTCTATCGCATCGCATATAACGTCTGCCTCAGCCGCCGCATCGTCCACCCCTCGACCTTTGCCGACCCAAACGCCGCCGACTCCATCCCGATGCCGGAGGGCGAGGAGCCGCCCGCGGTAATCCTGCGACAGGAGCGGCGGGAGCGCGTCGTGGCGGCGATGCATCGGCTGACCCCCGCGTACCGGCTCGTCCTCGACCTCTATTACTGGCGGGATTGCACCTATGAAGAGATTGCCGCCATCCTCGATCTGCCGATGGGTACGGTGAAGACGCATCTCTTCCGCGCGAAGGCGGCGCTCCGCACGGTCCTGGTGGCCGAGGGGGGCGCGGCATGATCTGCACGGATATCGCCGCCCTGCTCCCCGAATACATCCGTCGCCGCTTGCCCGCCGCGCAAGAGGCCGCCGTGCGCGCTCATCTCTCCGGCTGCCCGGCCTGCGCCGCCGCGTACGAGGATGAACTCGCCTTCGGTGCGAAGGTACGCGGTACCGACATGCCCGCGCCACCGGCGTTGATGGCACAGGTAATGGCCGGCGTCCGCGCCGAGCCACATCAGGCCGCGCCCTATCGGGTGCGCGCACTCGATTTTGTACTCGCGATTGGCGCCGCGCTCGCCGTGGGTGGGTTGGTCTTTGGGCTACTGTCGCTCTGGAAAATCAGCCCCCTCTTCACTGATCTGTTCGATCCCGGCGCGCTCCTCGGCGGTAGCCTCACCGTCCGCGCGATCATCCTCGCCGCGCTCTGGGCCATTGTCGGCCTTTGCGTGAGCCTTCCGATCGCCGCGACGATGCATGCCGCGATCATGCGGAGCCGCCGCGCGCCTGTGTGGTGGAGCAGGCTATAGAACTGAACCGCCAAGACGCCAGTGAAAGAGATGCGCGCACTACAACAGCGAAGACGAAATCGCCCGGTTCTGCACGACGCTCGCCTCGCTGCTTTGAGGTCTACGGCTGGCACGCGCGGTCGCTCGCATACCGAGATACGTCCAATGGATGACGAGCGGCCCAACGGCAAGCAGTTGAAAGCACAACAATTGGCGGGGATCGCGCACAAACGCCGCGGCGACGCAGAAATAGACGACGACTGTGACGCCGAGGGCGAATGTGCGTGGCGCGTGGCGCAGCGCAAACGCGAATGTCAGCAGGAGCGTTGCCGCGGCGGTCAGTGATCCGAGTATGGCGTAGCCACGGATTAAGACGGTATCGGCCCTTCCCGATGTGCCCGCCAGGAAGTCAACGAGCAGTTGTGGCCGAACCCCCAGGACCAGCCAGGTACCTACCACGAGCAGGAGGCTCGTCATCAGGATCGCGTAGAGGCGACGGCGCTGGCCTTTCGCGTCGTCTCGCAGCGTGACCGGGAGCAGGACGATCGCGAGTGGTGCGACGGCATAAATCGGCTGCCGCCCGAGTGTGATGGCGATCGCGTATTTGCCCGCGTCCGCAGCCGAAAGGAAGAGGCGCGCATAGATGGCGTCGCCGTTGACGATCCATGCGAAGAGCGCCCAAAGCGCGTAGTGTGAGAGTAACTGCTGGCTGTCCGTCGCGGGTTGCCAGCGAATACCGTGGTACGCACCCAGACCGATCAGGAGCGCGAGTTCGATCAGCAACGCGGCGGGGAGCGCGAAGATGAACGCCGATGCCGGCGTGCTGCCACTCATCATCACGACGACCACGATGAGGATGCGGGCGATTGACCAGACACCGAGGCCGATTGCAAGCCGCGCAAAGGCGCGGCGCGCCTGCAAACGACCGTGGCCGACCGCGACTACGGCGTGAAGAGGTATCTGCGAGATTGCCGCGAGCGCCGTCAATGCACCGACACTCCGACCGAGCGTTCCCACGGCAAGGATCATCAGGATCGCCACGCCGCCGATCAATATACCCGGCGGTGCGGGCAGGAACGTCTGATTCCCGGTGGCGCTCCGTGTGGCGATCACCGGCTGAATCGCCGCGGCAATCGCGTTCGCGACATTGCCGATGCCAAGCGCGAAGACGAACGTCGCGTATTCGCCGGTACTGAGGCGGTGAAGACCGAGCACCTGGAGCGCGAGACCGAAGACGAAGGTCGTCGCGATCCCTGCGGTAAGCCAGATGGTGCCCTTGCCCTCATCACCCCAGAGCGGATGGAGCCGTGTCAGCATTGGTCGCAACAATCATGTACTCCCCATCATCAAAGACGATCTTCAGCGCGGGATCGGTTTCTGCAGTCCACGCCTGCCAACCGATCCATTCCCATTTTTTGAACACGAGGAACGAGACGCCCGTCTCAGCGGCGAACTGCCGTGCCTGCTTCGTCGTCCGCTGCTGATCGAAAAACTGATTGGCCAGAGCGGCGTGGTCGCGCTCACCCGGAAACGCCAGGTACTTGAGGTTGCTCCCGACGACGATGTTCGCATGGGTCAATCCTTCAAACCACCAGCCGACGGGCCATCCACGGGCGCTCTGGCGGATCACGACGAGGCCATGTGTCGGGTGCGCGTTGATCCAGTCCGCAGTGCGGATCAGCGAGTGATCCGCCACGCGGTAATAAGCGATATCTTCTCCCGCTTTGGCGTCGGAAAGCGGCCAGAGCAACACGGGGACGATGGCGGCAAGCAGGAGCGGAATGCCGACCCAGGCCGTACCACGGCTGTCAAGCCAGAGCGTGTGCAACGCGCTGCCCATTGCCAGGCTTGCACCGATGAGAATCGGCGGGATCAAGCGCGGCTCACGCGTGACGGCGAAGAGCGCCAATGGCGCGATCATGAGCGCGGTCTGCACCTTCCACAGCGCAGTGAACCGCTCTTTGTAGGAGATGCCGATGAACAACAAACCCGTGGTGAACACCGCGAGCCAGAGTGACGGCGCTTCCCGGATGCTCGAATGAATCGCCACCGGGAAGTTCAGCCGACCGATGTTGATCGGTGCGCCGTAGCCATCCTGCTTGAGCAACAAGAACGTCGGAATGAAGCACGCCATCCCACACGCTCCGACAAACAGACTGCCGCACGTCCGACGGAGCACGGCCCCCCATGACGGCTTGGTGGTGAGCCAGATACCCCAGACAACGGCGATGAAGGCGCAGGAAATCGCGAAGTACATATGATGGCTGATCGCCGCCGCGACCAACGCCGCTGTCGCTCCGAGGAGGTGACGGATCGCTGCGGTCTCCAGGTAGCAGGCAAACGCATACGCGGCCAGCATCCCGAACGCGAGCGCATAATTTTGCGGATAGCCCCCGAACGCAACCGTACTGGAGAAGATGCTCGCCAGTCCCACTGTCATAGCGGTGGCGAGCGCGAACCATCGGCTTGTTCCCTGCCGCGCGACGAAATAGGTTGCGGCCATCACGGCGATGAGCGAGCCGAGACTCACGATACGGGCGACGATCATTAGGTCGGCGACGCGCTGTCCGATGAAGAGCAACGTCGGGACGAGGGGCGGATACGCGCCCGCAGTGCTTTTCCCGCCATCACCGAACAGCCGGCGGCCGAAGGCGAACCAGTTGCCCGGATCGCACCCGCTGACAAACCCGCCGAATTGCTGCCATCGGCGCCCCGCGATCATGCCAAACAGCACTACTGGCCCGAGCCGCATCGTAATCGCCATTACTGCCCCCCACACCTTGAGCGCCAGCGAGGGGGCTTGCGATACCAGCATGGGATCAGCGATCTCCGGGTATGACCACGGTACGCGGGAGATTGACACGTTAGTTGATCGCATGAAGAATCGCATCCGTCACGCTCACAACACGCAGGGAGTCGTCAAGCGGGACCGGGCTTGGCGTCTTGTACAGTACAGCGTCAATCACTTTTGAAATCAGCGTCTCATGTCCCCAGTATTGTTTGCGCGCCGCCAGTTGGGCGCCGCTCTTCGCGAAACCCCCAAGATGTTGTGCGCCGACGGAGAGCGAGGTTTTGAGAATGTCCTTCGCGTGGTGCGCGCCATCGGACCCCAACACGATGCTGATGTCACGGAAGAGATCCGCCATGAGAACACGGTGCTCGCAGACGACAATCAGATGCCACTCGGATATGGGCGTCTCGAACGTCATGGTAACGGTAGCGGGGGCAACGGCAGACGTGAGCACCGCGTGAACTGACCGCAGGGGCTGCTCCGCGCCGGGGGCGGTCGCCGTGGCGGTCGCGCTTACCAGTTGCAGATCACCGAGCAGGCCGGCGATTAGATAGAGTAAATGCGGAGACTCGTCGAAGAATAACCCACCCGGCAGGGTGCCGTACCAACTGGGCAAGCGCCGTCGGGGGCTGCTCGCCTGTAGTCCAAGCACGAATTGAATCTGGCCCGCTTCGCCACTGTCGAGCACCTGGCGGAGGCGTTGCATCGAGCGGCTATAGAGAAAGTTATGCGAGATGCACAGCAGGTTGCCGCTCTCGGTGGCGACGCGTGCAATCGCGTGTGCATCTTCGCTCGTCATCGCCATCGGCTTTTCCATGAAGACGTTGCAGCCGGCGGTGAGCGCGGCGATAGCCTCGTCCCGATGGGCGAACGGCGGAGTACAGATGCTCACCAGGTCAAGGCCCTGGGCGAAGAAATCCGTCAGTGAGTCCGTCGCAAAGCCGATACCGCGCGCGTTGGCGAATGCTTCCGCTCGCTGCTGTCGCTGATCGCAGACCGCGACGACCTCCGTTTCTTTTCGCTTTTGATAGATAGGGAAGTGCCGTGCCCCCGCGACCCATCCGGTGCCGAGAATACCGACACGCAGGGCACGTTCAGGAGGATGCATGGATGATCTCCTCTCCGCTCCGTACGGGGACAGACCGGGCGCGGCCACGCCCGACACGCGAATCACGCAATGACCGTGTCATCTCTGTCGCGGTCATTGCCGCGACGCTCGACCAATCGTACAGAAGCGCGCGCCGTCGCGCGTTCGTGCCGAGCCTCGTTCGCATCTCCGCGTCCGGCAGCAGCCGGGCGAGCGCGCGCGCTACGTCCGCAACGGAACCCGGCGCGGTGATAATCCCGTCACGATCATTGCGGATCAGTTGCCGTGTGCCGCTGACATCGGAGGCGACCACCGGCAATCCGGCGGCCATCGCCTCCAGAACTGCGAGCGACATCCCCTCGGTGAGTGAGGGGCGAACGAAAATATCCGCCTCGGCAAGGAGCGCCGCGACATTGTCGCAGCGGCCGCGGAACTCCACGACATCGTCCAGATTCAATCGCGTGGCTTGTTGGCGCAAGGTTTGCTCCATCGGACCATCACCGGCGAAGACCAGCCGCAGCGGGATGCCGCGCTCGCGCACCGCCGCCGCGGCATCGAGCAGGTAATGCGGCCCCTTATTGAAGATCAGCCGCCCGACACAGAGCACCGTTGGCACGGGGGCGGGAACGCGACAACGCGGCGCAAACCGGGCCGTGTCCACGCCATTCGGCACGACGACCAGTTTCGCGCCCTCCGCGCCAAGCGCACGCGCATGTTGGCGGACATCCTCGCTGACACAAATGATGCGCGAGGCGGCGGCAAGGAGTGTACGACCGATTGTCCGCTCATAGAGTTGTGACATCGTTCGGTATGGCTGCGGGAGCGCATCGAGCGCGCCGAGATGGAGGGTCAGGATCAGCGGAACGCGAGAGCGTCCGGCGACGGCAGCCGCGACGAGCGACGTATGATAGAAGAGTGTATGAGCATGAATAATGTCGGGCTGAAAGTGTCGCGCGGTGCGGAGCGCCGTCGCCCAAACATCCACGGAGGCGGATATCTGCGCGCCGGTGAGCGACTCGAGCGGCAGTCGCCGTGCCCGCACGAGCCGCACACCGTCATACTCCTCCTCACGCGGCAACCGCTTGCTCGCAAGAGTGATAAGGCGGATATCGGCGCCAGTGTGGGCAACCAGCCGGGGATAGATTTCTGACAGCGTCCGTTCGACGCCGCCGCTTCCCTCCATCCAGTCCACGTCACAAAAGGCGAGCACTTTCATGACTTGGTTACTCCCACGGATAGGGTGATGAGGTCGCTGTCGAGCAAACTCTCGCCATGAACCGCCACCGCCTTGACCTCAATGGTGTACGCACCGGGTGGTATCTCCGGTGGCAGAAAAACCGATGTCGCGTCGCATGAGCCGCCTTCACCGTGGGTAACTTCCTGACCACCGACCAGCAGGAGCCGCCAGTACGTGCGGCAAGTTGTTCCCGCGACACCCCCCGTAACGCTGAGGTTCAGCCGGTTCACATCACCGGCCTTCAGATCGGGGAGCGGCGCGGCGACGGAGAGACGGTAGATACCTGCCTGCCCCGCCTGTCTCAGGTAGGGAGAGATTTCGGTCTGCTTGATCGCGGCGGGATAGAGCGCGCGCTGCGGCTGGCTGCCTGGAACGCCGCTGTCAATGACGAACTGTATATCGTACGTTCCGACGGGGATCGCCAGGGTATCTTCCAGCCGGGCAACGACTGCATCCGTTGTTTCGGAGCCAAACGCGAGCGGCTGGCTTATCCCAACGTATACGGGCGTGCCATCAGGGCGCCCAGCGGGAAAGAGTTGCCACGACAGCGTTGCTTGATGCACACCAGCCGCGCCGGACGCTTTGACAACCGCCGTGAGGTGCGCGTGGTCGTACGTCACCTCGATGCTCTGAAAACTAGCCACCGCGTCACCGTTGAACTGGTGAAAGGGCGTCGTCTCTCCATTGATGGTGAGCGGCGTGAGGCCGAGGTCACCGCCGAGCGCATGGACCCATCCGTTCCCTGCCGGTTTGTGGAACCAGGCAGTCAGTTGGTACACACCGTCCGGAATTGCGAGCGGCTCCAACCAGTGAAAGGCCGTCGGCTGACCTGCCGGGAGATCCTGGATAATCTCGCTGGATTTGTAACTGTAGTGGTTCCATGGCTCGATCGCGCCGGGCGCCGCGAGGAAGAACCAGCCACGCAACCGCTGGTCGGTCACACTGGTGACCGACGTGACCACATCAATCTGGCTATTACCGACGGTCACCACGGGAGTCGTGGCCTGGATCGGCCCCGTGGGGTGAGACTCACCGTTCGTTGGCCACCCGAGTTCCCAGGCCACCACCGCCACAATGAGGGCAACGACGAACGTCACAATGATCGGGATCACGCTTGCGCCGCGGCGCTTCCGCATCTGCGTGGATGGGTCAGCGGCCCCTTGCCGCGGCATCGCGACATCGCTTCGGTATGATGGCTTTGGGCGCGGGAAAGCCAACCCAAACACGCTCATTGGAATACCTCCGGCGCCTCACGTTCCTGAGGCGGGCTTGCGCTACAAAACGATGATGAACTCGTCAACGAGGGCGTCGTTGATGTACAGGAAGTACGTCCCCTGATCGAGTGGGTTCGACACCTGCGCGTCGAAGTTCCCGGTCGTCGGGTCCACCGGCACGGTGATGCGTGTCGGATCACCGGTGACGCTCACCGCGTTGAGATCGCTGAGGTCCGTCACGGCAGTGCTCGATGTCACCTGTTGTTTGTTGACGATCGAGATGGTTGCCGAAGTCACACCCGGCGCCAGTTGGCCCTTGAACTGCGGTGTCGCCGTGTGAATGATGGGCGCTTGACCATCGCTGACCGTGCTGCTGGTTGCCCCGCTGCTGTCCTGGATGCTGACTGAATGCACGTTCGCGGGCAGGGTAATGCCATAGAGACGTGCATCAACAGACGAATGCGTGAACCATAGCGTCCCGCCTGCGAACGCGAGCGCGAAGGTGACGGCGCCGAGGATGTACCAGCTGAGAAGACGACGTGACGTGTTCATGACTTTCTCCTTTGAATGCGAATTGCCAAACAAACCGGACATTCGGGGTTGGCATCGTGCCGCCGCGCCCGTGCCGGGGGCGCGGCGATCGTTTACAACCCCACGGACTCACGCGCGTAATCAGTGGCAAAGACGATTGCGAGGCCGCTAATGCCAATCACGATGAGGCTCTGTGCGACCCCCGCGAGTTCCAGGAACGAGAGGCCGGAAAGCGTCCTCTGCCCCATCGTGAGGGCCACGTCGAGCGCAACGCCAAGGACCGCGGCGGCAACGAATGACATCATCAGGCGGTTGACCGCTCCCTCACGACCGAGGAATGCGACTCGGTTCCGGAAGAGTTTGGGAGCGAGCGGCGAGCGATATGTGGCGATGCCGCCGAGAATGACCGCCTGCGCGCCGAGCATGAGCAGGATCGGGCCGAGAAAGGCGGAAAGCCCATGCAGCCCCGCCATGCCGATTGGCGCGAGCACCGAAGCGCATGTGAGCAGCACGCCGAGCAGCATCGCGAAGAAGCCGGGCAGCATCAGCGTCAGGTGCGGACTGAGCAACAACAGCAGCCGGATGTGACGCCACCCGTCGGCAAACGTGTTCAGTTTGCTCTCCCCGACCCGTTTGCGGTAATCACACGGCACCTCTTCCAGTGTGAGACCTTGCCGGGCGGCTTTCAGCAGCATTTCCGAGGCGTATTCCATGCCAGGCGCCTTGAGATCAATATCGAGGATCGCCTGCCGCCAGAATGCCCGGTATCCGGACTGGCTGTCCGAGAGCCGGGTGGTCGTCAGCAGTTGCAGGACACGGGTGATGACCGGGGTGCCGATATAGCGATGCGTGAACGGCATTGCGTCTTTGGCAATCACTCCGTGCAACCGGCTGCCAACCACCATATCCGCTCCGTCCGCCAATGGGGCCAACAGATTCCCCATGTTCTCGAGGTCGTATGTCTCGTCCGCGTCGGCCATCACAATGACATTCCCCTGTGCCGCGTTGATACCGGCGATATGCGCGGCGCCGTATCCCCTCACGGTTTCGTGAATGACCCGCGCCCCCGCGGCTTCGGCGCGTTCGACGCTACGATCCGTCGAACCATTGTCAACAACAATAACCTCACCCTCGCAGCCCGCTCGCCTCAGGCCGAGGAACGCTTCCGCGACGGTTGCACCGACCGCCTCTTCTTCGTTCAAACAGGGAAGAACGACCGAGACGAAGTCAATCCGCCGATTGTGCATCGGTCGGCTGACGGCACGCACACCTGCGTATGCTTGACTGATCGGTTCACGCACCAGTGGGAAACTTTGCATTGCCATCCCTTACACCTCCCTACCCACGCGATGTTGAATGCCATCCTCGTACTTCCCCAATACAAAAACCCCCTCTCGGGGGTTGCCATCGTCTTGCGCCTCAGCGCAATCTGCTCGTACAGGAGCAGTGCTGGCAACCCGGCGGTCTCTCTCGAGATCCGTGGCTTTGCGTCCCCGCCTCACGACGGGTTTGCCGCGTATTTACCGGGGCATCTCCACTGCCCTTCTACTCCTATAACGAAGATGCAAGGAAAATGTGACGCCCAGTTTACAAATACAGTAAATACGTAAATTGGCCTCGTGTCATTCCTGTCCTGCGGCGATTATGAATATTGCTGACACTCAGCGCGGCGCGGTGCGTACACATGCAGATATCGCATCAACAATGGCGCGGGAGAGATGATCTTTCTGACCAGTTCGTCAGTTGCATCCTGTCCAGACGTAGCCAAAGTGATCGTTCCACACCCTATACCTAAGAGCGGGGCGTGATCGCACGACCTCAATGCTTTCGGGGGCACTTGCCGCACGCCAATCACGGTATTCGGCTGCGCCATTCAGCCAGACGCGACGTCCAGAGCGACGCGAAGGAGCGAAAAGATGATCTCCGAATACCCGTATCGTCTGCGGGGATTTCTTCGGCTTGTGCTTACCGGCGTATGTCTGTCGGTTGCCCTCAACGCCGCAGTCGTGGCTAGCGCATCCGTGCCAACGAGCGGGCTACAAATCGGTGTGAACCTCCATCCCCTCAATTTCCCTGCGGTGCCGGCCCTCGACCAATCAGTCGCACTGGGTGTCTCGTTGGTGCGTATTGACATCCACTGGAGTTGGCTGGCATGGGCCGGGCCAGACCCCGCCAACTGGGATGTGGCACGGACCCACGATCTCGACGTATTCCTCGACGCCGCGGCCCAGCGGGGCATCCAGATCGTTGCCACCGTCCTCGATACGCCCTGCTGGGCCTCCAGCGCACCCGACAAGGAATGCTCAACGGCTACTGGCCGAGACCGTGCGTCGTCTTTTCCGCCCGCAGATGCCCAGGACTTCGCCGCGTTCATCGCTGATTTTGTTCGTTTTGCGCGGGGCAGGATCCAAACCTGGGAGGTCTGGAACGAACCGAATGTCTCCCATTTCTGGAGCCATCCCGATCCGGCGGCCTATACGCGTCTCTTGCAGGCGGCCTATCCGGCGATCAAGGCGGTTGATCCCACCGCGCTGGTGCTCGCGGGAGCGTTGGCGACGGTGGACGCGAGCGAACCGGAATACGGGACATTGCGCTACCTCCGTGGGATGTATGCTGCTGGCGCGGCGCCCTTCTTCGACGCGCTCAGTTATCATCCCTACACGAACGGGAACGCCCCTGACTGGTTCGATGCGCGCCGCCCGATGCACAGTTTCGCGCAGTCGGTACCGATGATCCGGCAGGTCATGACACAGGAATTTGGCGACCAGCGCCCCATCTGGCTGACGGAGAGCGGCTGGACAACGGTGGATGTGGCCCGCTGCGCCACATGCGTGGCGGGAACGCCGCAGACGAGTGAGGAGCGCCAAGCCGCGTATCTGATCGAGACGGTCCGGATTACCCGAGGCTGGAATTACGTCGTGGCCTTGCTCTGGTATGAGTTGATTGATGAAAGCGCACCGGATTCCGCCGATTGGGAAGGGCACTTCGGTCTCTTACGTCGCGATGGGCAGATGCGCCTAAGCCCGAAAGTGGCCGCGACCGTTTTTCAAGCGATCGCGCACATCTAGCGGAATGGCCCTGGGAGATTCCCCTGTGCTCCCCGATCTTTTCGCCGCTGCTATGGCGCGATGATCTCGGCGGCGATCCAGGATGGCCACGCGCCGTAGGCGACCGCAGTCGTCGGGCGGGCGGTTGCGAGGTCGTAGACTTCCTCGCGGAAGGAGCCGCCGCTGGCGACGAGGATCGCGTTGCCGAGCGGGGACCAGGCGAGGCCACCCAATTGCTCGGGCGCGGTGATCGTCGGCAGGGTAGCGACACGTCGCTCGTTCGTACCGTCCGCATTGATCGTGTAGAGCGCGAACTCCTGATCGTCTGGCGCGCGCTGCGTGAAGGCGAGTGATTTGCCGTCCGGTGAGGGCGCGAGGTCGTACTGCTGGCCATTCGGGGCATGGATGCGGGTCGGCGCACCGCCTGCCGCCGGGACTCGATAGAACGCGCCATCGCCCTGATTCTTGTAGTAGATCGCCGTGCCATCCGCCACCCATGCCGGTTGCGTCGCCATATCGGCTGCCGTCTGGCCGTGCGTCACCTGCCGGAGATTCGTGCCGTCCGCGCCGATCGTGAAGATCTCCGTCGTGTCGTTCACCGCAGCGCGGAAGGCAATACGCTGCCCGTCCGGCGACCAGACGGGCAGCGCCGGATCGCGCGCCTGGTCCGTGACGCGGGAGATCTGGCGCGTTCGCGTATCCACGACGAGTAGTTGGCTCGCCACGTTGCCGACACGCCCAACATAGACGACGCGCGATCCGTCCGGCGCGATCTTCGGCTGATTCCCGGCGGGCACCAGCGTCCGCTCCTGCCCGCCGAGCACGAGAAGATAAATGGTGCCACTCCGCTCGTAGACGACGGTACCGCGCGGTGGGGCGGGCAGCGGCGTCGGCGACGGGCCGGGCGTCATGGTCGGGATAGTCGGGAAGTTGGGAAAGCCGTTGCGCGGCGTCTCGCGCCCGGTCGGGTTGATGTCCTGCTGCGCGGTGGGTGGCCCGCCTCGCCCACGCAGGGTGATGCCGAGAACGAGAACGATCATGAGCAGCATCGCGAGGCCCGTCACCCCCGCGACGATCAATCGCCGTCGCCGCTCATTCATCTGTCGCGTCTTTCCATCGTACGTACAATCATACCGCCGCAGTATACCCCCTCATCACCCGCCGTGTTCGCATCTGCCCGCACATGACACGAACTGAAAGGCGGCACTTGCGGTCACAGATTATGTCTAGTTCAGCGATAATCACAATGATGCCTCTAATACGTCTATGTTGTATTAGTCGGATATATAGAGTATCTGCAACCATTTGGAATCTTCTTCGTTATAGGGAGGAAGCATGCGGACGACATGTCCGACCTGTGTGATCGTGCATTGGACGACGCGGAGGGAGGGCAGCAGGAGCGAAATGCGGCTGCGTGTCGGCGTGGTGGCCACAGCCCACCATTGCCGGTGCGCAGCCGCCGGTGGAGGAGCGCGAAGCAGACGCGAACGGGTGGTCACAACGCACAGCCTCCGCCCCGTTTGATCTCCTGCCAAGCCAGGTTGACCCGTAAAACCCGCCTCGCAGCAAAAGACGAACCACACCTCCCGCTCCTCTACCCCCTCCCCGTATGGGGAGGGGGCAGGAGGGGGCATCAGGGTGTCTTCGGCGTGAGGGTCACATCCACGACCAGGCGACTGAAGGAAGCGGTGGTTGACCCGGCACTGTCGTTGCCGGGGATTTTCAGCGGCAAGACGAGATTCGTCACGGTCAGCCGCGCGCGATACTTGCCGAACTCCGCGACCTCGAATGTTTGCCCTTTCTCCGTCGCGATGAAGAGCTTCTCCCCGGCGCGGAGGGCGTTCGTATCGCGCAGGTTGCTGTTCGACGCGACCACGGGCGTCTCCCCGTTCAGCGCCTCCTTTGATCCCTGCGTGGCGACGAGGGCGATGGAGACCGCGCTGATCTGATCCGGCCGCCCATTCGCCCCGGACTGCCGCGCGACGACATAGAGCCAGGTCACCGGCTGCCCAATCAGGTTGTTGACGGGCACCCATGCCGCTTGGTAGCCGTTGCTCGGGTTCAGCACGGCAAAGATATCCACGCTCGTTGGGTTCACGACATCGTTCTCGAGGTGGCCGATCACCGCCGAGACATCCTTGTAATCGGGTCGCACCTTCGCAATCTCCTGCAACTCGGCGTAGGCATCCTTCCATTGGGACGCCCGCAGGTGGGTCTGCGCGCTCGTGTACTTCGCGAGCAGCATCTCTTCCTGATCCGCCTGCGCCGCGCGCGCCGGGGCATCTTTGTAATCGCCGGCCGCCGCAAATTGCTGTTTGGCGGTCTTGTAATCCTCCCGCGTGAAGGCGGCGGCGCCCGCGTCATACGCCGCTTTCTGGGCGCGCAGTTTGTCTGCCTGTGTCGCCTGCTGGGGCGCGTCTTTGTAATCTCCCGCCGCGCGGAAGGCCGCCGTCGCCGTCGCGTAATCCTCCCGCGCCAGCGCCTCGATGCCTGTCTGATACTGCCGCTGCTGCCCGATCAGTAATTGCGCCCGCGTCGCCTGCTGAGGCGCGTCCTTGTAGTCACTGGCGCGCGCGAAGTCGGCGGCGGCGGTCGTGTAATCCTCCTGCGTCAGCGCACGCTGCCCATCGGCGTACGCCTGTTTCTGGTCGGCGAGCCGCAAGGCATCCGCTCGGCGCTGCGGCGCATCCCGAAAGGTCCCCGCCCTGCCGAAGGCGTCCGCGGCGACGGTATAATCCTCCTGGCCGAATGCCGCGCTGCCGGCATCGTAGTTCGCCCGCTGCGCCTTCTCGGTTTGCGCCGCCCGCACCCGCGCCGGTGCGTCCCGGTACGGGCCTGCCGCCGTAAACTCGGCAATCGCCGTGTCGTCGTCGCCGCGCGCAAGCGCCGCTTCGGCCGCCGCGTAATGACCTTGCTGCGTGGAGAGCGTCGCATTGCGCCGGACGACCAGGGTGCCGAGAACGAGCGCGCTGGCGATGACGAGGACGGTGAATACCGCGAGCACGGGCGGCACCGTCAGGCTCCGCCGCCTGACGACCGCTTCGGTCCCCGGTATCTCCGGCGTGCTGAACAGACCTGTGTGGTCGCGCTCGCCCATCGGCGCGAAAGCGGATGGCGGTAATCGAACCGGATACGTTGCGTCCATCCCGCGTGGGAGAGCCGTCGTCGCCTGTCCGGCGCCCCGCCCCGCCCCGACGATGGCGGCAATGAGCAAGGTCGCACTCGGCGGGCGGGCGGCGGGGTGCGGATTCAGCGCGCTCAGGAGCGCTCGATTCGCCTGCTCAGACAACGCCGGCGCGTGGACGCGGGGGGCAACGGGCGGGCGATCCGTCTGCTCGCCGATGAATGGACATGCTCCCGTGAGCATCTCGTACAGCACCGCGCCGAGCGCGTAGATGTCCGACGCGGCGGTCACGACATCGCCGGTCGCTTGCTCCGGGCTGAGGAACGCTGAGGGGCCAAAGACCACCGCGTCCATCCCCGGTGGCACGAACGCCGGCGGCGCGAGAACGCCTGCACCGTCCGGCCCGACGGTAATCGTCTCCGGCGTGATCTGCCGATGCGCGAGACCGTCCGCGTGCAGCGTATCGAGCGCGTCCGCAACAGGCCGGAGAATCCGTCCCGCCGCCTCGGGGCTGAATGGCTTCTCCCGCTCCCGCATGGCTGCGGCGAGGGATTGACCGGGCGGCGCATCCAGCACGAGAAAGAGCGTTGCACCCTCCCGCTCGATGCCATGCACCGCGACAATACTCCGGTGGTCAAGCGCGTGCAGGCGATTCACCTGCTGTTCGTAGCGCGCGATGGCATCGGGTGACTCCAGCATCGCGGGCGCGAGAAGATGCACGACGACCCGCAAGAGCGCCGCACCATCCCATGCCTCGTACCGATCCCCGGTCATGTCCGTGGCGAGGCGGCGATCCAGGCGATACCGCCCCGCCAGCCAGCGCCCCGTCCGATCTTCCATCCGCTCTTTCGCTCCCGCTGCGCTGTCACCCGCGCGCATCATCGCACATCTCAACGACGGAAACACCGCGCCATCCGTTCCCCGGACAGGCAGGCGAAAAGTGGCCGGTCTGATACCAGCCACTCGCTGACAGCACGATGCGGACGGTCAGGCTTTCCGGCGCGGTTGGGCGGTGGATGCCGGCAGATTATGCGGGATCTCGCCCTCCGGCACACCTTCGCGCTCCTGAGCGAGCGCCGAGCCTTGCCCCTCCTTCATCCATCCGGCATCCGCGATCTCGTGCGACGGCTTCCCCGGATCGTGGGTATGCGCGTTCGGCGATTGCGGCTCGTGCCGCAAGGTATCGGGCGCGACGGACGCCGCCGCATTGCCACCGACGGCGCCGGTCGCGTCGCCCGCGAACTGCGCGTGCGTCTCCTTGCTCGGGGTTTCCCGACGATTACCCGCGCGTTTGCCCATAATGCTCGCTCCTTTATTGCCCGTCGTCCTACGATCCCTTCTCCTCTTGCAAGCCATGTGCCGTCACGGGAGTGCCACGACACGGAACGTTCGCCCGCCCTGCTCGTTCATAGGTGATGAATGATGATCGTTCGATACAATGCGCCTGCTACCACGCGGTAGCATCGCGTATCGGGGAGAAGGCAAACCATTGCGCGTGCTTGTGGTCGAGGATGAAACGCGGTTGAATGCCCTGATCCGCACCGCCCTGAGCGAAGAGGGGTATGCGACTGACAGCGCCGCAGACGGCGACGAAGCCTCATACCTCGTTTCGATCAATCCGTACGATCTGATCGTGCTCGATCTCGGCCTGCCGAAGCGGGACGGACTGAGTCTCTGCCGGGAGTGGCGGGCAGCAGGCAACCCGGCGGCGATTCTCATCCTCACCGCGCGGGATGGCGTGACGGATCGCGTCGCGGGCCTCGACAGCGGCGCGGACGATTACCTCGTCAAACCGTTCCATGTCGCCGAACTGCTCGCCCGCGTCCGCGCTTTGCTTCGGCGCGAGCAGAGCGGGCAGCACCGCACGACGGTCCTGCGGGTCGCGGACCTGACGCTCGATACCGCCTCCCACGTCGTCGCGCGCGGCCCGCGCACGATCCCTCTCACCGACCGCGAGTTCTCTATCCTGCGTTACCTGATGCATCGCGCGGAGGCCGTCGTCAGCCGGACGGAACTGCTGGAGCACGTCTGGGATGAGCAGTACGACGGCCTCTCGAACATCGTGGATGTCTACATCCGTCGCCTCAGGCAGCACATTGACGAGGGTGCGGACATCCCACTCATCCATACCGTCCGGGGCGCGGGCTACCGCATTACCGCGCATGGGGAATAACGCCCGCGCAAGGAGCAGCGATGCCGTTCACGATCGTCGGGTTGCTGCTCATCTCCGCGATGCTCCACGCGGGGTGGAACCTGCTCGTCAAGCGCGCGCGGGAGAAGATCGTCTTCACCTGGCTGGCGCTCGTCGTGGGTTTCATCGGGTTTTCTCCGGTATTGGCGCTCGCGTCGCGCCTGCCGCTGCGCGTTTGGCCGTATGTACTCTTCAGCACGCTCTTCGAGGTAGCGTATTTCTTCACGCTTACCCGCGCCTATGACCACGGTGATTTCTCACTCGTCTATCCGATCGCGCGGGGGACAGCGCCAGGATTGCTCGCACTCTGGTCGGCACTTTTTCTCGGTGAACTGCCCCGGCCGGGCGGATTCGTCGGCCTCGCGCTCCTGCTGCTCGGTCTGGTGATCGTCGGTGGAGCGCAGGGGGTACGCGGCGACCGCCGGGCCGTCAGCCTCGGCAGCGTCGGCCTCGCGCTTGCGGTCGCCACCTGCATCTCGCTCTATTCGGCAATAGATGGCGGGGCCGTAAAGTTCGCGCTGCCGCTGACGTACGCCGTCGTCGTGCAGGGGTTCATCGCCCTGACGAGCGCGCCGATCGTCGTCGCGCGCTATGGCCCGCGCAAGATGGCCACTGAATGGCGCGCGAACTGGCCGCGCATCGTCCTGACCGGGATCTTCAGCCTGACGACCTACACGCTCGTCCTCTTCGCCTTCGCGCATACGCGCGTCAGTTATGCCGGGGCGGTGCGCGAGGTGAGCATCGTCTTCGCCGCACTGATCGGCTGGCAGTTTCTCGGCGAGCAATTCGGCCCCGTTCGCACCGTCGGTGCGCTGCTGATCTTTGCCGGTATCTTCACCATCGCGGTGACGGGTTGAACCGCCAAGACGCCAAGAGGGAAGGGAGAAAAAGGCATTCTATGGCGAAGGGTGAACCCCTCTCGATTCCGTTTTGTTTCTTTGTTTTCTTGGCGTCTTGGCGGTTCAAAGCGATGAAGTCGTCCCTGTGCGCTCCTTCAGCACGTCATCCAACGCGGCGAGCAGGCGTTCGACATCGGCCTCGTCGTTGTAGAGATGAAACGAGACGCGAATGCGCCCGTCGCCACCCCAGACGAGGACGCCCCGCGCCGCGAGGGCGCGGACGAGCGCGGCGGGTTCCGGCCAGGCGAAGCAGATATTCGGCCCGCGCCGTGCCGGGTCTTCGGGCGTGAGGAGCGTCAGATCACGATCATGGAGCGCATGCCACAGTTTGCCGCCGAGGGCGAGGACGTGCCGCTCGATCCGCTCGATGCCGACTGCTTCCAGGTATGCGAGCGCGTTGTCGAGAATGGCCAGCGCCATGAAGGGCGGATTGCCCGCCTCGAAAGACGAGGCATCCGGCGCGAGTTGGTACGCCGCTGGTGTGGCGATGCTCCGCGCGCCCGTGATGCTATGCCAGCCAATCGTCTGCGGCGGTAAGTTCGCCAGCCGCGCGGGGTTGCGATAGAAAATCGCCGATCCATGCACGCCGAGCAGAAATTTATAGCAACTGGATACCAGCACATCGGCATATCGTGCGGGGACGGGTACGACGCCCGCCGCGTGCGTCGCGTCCACACTGAGAAGCGCGCCGAAGCGATCCGCGAGCGCCCGCAAGTCCTCCAGCCGATACCGCCGCCCGGTGAGGAAACTGACCTGGCTGATCGAGAGGACGCGCGTCCGGTCGTCCATCGCCGCCGCCAGCCGTTCGAGCGTCGGTTCCGCGCCCCACTGCCGGGCAATCCGTACTGTGACGCCCCGCTCTTCGAGGCGCGTCCACGGGTAGATGTCCGACGGATACTCGATGTCCTCGACGACAACGCTATCGCCTGCGCGCCAGTCCAGCCCGGCGGCGAGTTGGTTGACGCCATCCGTCGCCGAGTCGAGGAAGGCGATGTCCGCCGCGTCCACGCTGAGCAACGCGGCGGCGCGTGCCCGACAGCGCTCCAGCGTGCCCATTAACCCCTCCTCGCGGCCCGCCATCCCCTCACTCTTCTGCTGGAAGAAGCGCGCGATGACCGCCTGATGGCTCTGGAGAATCGCCGTCTCGCCACCCGCGCAAAGGTGCGCGACCGATGGCGCGTGGAGAAAATCGTCCTTGGATACGAGCGCCGCGATCCGTTCCGCCGTCACCATGCCGCACCTCCCACAGTGCCTGTCATCCCCGATACCGGCCATCGTCGCGCGGATTCGTGAACAGCGCAAGGCGGGGAACAGGGCAGCGTTTAGCCCGACGTGTTCTGGATATTCGTCGCGGTGAGGGCGAGGGCGGCGCAATAGCCATCACCGGGGTAGGCCCAGCGGCGTTCGGGAAGCAGACGACCCTGATACATCTCCGGTTGTGTGCGCACGAGGTGCCGCAGGAGCGGCGCGCCATCCCAGAAGCCGATGCGCGGATCGAACCGCTTCGTGCAGTAACGGTTCACCGGGCCGGGGAAGATATACGTGGCGAGATGCACGAGATGGCCGAGGACGCCATACTGCGGCGTGCGGAAGCGGAGGCCATCTGATCCACCGGATGCACCGATGCCCGCGTAGTTGTTCGCGTTCGGATCCACCGCGCCGCCGTATGCGCGTGCGCCCGTCTCATGGAGCATCTGCGCCCACGGCAGGAGTGGGTCCATGCCGAACTGCGGCGCGTAGTACCAGTACAGTTCCGCCAACTGTCGCCAGTTCCCCGGCCCTCTCGGTCGCGGGTTGATGCTCATCGAATAGTTCACTGCCTGCGCCACCCGCGCCCGCGGCGGGCTGACGAAGCTATCCTCTACCATCACCATCGCTCAGGCCCCCTTTTCGATCCTGTTTCAGTAGAGTTTGTCGAGATCGAGGATGTTGCGCATGTCGCTGGTGCGGTCCTCGGCGAAGCAACGGAGGTTGTGCGCGAAGAGCGCGGTGAGGCGTTCGTTCTCGCGTGCCGCCGTACTCGCGGAATGCGGGTTGATGATGACATTCTCCATCTCCCACAAGGGTGAATCGGGCGGCAATGGCTCCTTGCGGAAGACATCGAGCGCCGCGCCCCGGATGCGATTGTGCGCGAGCGCCTCCGTCAGCGCCTCCTCGTCCACCAGTTGGCCGCGCCCGATGTTGACGACAATCGCGTTCGGCTTGAGGAGCGCGATCCTCTCCGCCGAGAGGATATTCTCCGTCTCAGCGGTGTGCGGCGCGCAAAGGACGATCGCGTCGGCGCGCCGCAGGGCATCGGGCAATCCGGCGCGGTCGGTCGCCTCGTCGAAGTGCGGATACTCCCGGCCTGTGCCAACGGCGATGGTGTACATATCGAACGCGTGTGCCCGCCGCGCCACCGCTTGCCCGATCTTGCCCGGCCCGATGACGACGAGCACGGCATCCGTCAGTTCACCGGAGTCGTATCGCTCCCAATGGTGCGCCGCTTTCTCGCGCAGCAGATACGGCCCCTCCTTGACGAAGTGGAGGATGGCATACAGGGCGAATTCGGACATTGGCCCGGCGTGGATGCCGCTCGCTGTCGTGATAATCAGATCGTCCGCCTTCGTGACGCCGAGCCGCCGCATCCCCATCCCAACGCCCGCCGAAGTCGTGCCGATCCAGCGGACCTTCGGCGCGTACCGGCGGGGATGGACGCCCGCGCGCCGGTCCACATCCCATAGCGCGTCCGCCTCGCGCAGTATTGCCGCCCATGCGGCCTGCTGCTCCGGCGTACGTGTCCATTCCGGCGGGCCGTCGTGATCGGCGTTGTAGCGCATCGGCGGCAGCAGATCGGGTTCGTACCGGATCGTCACGTCGGCTGGCGCACCGGCACGGAGCGTCGCGACATGCTCCGCTTCGAGCGGCGACGCGATCGCGACGATGAGCGGTTGATTCGTTGCCACACGTTCCTCCCCTGTGTGAACGTACATCCACGCCTGATGGTACCGATGTTCCGCCCCTGCGTCAAACGTCGCGCGTTCGGGGCACAACCGGAATCGGGCAAATGCCTTGACAATCGAACGGCCATCGTGTAATCTAACATCGTTCGGTACAAAGATTTCCGTTCGGATCATCATCGAGAGGACCAACTATGCGACGAAATTCTTTCAACCAAGCCCGCCGAACAATCGCACGCGCGATGGCGGTCAACCGACCGCTCACGCTCGCTATGCTTGCGATGCTGCTGACCCTCGTCATCGCGATTGTTGGGCTGATCGTTGATCCGCGCGTAATCACGGGCGCACCCGCGTGGCTGAAGCCCGCAAAGTTCGCGCTTTCGATCAGTATCTACTGCGCCACCTTCGTCTGGATGCTGACATTCGTCTCCGGTCATTCGCGCCTCGTCAAACTGATCGCCTGGACAACCGCGATTGGCCTGTCCGTCGAGATGCTATTGATCGCCATGCAAGTGATCCGGGGAACGACGAGCCATTTCAATGTCAGCACGCCATTTGATGCCGCCGTCTGGCAGGTGATGGCGATGTCCATCATCTGCATCTGGACCGCGAATCTGATCCTCGGCATCATGCTCATGCGGCAGCGATTCGCGGAGCCGGCATTCGGATGGGCCATCCGGTTCGGTGTGTTCGTCAGTTTGGTTGGGATGTCTGTCGCCTTCCTCATGACTACACCAACGAGCGCGCAACGTGCGGCGGCAGGGAATGGCGGTGGCCTGCCGATCTCCGGCGCGCACAGCGTCGGCGTGGCGGATGGCGGGTCAGGTCTGCCGGTTGTGGGGTGGAGCATCGTTGGTGGCGACTTGCGGGCGCCACATTTTGTCGGCCTCCACGCGCTGCAACTGCTTCCGCTCTTCGGCTGGTTGCTCGTCCGATATGGCACGCGCTTGCGTCCGGGAGCGCGGACGGCACTGGTCTGGATTGCGGGCCTCGGCTACCTCGGATTGATCGGTCTTCTCACCTGGCAGGCATTGCGCGGTCAGTCCATTGTCGCGCCGGACGCACGCACGCTGATTGCCGCCGGTCTTCTCCTCTCCGCCGTAGCCGTCGCGACGCTCATCGTTCTGCTGCGTAGTCCTGAACACCGACACGCCGACGATTCCGCGCCCGCGTATCTTACGACGTAGCCAACGAACACCCGGCATTATCTGGCGGTATAAAGGCAGGAGCCGACGCGATGACAACAACGGTGGGAGCAAAGGGGCGACGCGCGCGATACAGCGAGGAGATGCGGCAGGACATCCTCCAGGCGGCGCGCGAGATTATCGCGGAGGAAGGTGCGGGTGCGCTCTCGATCCGGGGCATCGCCCGGCGGATCGGCTACAGCGCCCCCGCGCTCTATGAATACTTCGATGGCAAGGAAGCGATCGCCGAGGCGCTCTTCGTCGCGGGCTTTCGGCAACTGGCGCTCATGATGGGGCAGATCGCGCAACCCGATCCCGTTGCCCGTCTCCGCGACCTGGGTATTGCGTACCGCGCATTCGCAATCGCGCATCCCCAGGAATACAGTCTGATGTTCAGCCGCCCGATTCCGGAGTTCCGACCATCATCGGACGACCTCGACATCGCGACCACGGCCTTCGCGCCCCTCCAGCACGCCTTCGAGGAGGGCATCGCGGCGGGTATGATCCGCCCGCTGGATGCCCGGACTGGCGCGACAACGGCATGGGCCTACCTGCATGGCCTCGTCTCCCTCGAACTGGCGGGGATGGGTGGCCCGCCGCCGGATCATCCGCTGCCGCCGGAAACGGTCGTGCCCGGTCACTTCCCCTCGCTGTACGACACCGCGCTCGATCTTTTTGGCGACGCAATTCGCGTTCGATGAATGACAGCAGATGACCGTATAGGAAAGGATGCAAGCGATGAACAAACGACAAGAGAATGACGGGCCTCTCTCGCGAACGGACAATCGTATGGCGATACAGCGGGCGCGGATCGGCGCGGTGGCAATCGGCGCGGCGGCGATGGGTGCGGTCTCCGTCGGGGCGATGGCGATTGGCGCATTGGCGATCCGCGTGCTCGCCATCAAGAAGGGCGCCATCGGACGCCTCGTGATCGGTGAGTTGGAAGTCCATCGCCTACGCGTCCATGAACTGATTGTTGACCGGCAATCCACCTGATTCATAGCAAACTGAATCAGAGGATGGTTTACACATCGCTATCGCGCCAGCGTGCCTCAATCGAGCACCCTGCGGAGGAAGGCAAGCATGGTGGTATTGAATTGCTCCGGCCGTTGCAGCGGCGCGAAATGCGTCACGCCGGGCAGGACGATCAAGTCCGCCCCAGGAATACTCCGAGCGAGATATTCGGCATGTTCGCGCTTGATGAATTCGTCGTGCTCGCTCTGCACAATCGCGACGGGTACGCGAACTTCCGCCAGATCGTGCGCCGCATAATTGGGTTGTGTCTCCATCATGAGGCCAACCGCCCCGGCAAATGCCTTGAAGTCGTCGGGTGTGGCCGATAGCCGGGCATAGTCCTTGGTATGACGGCCAAAACAGCGGTCGATAACCGGATTGGGCGCGATCAGCTCTTTCGTACCGCTGGGGTCCATATTGCAGCCGAAGAAGAAGACGCCCGCGACGCGCGTGGGGGCCTGCATGGCGAGGATGAGGGCGATGCACGCACCGTCGCTCCAGCCCACAACCGCGGCGTGTTCCAATTCCAGGGTATTCAGCACGGCGAGCACGTCGGATGCCATCATCTCATACATAAAGGGCCGTGCGTCGCGCGTGCTCCGCCCATGACCACGGCTATCAATGAGAATGGGGCGATAGCCGGACGCGATGAGCGCCGGAACCTGATAGCCCCAATTGCCGCTGTGACCGAAGCCGCCGTGCAGCAGGATCACGGGTGCGCCAAGCCCATACGTCGCATACCAGATCTGCGCGCCATCGTGCTGCACATAGCCCTCAGCGGTTGCCGCTGGCAACGCGGGAGCGCCCTCGGCTTCGAACTTTCTCAGGTCATCGTCGCGCGTTTCCAATGTGGTCTCCAGCACCCAGGCGCGCACACGGAGGTACGAAGCCTCGATCATCCCTCGCTTTGCGGCCACTATAGTGATGCCACGGTATCTCGTCAAAGGGATGGCCCCGCCGCTGCCGTATTCGAGGCGATCTACGGCAACGTGCCCGTCTACGGCCTCGCGAAAGCCGCCGGGCGCATCCCTGCCACCCGCCGCCCCACCCCGGCATACCAAGCATCAGCCCTGGTATGGCCCTTTCACTTCCCCCCAGCCCCAGGCGGGCATTGGCGAGTCCGACGGGGGCGGTGATGCGCCGGGTTGGGAGTTGAGCACCGCCAGGCGCGAGCCCCATTCGATGTAGGCGACGAAGGCCGAGCGGAATTCCGGATCGTCAGGAAGTCCCGTCTCGTCGGCACAGTCAAAAAGCAGATTCACCCACCGCCGCCGCTGCTCCTCAGTCAATGAACGACCGAGATGGCGTGAGATCATGTGCGCGTGGCCGCCATGCTCCGCGCTGTAGGTCTTCGGCCCACCGCACACCTCGGCGATAAACTGGGTGACGTACGACGCGTGCTGCGGGTCCATCCCCGCAAAGAGCGAGGCAAGTACCGCATCCTGCTTCACGCGATCGTAGAACAGCGCCACCATGCGCTCGAAAACTCCTTCTCCACCTGCCCACGCATAGAGTGAGGGTGGTTGCGTATCTGACATGATCGTTCTCCTCGTTCGGGTATTGCTGGGCAAAGGACTACCGATTCCACGCTACCAGCGTCCCGGAGTCGCGTCTACTACCCGTTTCGGCAGGTCGTCGGTAGTGCGTATGATGAGGATGCTCAGCATTGGTGCGGGAGTCGTCTTGTGACATTCCGCGTCTATTGAAACGGTGCAGGGTCGAACCCGACCCACTTCACCGCCGGGACGGCCGCGAAGCGCCGCGCCATCACTTCCAACGCCTGCACATTGTCATCCACCAGCATGAAGCGCCGCCCGAGCGCGAGGCAGGCCGCGCCCGTCGTGCCACTGCCCGCGAAGCAGTCCAGCACGAGATCGCCGGGGTTGGACGACGCGGCAATGACCCGCGTGAGGATGCCGACGGGCTTCTGTGTCGGATATCCCGTCCGCTCCTTGCTGTTGGTCGGCACGATCGTGTGCCACCAGGTGTCGGTCGGCAACTTACCGCGCACCGCTTTCTCCGGCCCGACGAGCGATGGCGCCATGTACGGGATGCGTCCGACCGCCTCCGCGTTGAACGTGTATCGTGCCGGATTCTTGACATAGACGAGGATTGTATCGTGCTTCGGCGGCCACTTCTTTTTCGTGCGGCCGCCGTAATCGTAGGCCCAGATCACCTCATTGAGAAAACAGCGCCGCCCGAAGATCAGATCGAGCAGCACCTTGCAGTAGTGCGCCTCGCGGTAATCAATGTGGAAATAAAGCGTCCCATCGGGCGCGAGCACCCGGTGCGCTTCGACAAGCCGCGGCTCCAGGAAGGCAAGGTAGTCATCGAAAACATCGGCGTACGCACGCGTCCCGATTTTGACGGTCGCGTAGCGTGCGCCCTGGAAGCCGCTGCGGTCGCCAGCGGCGGCGCGGACGGTCTTGATCTGTGTGTGGCCCTGCGTCTTGCCGGTATTGAAGGGTGGGTCGAGATAGATCAGCGGCACGGAGCGATCCGGCATCGCCCGGAGGACCGGCAAGTTATCACCGAAGACGATGCGGCCCGTCATCATCCGCCCCCTGTGGCGACGATCGGAGAAGCGCTTTTGCGTACGGTACTACATGCCCCGGCAGATTGTCGCAGGCGCGGCCAGCACGCGTTTAAAAAACTTCAAGTTGACGAAATACGTCATGAAATGGTATGATTGAGGGTACACAACGATGTGTACGGACACGCGCAACTGTTGCACCGTAAGGGGCGCTCACCAGCATGGACCGACCGCATGGCAGCACTCGCCGCACGATTATCGAATCACTCAAACGGCAGAACGGTCTGACCGCGAACGAACTCGCCGGGATGCTCGACATCACGAGCATGGCGGTGCGCAAGCACCTGACGCAGTTGGAAGCGGAAGAGCTGATCACCTCCACCGTCGAGCGGCGTCCGGTGGGCCGCCCCGTCAATCATTTCCACCTGACGGAGGCAGCAGAGCGGCTCTTTCCGAACACCTCGGACCGGCTGACCGTCGAACTGCTCACCGATCTCCGCATCCTCAGCGGCGAGGAGACGGTGGACCGCCTCTTCGAGCGGCGCACCGACCGGCTGGCAGAGGAACTGAACGCCGCGATGGAGGGGCAGACACTCGAAGCGCGGCTCGAAACGCTGAAGGCGCATCTCGACAAGAACGGCTACCTCGCCGCTTGGGAGAAGACGCCGGAGGGCGATTACCTCCTCAAAGAGTTCCACTGCGCGGTGAGCAGCGTCGCGCAGACCTTCACGCAGCCATGCGTCTCCGAACTCGATCTCTTCCGGCGGCTCCTGCCTGGCGTCTCCGTCACCCGCGAGCACCACATGACGGACGGCGAGCATCTCTGCTGCTACCGCATCCGCGTCAGCGAAGCCGCGACCGCCGTTTCGTAATCCGGCTGATGATCTGAGGAAGCTCGTATGGCGACGACAAAGCAGACACACGAAATGCTCATCGAGCAATATATCGAGCAGAATCCACACCGACCCGGCCTCGATGAGGCGCGGCTCATCGGGTATGGGGTAGCGGTCTGGGCGCTCATCGGATACCTTGGCGGGGCGATGGGAGATGTTCAGCGCGTGGCGGAAGATTACGATATCCCTGTCGAGGCGGTTGAGGCGGCGATTGCGTACTACAACGAGCATCAGATATTGATTGATGCACGACGCGCCGCGAACCGCGTCATTGATGCCGCGTAGTTCAACGTGGCGCGCTTCTATCTTGACCATAATGTGTCACAGAAAATTGCCCCGCTCCTCCGCACGGCGGGGCATGATGTTCTCACCGCGTGTGAGTTGGGGATGGAAGCCGCCGGAGATGAAGAGCATCTCCTTGTGGCGGCGAAGAGTGGCCGCATCCTCGTCACCTGCAATGTGAAGGATTTTCGCCTGTTGCACGATGCGTGGCAGCGATGGTCGCGGGATTGGGATGTTGTCCAGCGTCATGCCGGTATTCTCATCATCCCTGACAACTGGCTGGCTCCTCATGCCGCACGGCACCTCGATGCGTTTGTCCAGACCGTGCCGTCAGTCGTCAACGACTTGCATGAGTGGCATCAAATCTGGCGTCATCGAATAGCACGGCGATAGACTCGCGATTCGTTATCCGGTCCTTCATTTATCCACCAGAACCGTTCCGCGACGCCCATGCCACCGGCGACACGGTTGCCGTACGCGCGGACAGCCTCCGGCATCGGCGTCGTGGGGAAGAGCGAGGGGAGTTGCGAGGTGTAGCAGCCAATCGCGCGCACCTTCGTTTCCAGCCACGGCGCGATATCAACGGTTTCCGAGGTCGCGTTCGTAAGGATGGGGGCGTTCATGCGCGGCGCGTACTCCGCTTCATCCGCCGCGTACGGGTAATCCTCGTAACCACGCACGCGGATACCGCGCGCCGCGAGAAGGAGCATTGCCGCATCGAAGTGCGGCGCGAGAAACGAGTGCGCGGCGGGCATACCAGACTTTTCCCTCATGATCGGGCGCGCCGATCGAGGAAATCGAGGACAATCGTGTTGAACCACTCCGGGCGCTCGAGCGGCGGGGCATGCCCCGTTTTCGGCAGGATGCAGAGTTCGGCGTCCGGCAGGAGGTGGTACATCTCCGTTGGGATGCGGATGGGGAAGAAGAAGTCGCGGTCACCGTGGACGATGAGCGTCGGCGCGTGGATGCCGGCGAGTTCCGCCGCAGCCGGGAAGTCTTCGCTGTGGGCGTGCGTGCCGAGCGCGATAAACGCTTCGCTGACGCGCCGCCAGTGATCGGGGCCGAGGGCGATGTGGCGGGCTTGTGCCGCTGCCTGATCGCGGACGAGTGAGTCCGGTGTCTGCGTCCGCCACCACGCACGGATCTGCGCATCATATTCGTATGTCCCGCCCGCGAGGATAAGCGCGCGCGGCAGCGATGGCGCGTCCAATCCGAGCGTGAGCAGGAGCATCGCACCGGTGCTCTCCCCGCAAAACGCCGCACGCGTGATGCCGAGCGCCGCGCAGAAGGCGACGATGTCCCGCGCGAACTGCCGGTGATTCATCGCCGGGAGGCCACCGGGATTGTCCGTCCGGCCGTGGCCGCGCAGATCGGGGATCAGCAGCCGATGATGACGCGCGAACACCGGCGTTTGATGCTGCCACATGTCGCCACTCTGCTGGAATCCGTGCAGCAGCACAAGCGACGGCGCGGCCGCGCTCCCATCTTCATCGTAGTACATGCGTAGATCATTGACGGTGACATAGGGCATCGGGAAACCTCACCCCCGGCCCCTCTCCATTGCTCTGGCAATGGAGAGGGGGAGCGGGACTGCTCAGTCCGCAGGCCTCGATCCTTCATCGCGCAGCCGTTTCGCGCCGCACAATTGCTCGACGGGCTGGCCGATGATCGCCTCGACATCGTCCATCAGTGCGCGGATTTTCCCTTCGGTGCGGATGATCAGGGCGTATCGCACGGCGTTGGACCGCTCGCGATACCGTTCCCGCACCGAAGCACAGCGATCGGCGAGGCAGATAACGCCGTCATAATGCGCGAGGCCGTCCGCGATGGTGACCGCTTTTTCCTCCCATGTCCGCGGGCGGTAGTCGGCGGGCGGCAACCCGACAGAGGCCGCTTCCTCAGCATTCATGCCGCCGCTACTATGGACGATGCAGAAACGCGCGAGCAGCGGTTGCCCCCGCGCGAGGAGCAGTTGATACCCCTCCCAGCAGTGCATGATGCCGTCGTGCGTCACGTCGCGCCCAATGTCGTGCAATATGCCGCCTGTCCGCGCCAGCGTTGGGTTAACAACCATCCCGGCGGTGGCCAGCGCGTCCGCGATCTGCCCCGCGAGCCGCGCCACGGTCATGCTGTGCGCGCCCCACGCCTCATTGAGCGGGACATACCGCGCCAGTAGCGCCCGCGCGTCTTCCTCCGATAATACCGTTTCTGCTCCCATGCCCACATGCCTTTCATCCAACATCGTCGCCGAGGGCAGTGTACAATACTGCCATGCAATCGCTGCCCACCGCGCCCCCCTCCCTGTCATCCGCACAATCGCCCGCCCCGACGTGGGGCCGGCAACTGCTCACCGGCCATCGCGGTGCGGCCGCCTATGCGCGGGCAAACAGCCTCGCTTCCTTTCTTATGGCTATCGAGATGGGCGCGGATGTCCTCGAATGCGATGTGCGGATGACGCGGGATCGCGTGCTCGTCCTCGCGCATGATGGCATCGTCGGGCGCGGGCGGGCGGTCGCACGGGTCGCGTGGGAGACGGAAGCGACGCTACGGGCACGCGTGCCGGGCCCCCTTTCACTCGCCGATCTGCTTTCCGTCGTGCAGGCGCGCGGCGTGCTCCTCAATGTGGACCTCAAAGCGCCGGAAGCGGAAGTCGCGCTCGTCGGCATGCTCGCCGCGCACGACCTCTTGCACCGGACGGTCGTCACCTCCCGCGCGTCATATCAACTGCGGCGGTTGCGCGCGCTCGCCCCGGCGCTACGATTGGGGTTATCGAAGGGATCAAGCCCGCCGCACGGCCCGCACGGCGCACCGGAATGGGCGGCGCTCGTCAGCCAGCGTCCCCTCCTACCGTCGCTGTTGCCCGCCATCCTCCGCCGCACCCGCGCCGACGCCGCCTATCTCCAGCACCGTCTCATCACGCCGCCGCTCGTCGCCGCCTTGCACCGGGCGGGCTTCGGCCTCTATGCCTGGACGGTGGATGAACCAGCCGACGCCGCACGACTGCTCGGCTGGGGCGTGGACGGCATCACGACAAACCGGCCCGACCGCATCCGCTCGCTGGTACGCACGTCCCCGAACGGGGTCTACCAAGGGGGAGGGCCGCATGGCCGTCACAATTCTCGCTGAAGAGGGTATATGGATCATTCCGCCCCGGTCGCCGAAAGAATCGGCCTATCGCATCGTCCGGCGCGCCGAGGGCCGGTGGGCCGCCCAAGCCACAACGGCGGAGCGGTACGCCGAAGGGGGCGATTGGTTCCCACCATTTGCGTCCGTCTTAACGGCGGAGGAGGCCTGCACCGCTCTCCTTCGGCGCATGGCGACGCAGATCAAGGACCGCGCCTACCTCGACGATGTCGTTCGTGAGATCACCCGTGCAACCGGCGCACCCCCGCCCGCATAGAGAGTTTCGTCGCTCGTTACTCATTACGCCGCTGGTTGTGCCCGCTGAGTACGTATGTTATGCTTATAATGTGTACGTACAACAAGGCGTGCATACGAGAAGGACAAGGAGGGATTCCATGCGCGGACAGAAACGAACCCGGCGGCTCCGGCGACATACCGCCTGGAGTTTCCTCACGGTGATGGCGCTCTTCGGCGCGGTGATAACTGCCTGGATTGCCGCGCCCGCCAGCGCGGCGACAGGCTTCGCGAGCCCGGCCTTCCAGACGCAATGGACGGCGGGCGAAGCGCTCACGCCGAACTTCTGGGGGCCACTCTCCCTCGCACGCGAGGGACAAAACGAACCATACGTCGAGGGCAAACTGGCGGACGGAACGAGCGGCATGCGCCTCGTGCAGTATTTCGACAAGGCGCGCATGGAGTTGACGAACCCGGCGTCAGGCATCATCACCAACGGCCTGCTCGCGACGGAACTGATCACCGGCAAACTCCAACTGGGTGATAACTCGTTCCAGACACTCCAGCCCGCCGGTGTCCCGGTCGCGGGTGACCCAGACAATGTCGGCCCGACCTATGCCTCGATCAATATGAACGCGACGACGCTCCTCGCCAACACCCCTGCGGCCGCTGGCTCGCCAACGACCCGCCTGCTCAGCGCGACGGGCACGCTCGGCACCTATACCGGCGCCTATGCGAGCGATCCGCAGGGAACGATCGCGGCCTACGACACGGATACGCAGCACAATGTCCCCGCCGCCTTCGCGACGTACCGCACCAAGGCGGGGTTACTGACCATCGGCTTCGCGATCTCCGAGCCATTCTGGTCGAATGTCAAGGTCGCGGGAGTGCAGAAAGACGTGCTCGTGCAGGCATTCCAGCGGCGCGTCCTCACCTACACACCGACGAATAACGACCCATTCAAAGTCGAGATGGGCAATATCGGCCAGCACTATTACATCTGGCGCTACCAATCACCGCAGACGCCGTCCGTCACCGCTACCGCGACCACCGTGACGGACACGACCGCGCCGAAACTCTCCGCAGTCACTGTTCCCGTCATGACGCCAAACTCCTTCACGGTGACATGGCAAACGAATGAGCCGGCCTCGAGTGAGTTGCTCTACGGCACCACGACCAACTACGAGCAGATCAATGACCATCTCAAGGGTCTGTTCACGGTGGATCACCAGGTCGTCATTACGGGTCTCACTCCCGGCACGACCTACCACTTCCGTATCCAATCGCGCGATCCATCGGGCAACCTGACACGAGACGATCAGGATCGCAGCTTCACCCTTCCCGCCGTCGCGAACGTGCCGGTAATCAGCAACATTGTCGTATCGAAGACCACCGTGACGACATTCACCGTGACCTGGACGACGAATATCCCGAGCAAGTCACGGATCGAGTACGCGGCCCGGCCCGATTCGTCTGACTATAGCCGCTATCGCCCCGGTGATAATGGAGACCCCACCGGCACCGGCCACAATGCCACGGCGATTTCTCTGGAGGCGACCAGGATCTACCGCTTCCGCATCGTCTCCGTCCTCAATGATGGTACCGCGAGCGCATCGGACGATGCCGCGATCGCCTATCCAAACAACTTTGTGCAGACAAAGGCGGCAACCAGCGCATTGAACATCAGTGGGCTGAGCGCCGCTCAGGACAAGCCCAGTCATCCGACGACTATCTCGTTCATGACTGATCGCCCCGCCTCGATCATTATTGAGGTTGGCACGACGAACGCACTCGGCGGCGGGTATTTTTACGGGTCGTTGGATGATCCGCAAGGGGTACGGGATTATCCCTACCCATTTAGCCGCTCATTGCACAACGTCAATCTGAACCTGACGGTCGGCGTTACGTACTACTATCGCGTCTATGTCTACGATGAGCAGGGCACCGCGATATCAGACATCAAGACGTATACCGTCACGTAAATCGTTCGCACAAAAGCCCCCTCCCACGCCGGGAGGGGGCTTTTCTTACCCTGCTGGCCTTTTTCCCTACCGGTAGGAGGCGGCCTGCATGTCGAAGAGTTCAGCGTAGCGGCCACCCTTGAGGATCAGTTCGTCGTGGCCGCCGTTCTCGATCACGCGGCCATCCTCGATGACAACGATCCGGCCCGCCATCCGCACCGTGCTGAAACGGTGGGAGATCAGCACCGCCATCTTCCCTTCCGTCAGTTCACTGAATGCCTGGAAGACTTCGTACTCGCTACGCACATCGAGCGACGAGGTCGGCTCATCGAGGATCAGGAGATCCGCGTCGCGCATGAAGGCGCGGGCAAGCGCAACCTTCTGCCACTGGCCGATGCTCAGTTCCTGCCCATCCTGGAACCAGCGGCCAAGCGGCGTCTCATACCCCTGCGGCAACCCGGCGATCACCGAATCCGCACCCGCCTCGACGGCGGAACGTGCGATGCGCCCGCTGTCCTCAATCGCCTCGATGCGCCCGAAGCCGATGTTCTCGCCCGCCGTCAGTTGGTATTTCACGTAGTCCTGAAAGATGACGCCGACGCGGGAGCGTAACTCCGCCGGATCGAATTCCCGAAGGTCAATGCCGTCAATCGTGATCGTCCCTTCGGTCGGGTCATAGAGCCGCGTGAGCAGTTTGACGAGCGTCGTCTTGCCCGCGCCGTTCGCCCCGACGAGCGCGACCGTCTCCCCCGGCCGGATGGCGAAGGAGATGTCCTCCAGCACCCATTTCTCCGTGCCCGGATACTTGAAACTGACGTGATCGAGCACGATCCCCTCGTGGATCGGCTGCGGCACCGGCAAGGGATCGGCGCGCACCGGCAGTTCCGGCGCGTAGGCGAGGAAGGCGAAGAGATTACTCAGGAAGAGCGAGTTCTCGTAGGTGCTGCCGATGCCGGAGAGGATATTGGAGACCTGCGACTGGCTCTGCTGGAAGGCCTGGTAGTAGAGTGTCAGCCCGCCGACCGTGATCCGGCCCGCGATCACCTCCAACACAACGTAAATATAGGTCAGGCCGGAGACGACCGTGCCGAGCGCGCCGAGCGCGAACTGCGATGCGGTGCGGCGCACGGTGAGGTCGCGATTCTCCTTGTAGAACTTGGCGAAAATCTGCCGATAGCGCTCCAGGAGTGTGCCGTGCAGGCCGAAGATGCGCAGTTCCTTGACCGGTGAATCGGTCGTCAGCAGGTAGCCGAGGTAGTTCAGTTTCCGCTGCTCCGGCGCGCGTCCGGTGAGCAGGGAGAAGAACTGCCCGCTGTACTTCGCCTGGTAGATAAACGACGGGATCGAGACCGCGATGACGAGCAGCACCAGCCACCACGAGAGCGACGCCAGCACGCCGATCACCGCGACGAGCGTCACGGTGCTGCGGAGTAAGCCGAACAACTGCGTGACCATCTGGCTCGGCCGATACCCCGCCTCGCGCCGCGCATTCTCCAGTTTGTCATAGAACTGCGCGTTCTCGAAATAGGAGAGATCGAGCGCGTTCGCCTTCTCCATCAGCCGCACGCTGATATGATTCGAGAGGAGATCGCTTTGTAAACTCGTCACCAACTGGCTCACCGTCTGCAGGAGGGACGCGAGCAACTGCACGCCGAACCAGAGCGCGACAAGCACGAGCACATGCTGCGTCTCGATGCGGGTCTGCACCCGGAATGCCGTGATGACGCCGTCCACAATCGCCTTCGAGAAGTAGAGCGCGATGGCGGGCAACAGGCCTTGCACGACGGTGAGGATCGCGTTCGTCGTGGCGAAGCGGGGCGTCGCCTGCCAGACGAGGCCAAGCGCCTTGGGTACCATCTGAAAGGCCAGCCGGGCACGGGCGCGGAACGTCTCAGGCTGATTGGGGCGGACGGGTCGGCTGTCACGCATCTTTGCGCGGGGGGAAGAATCTGCCAATCGTTGAAACTCCTTCATACTGATCTGAGAGACGCTGGGCAACATTGTCACACTTGGCATTGACAACGCATATGCCGGCGGCTTTACTCCGATACGATACTGCCAATATGGCTAGGTCGTGGGGAGCAATGAGCAATGAGTAGGAGACCCCTCCGCGTCATCCTCGATTGTGATACCGCCAATGAGATAGACGACCAGTTCGCAATCGCCTATGCGCTCGGCTCCCCGGCGCTCGATGTGCGCGGCGTGATCTCCGTACAGAACACGCTGATCCACGGCGCGGGCTCGGTCGAGCGGTATCAGGAGGAGGCGGAGCGTGTCGTCGCGCTCTGTGGCAAAGCGGGCAGCGTCCCTTGTCTGCGCGGCGCGATTGGCCCGATGGAGACGCGCGAAACGCCCGTACCGAGCGAGGGATTGGACTTTCTCATTGCTGAGGCGAAACAGGGGCCATTGACGATCATCGCGACCGGGCCGATCACGGACATCGCCTCGCTCCTGCTCGTCGCGCCGGAGGTGCGGGAGCATCTGCACGTCGTCTGGCTCGGCGGCTTCCCCGATGTCGCGACGTACACGCGCTGGCGATTGGGTGAACTGAATGGACGGGCGGATATCGCGGCGTGGCGCGTCCTGTTTGAGCAACCCGTCACGCTGCTGCAATTGCCCGGCTGGCCCGGCGTGGCGAAACTGGTGGTCGAGTACGGCCCCTACCTGGAGGAACTGCGCGCCCTGAATCGCCCGGTCGCGACCTATCTCGCCGAGATTTCCGATGCCTGGCGATCGCACCGCGAGGCACTCGGCTACGGCCCGCAACGGCGCAAAATTCTCTGGGATGTCGCCAATGTCGCTGCCGTCATCAACCCCGCGTCCGTGACTGTCACGCCGACCGCAACGCCGACGCTCGATGTCGCCGGAGCGCACGATTTCGACCAGACGGGCCGCACCGTTGATGTCGTGACCGACCTCGATGCCGCGTGGATCCTCGCTGATCTCCGTGCGGCGCTGCTCCGGCTCCCGAGGTCATAGCGGACGATTGCACAAGCGTTCTCCCCGTGGCGTCGTTCCTGCGAATCTCCGTGCGGAAACGCGATGAGTGCCGCACCGTGACAAGTAGGGTCTTGTGCTAGTTGGGGAAGGCGAGTGCCTTGATCTGCAAGGCGTCCGCCTTTCCCAGCAAGCGGTTGAGGTAGACACATACCGTGTGCGCGGTCAGCTTGCTTTCCAGGCGTGCGCGTAATCCTGCAAAGGTGTGGGCATGGTTCCTGCCGATCCCCAACTGGTCAGTCAACTGCTCGTTGACCGTCTCGATGATCTGCCGGAACCCGTTCAGTAGTCGGATGAACGCCGGATCGCGCGCGGGCTTCTGGTTGCTGCGCAAGGGCGTGAGCAGCGTCACCTGCCGCTCCTCCTGCAACGCCGCTGCCAACGGTGCGCTGACGTAGCCCTTGTCGCCGAAGACGACCAAGTCGTGGTGACTCCCCAACAGTTCGGGGGCGACGACGACATCATTGATGCTGGCCGGAGCAAGGATGAAGTCACGGATCACTCCCGTCAGCGTCACGAGCAGGTGCAGTTTGTAGCCGAAGATCGTCTGTTTCTTGGTCGTCACTCGCCCGAAGGCCGCGCCATGCTCACGCCAATGGTCGGCACTCGCCGCGCCCGGCACGAGATGGAAGCCGATCACCGGCACGGGCATGCTGTCAATCACACACTGCCGATCGTGTGCGTAATCGAGCAGCACGAGCAACCGCTGGCGAATCAGCGTCAGGGCATCGCTCAAGTGGACTAAGCCGTATGAGTGAGGGTCTTCCGCAATCGCGGTGAAGCATGACTGAATACTCGATACACTCCTTCGCATCCCGTGTCCTCTCGCGAAGGAGCTCGCCATGCGTCTCACTACCGTTTTTCCGCAGTTTCGTGGGCT
>Ga0102924_1000325_pt1 | contig 60269 bp, 55 predicted proteins | sample PaiPotPPM11metaG_FD_80116 | JGI IMG/M metagenome (GOLD analysis project Ga0102924, IMG submission 80116) | Iron sulfur acid spring bacterial and archeal communities from Banff, Canada, to study Microbial Dark Matter (Phase II) - Paint Pots PPM... ... | reverse complement strand
TTGTTGAAAACAAACGAATGGCTCCGGTTCGTTTTGCAAAACGAACCGGAGATTCAGCATGGAAACAGGGTTCGGCCAACGGGAGCCTGTCAGTCCCGCACAGAGTGCTTGTGACCGTGCGCTTTTTCCAAAATCCAGGCGGCGCTGGCAGTTAAATCTTTTATTATGATGAAGTTGAGTGGATTGTACAGAACAAGTTACAATAGACCATCTTAGAATAATCAAGTTCTGAAAATTGTGAGGAGACTTGAAGAGGAATGTGCGCCCGTAAAAGAGAATGTTTAGGGGCAAACCCAAACTCGATTGAAAACAAAGGACGACTCGAGGACCAAACCCATCAAAAGCCACTGGGCAAAGCCATTAAGATAAAATAACTCCTGTATTATGAGTAAGATACTTCAATTTCCAGGGAAAATCCAAGCCTTTGATTTAGAATCAATAAGTTAAAAGGACAGCGAAGGGCCGTGAGGCACAAAGTTATAAATACGGTGTAAGTCGGCGCCGGATACGGTCGAAATTTCAAGCTGGGGCACCCTGCTCTGGCAGATGAACGCAAGCTCGCTCTGGGACGGGAAAAGTTGGCTGGGACCGTCGTTCACGTCATTTTGATGCTTGATTTTTAAATGTCCAGCCTGTAACATCGCGCTTTGGCTGAACGGGCGGTAAAGCCCAGAGCCACTTGTCAAAGCCAAGCAGGTTGCTGATAATATTGAGGAAACAGGCCAAACCCATGAGCGAAAACGCCAATCCCAAAAATCCCAGCCGTCGCGAAGCCTTTCGCAAGTTCGCATTTGGCGCGGGAGCAATCACTGCCTTCCCGATCTTGGGCCAGGCGGAGAGCATGTCCCACATGGGCGGAATGAGTATGCCCCCGGTGGCTGCGCAGGCCGCATCCACCCCAAACGCGGAGTGGAAGCCGCTCTTCTTTGACGATCACCAGAATGAAACGGTGATCGCGCTGAGCGAGCTCATCATTCCCGCCACCGACACGGGCGGCGCCAAGGCTGCGCAGGTGAACCGCTACTTTGACCTGGTGCTCAACGAATCAGATCCCGACCGGCAGAAGGAATTTCTGGAAGGCTTGGCCTGGATTGACGGACGGGCCTTGATGCTTCACAACAAACCGTTTATCGATCTGACGGCAGAACAACAGACGGCGTTGCTCGAGCCGCTCGCCGATCAGAAGAACACCAATCCGGAAGATCATACCGGCGTCCGCTTTTTTAACGAGTTGAAAGGCTGGACCATCTTCGCCTATTATTCGTCTGAAATCGGCAGCATCCAGGAACTTCACTATGACGGGATGAACTATCACACCGAGTTTCCAGGCGCTTGCAAGCATCCTGAACATCAAAGCTGAGGGAAAAACCAACTATGAAGCTGGCTAAACTAGCAATTCCATTGCTTTCTCTGTTTATCCTGAGTCTGGCATTTATATCCGCTTCCCTGGCCCAACCCGCCGCAAAGGCGGACGGTGGCGCGCTCTTTAAGGGCAAGTGCACCATGTGCCACGGGCCGGACGGAAAGGGCTACCCTGCGATTAAGACCCCCGATTTCACCAGTCCAAAGTGGCAGGCGTCGATGACGGATAAGCAGATCATCGACATCATCAAAAACGGCAAAAAGGGTACGGCCATGATGGCCTTCGGCAGCCAGTTTAGCGACGCCCAGATTGTGGCCCTGAAGGATTACATTCGCTCTTTAAATAGCGCCAAGAAATAGAAAGCCGTCAGTAATCAGCAAAGGAAAACCAACCGGGGCAAGCTGATGGCTGAACGCTGATTGCTGATAGCTTCTTAAGAGGTATATCCGTTGGACAAACTGCGTCTGGGGATCATCGGTTCGGGTTTTGTTTCGAGCATCCATGCGGAAGCCTTGGAGGAAGTGCCGGAGGCGGTGGTGGTGGCCGCTTGCTCATCAAACTCCAAAAACGTGGAAGAGTTCGCCCGCAAGTGGCGCATCCCGGAAACCACCACGGATTACCGCAAGCTTATCAAACGCAAGGATATTGACGCCATCGTGGTGGGCATTCCTAATGACCTGCACCGCCCGGTGGTGGAAGCCGCGGCCAAGACAGGTAAGCACGTCATCCTGGAAAAGCCACTTGCCCACACTTATGCGGACGGCAAGGCCATGGTGGATGCTTGCCGCAAACATAAGGTGAAGCTGGCCTATGCCGAGACCATTTGTTTTTCGCCCAAGTACGTCCGCGCCAAAAAGCTGGCGGACGAAGGCGCCATCGGCAAGCTTTATATGGTGAAGCAGGGTGAAAAGCACTCCGGGCCGCACTCCGATTGGTTTTATGACATCCGGCGTTCCGGCGGCGGCGCCATTATGGACATGGGTTGCCACGGCATCGAATGGGCGCGCTGGATGTTCGGTAAAGCCCAGCCAAAAAGCGTTTACGCCCATTGCCAGCGTGTTGCCCACACCCAACGCACGAAAGGTGAGGACAATTCCGTGCTGGTGCTGGAGTTCGAGGGCGGTGGCATTGCCGTGATTGAGGATAGCTGGGCCAAGCAGGGCGGCATGGATGACCGCGTTGAGCTTTATGGCACGGAGGGCGTGGTGCTGTGCGATCTGCTACACGGCAGCTCCATGGAGACTTATAGCGCCAAGGGCTACGGTTACGCCGTGGAAAAGGCTGGCGAAACCAAGGGCTGGACGTTTACCGTGTTCGAGGAAGCTCACATCTATGGATTTCCGCACGAGATGCGCCACTTTGTGCGCTCGATCCTCAACAACCAGCAGCCCGCTGAAACCGGTGACGACGGTCTGGCAACACTTGAGATCATTTACGCCGCTTATGAATCTGCCGGCGCCGGTAAAAAGATTACTTGGCCCTACAAGCCCAGGAATCCGAATGACGTTCCCGTCAACGGCTGGCTGAACCCATAATCGTAGCGCCGCCATCTTGGCGGCGTATTGGGTAGCCGCGGCGAACGATTATTCTCGCCATGGGCTCTTCGTCAGGGCATGGTTAGCCAAGCCTTTGCACGGGCCTAATCGAGTACCGGTTTTAGCCGCGATCGAGCCCCGGGCGCAATTCACTTCCAATTCCAACCTTTAATCTCAATCCATCGAAAAAATAGGACGGACCGCTTGACTTTCGCTTTTTATTCGCCCACCCTGCAAGGGTCATGGCGAAGGGATGGAGCGCGGCAAGCTGCGAGACCGAAAGCGCAGACTTCCGCGCTTCAGGAAGCCTGCGGCTTGTGGCCTGCAAGGGATAAATGCCGCAGAGTTTCTGGAAAGCGAAACTTTGCGCTGCTCAATAGGACGACTGTAGGCCAGTATCACTGCTAGGATAGGGCCTTATCCTGTGTTGCTGAAGCGCAGATCTGCACTCTCGGCCAGCTTAGTTTGTCCCTTTGCCTCTCGGCCATTGCGTGAGATCATGAAGTTGATGGCCCAAACAGGGGCCAAGTGAGGTACAGCAATGACCATCAACCTCAAGCCCGAACAGGAACGGATCATCCAAGAGGAAATCAAGAATGGCCACTTCCGCACTCCCGCTGAGGTGCTGGATCACGCTTTGGCCGCCTTGCAAGAGAAGGAACACAAGCGCAGAGCCACAACACCGCGGAAGAACTTGGCGCAATTCCTAATGGAATCTCCACTGGCTGGCGCGGAGTTGAATTTGGAGAGGCGGAAAGATTAGGGACGTCCCATTGAACTATGAGCGGATTCCTGCTCGATACCAATGTGCTTTCCGAGTTCAACCGGCGAGGCGAACCAGACCAGCGCGTGAAGCTCTGGCTCGAAGCAGCCGACACCGAATCCCTTTACGCCTGTGTCCTCACCTTCGGAGAAATTCGATTGGGAATCGAGCTTCTTCCTCCCAGCAAGCGGCGTACGCAGTTGGAGCTATGGCTTGAGCGGGATTTACGCGACTGGTTCGAAGGCCGAATCCTGGCGGTCAATGAGCCGATTGCAAATCGGTGGGGGTTGCTTTGCGCCCAGGCGCAGTTGAAAGGGCGGCCTCTCTCAGTCATTGATGCTCTGCTCGCGGCAACCGCCCTCCAACACAATCTTACGGTCGTGTCACGCAGTGTGGGCGATTTCTCGGTTGTGGGGCTTGGCGTGATTAACCCGTGGGAGTCCTGAGCAGGTAGCGCAGACTTCCGCGCTTCAGGAAGTCTGCAGCTTGTGGCCTGCAAGATAAATGCCGCAGAGTTTCTGGAAAACGAAACTCTGCGCAATCTGCTGATCGGTAATGGAGGTGTTCCGATGAACGTCCAGCTCAAACCGGAACTGGAGAGATTCGTAGCCGAAAGGGTCAAGACCGGGCAATACGCCGACGCCAGCGATATCGTCAACGAAGCGCTGGAGGTGCTCAAGGAGCAGGAGGAGTTCACGCCTGAGCACGAGGCCACCCTGCGACGGGAAGTGCGGCGGGGGATCGAGCAGTTGGATGCAGGCCAGTCCGCCGTCTTCGATGCCGAAAAGATCATCGCCGAAGAACGTCCGCGGCGGGCGGGCGGAAGAGAACGCGATTGATGGCGGTGGTGCGCCGCTCGGCGCTGGCGGAGCACGACTACCGGGACATTTGGCGTTACATTGCCGCCGACAACCCCGGCGCCGCCGATCGGTTACTTCGGCGGATCGATTCCAAGCTGGAGTTGTACGCCCAGAATCCGGCACTGGGCACGGCCCGCGACGGCTTAGCTCCGGGGCTGCGAAGCTTTCCAGTTGGAAATTACCTGGTGTTTTACCGGATTGTGCCGCAAGGGATCGAACTGGTCCGCGTGCTGCACGGCGCGAGGGATTTGAAAGGGCTCCTTTAGCAATAGGGCAAGGCAAACGGCGCTTGAGTAGAGGCGGCTTTACGCCGCCATTTTGAGCGGCTTGTGGCCTGCAAGGGATAAATGCCGCAGAGTTTCTGGAAAGCGAAACTCTGCGCTACCTGCTTTTCGCACCGGTTTCGAAATCGTTGACTTTACTTTCGCGGAGTCGTATACCTGATGGCGTTGCTTGTGTGAATCGAGCGTGAGACCCGAATGGCGGATGGCAAGCGGGCGCTGACGGGAACAGTAGAGAGAAGGGAGATTCCAGCCTTGAAGATTCGAATCAATTTGAATGGCAAATGGCGGGACGACGATGTGGAACCGAGGCTGCTGCTGGTGCATTACCTGCGCGACGTCGCAGGGCTGACCGGCACGCACATTGGCTGCGAAAGCTCCATCTGCGGCGCGTGTACGGTGCTGGTGAACGGCGATGCGGTGAAGGCTTGCACCATGTTTGCCGTGCAGGCGAATGGCGCGGAGATTACGACCGTTGAAGGGCTGGCAACCAACGGCAAGCTGCATCCGCTGCAACAGGGATTTTGGGAAGAGCACGGCTTGCAGTGCGGCTTCTGCACGCCCGGCATGATTGTGGCCGCTCATCAACTGTTAAAGCGCAATCCTCACCCCACGCGGGAAGAAATTCGCAAAGGTCTGCAAGGCAATCTCTGCCGCTGCACGGGCTATCAGCACATTGTAAAAGCGGTGGAGTGGGCCGTGGAGAACAAGGAGCAGTAAGCAGGAAGCGGGAATTTACAACAAAGGATTCGAAGGAGGACAACATGGCCATCGCAATACTTGGTGAACGGATCAAGCGCAAAGAAGACCCTCGGCTGATTCAAGGCCGGAGCCACTACGTGGATGACTTTAAGCTGGATGGCATGTTGCACATGGCCTTTGCCCGCAGCATTTACGCCCACGCGCGCATCAAGTCCGTGGATGTGACGGCAGCCGAAAAGATGCCCGGCGTGATGGCTGTGCTCACGGGGGCCGACCTGAAAGGCAAGCTTGGCTTGGTGCCGTGCGCGGCGGGCATGGAAGGACTCAAAGTCCCGGATCACCCCTGCCTGGCTATCGATGAAGTTCGCTACGCCGGTGAGCCGGTGGCAGCGGTGATTGCCACGGACCGGTATCTGGCGCGCGATGCCGCTGAGAAAATTGAAGTCGATTACGAACCCCTTCCGGTGGTCGTGAATCCGGAAAAGGCGATCGAACCCGGTTCTCCCCTGGTCCATCAAAAACTGGGGGACAATCTCGCTTTTGTGGCAAAGCTCGAAGGCGGGGACTGGAAGGCGATTGAGGCCGATACGAGTTTGAAAGTTGTGAAGCAGCGCCTGGTGAACCAACGCCTGGCGCCCGCTTCTATGGAAACGCGAGGCGTGATTGCCAGTTACTCGCCGGGCGAGGACATGCTGACGGTTTGGTCGTCAACCCAGATTCCCCACATCCTGAAGACTCAGCTTGCCATCATGACCGGCCTGGATGAGGCCCGGTGCCGCGTGATTGCTCCGGAAGTGGGCGGGGCCTTCGGCTCCAAGTTGAACGTTTATGGCGAGGAAGGCGTGGCGTGCTTTGCGTCGCGAATGTTGGGGAAGCCGGTGAAATGGATTGAAGGCCGCCGGGAAAATATGCTGGCCACCATTCACGGGCGCGACCAGATCAACAATGTTGAGATCTACGTGCAACCGGATGGCAAAGTGATGGGCTTGAAATGCTGGATCATTGCTGACCTGGGCGCGTATCACCAGCTTCTGACGCCCGCCATCCCCACGCTGACTGCTTTGATGATTCTGGGCTGCTACAACATTCCCAACGTGTTCGTGGAAACCAAGGGCGTGTTCACCAACAAGATGGCGACGGATGCTTATCGCGGCGCCGGCCGGCCGGAAGCCACGTATATCATTGAACGCATCATGGATATTGCAGCGCGCGAAATGAACATGGACCCTGCCGAGTTCAGAATGAAGAATTTCCCGCAACCCAAGGAATTTCCGCTGGCATTGCCCACCGGCGTCACCTACGACACGGCGAATTATCAAAAGGCGCTCAAGAAGCTGACCAAGATTTCCGGGTATGCGAAGCTGCGCCGCGAGCAGGAAAAATTGCGGAAAAAGGGCAAGTATCTGGGCTTGGGTCTTTCGACTTATGTGGAAATTTGCGCCATGGGGCCCTCCAGCCGCATGCCCGCCGGCGGGTGGGAATTCGGTTCGGTACGCATTGATCCCACCGGGAAGGTTACGGTGTTGAGCGGGACTTCTCCGCACGGGCAGGGTGAAGAGACCACCTTCGCGCAGATCGTGGCGGAGGGCTTCGGCATTCCCTACGATGACGTGACCGTCTTCCACGGCGATACTGGAATGGTGCCGCTGGGGATTGGCACGTTCGGCAGCCGCACGACGGCGGTGGGCGGAACGGCAATTCACAATGCGGTCGAAAAACTGAAGAAGAAGATGGCTCGCATCGCCGCGCCCAAACTGGAAGTGAAGCCCGGCGAACTGATTTTTGAAAGTGGCAAGATTCAAACCAAAGACGGAGCGAAATCCGTGGCCTTTGGGGACATTGTGGCGGAGGCCATCTTTGCCAAGCAGCTTCCGCCCGGTATTGAGCCAGGGCTTGCAGAGCAGTTCGTTTTCGAGCCGCCTAATTACACCTTTCCTTTTGGCGCGCACTTGGCCGTGGTGGAGATTGACGCAGAAACCGGTGAGGTGAAACTGCGCAACTATTACGCGGTGGATGATTGCGGCCGGGTGTTGAATCCGATGCTGGTGGATGGCCAGATTCACGGCGGCCTGGCGCAGGGCATTGGCCAGGCGCTGTGGGAAGACCACGTCTACGATGAGAATGGACAGTTGCTCACCGGCACGCTGATGGATTACGCCATGCCCAAGGCCCACCAGTTTCCGTGGTTCGAGACATCGGGCATGGAAACGAGAACTCCTGTGAATCCATTGGGGGTGAAAGGCGTGGGCGAGGCCGGGACCATCGGATCGACCCCGGCGGTGGTCAACGCCGTGGTCGATGCGTTGAGCCAGCATGGGGTGCGGCACGTGGATATGCCGCTGAAGCCTGAAAAAATCTGGAGAATTTTGAATCAGCCAATGAGCGCCTAGGGGCACGGGTGCCGGGTAGTGGGACAGTTTGCTGTAGCGGCGGTCTCTGACCGCCGGAAGTTGTTGAAAATAGAATTCGGCGGTCAGAGACCGCCGCTACAGACGAAGGAGATGGTGATGATTACGGAACCGTTTGAATACCACAGTCCAACCACGCTAGAGGAAGCGTGGCAGGCGATGGCTGAAACCGGCGCGGACGGGAAGATTGTGGCCGGTGGACACAGCCTGATCCCCATAATGAAGCTGCGGCTGGCCAGTCCGAAATATCTGATCGACATTGGCAGAATCGAAGAACTGCGGAATATCCGTGAGGAAGATGGGCGGATTGAGATTGGCGCGTTGGCGACGCATTACCAGATTGAAGCCTCCGATTTACTGAAGCGCCTTTGCCCGCTCCTGCCGGAAACAGCATCGGAAATTGGAGACGTTCAAGTCCGGAACAAGGGGACGATCGGCGGCAGCCTGGCCCATGCCGATCCTGCTGCGGACTGGCCCGCCGCAATTCTGGCTCTTGAAGCGGAGATTGAGGCGCGCAGCGCGCGCGGTTCGCGATCGATTAAAGCTGCGGACTACTTTTTAGACCTGATGACTACCGCCCTCCAGCCGGATGAGATCCTGACCAGCATCCGCGTGCGGGCGATGCCGCCTCACACCGGCCAAGCTTACTTGAAGCTTCATCACCCGGCTTCGGGCTATGCGATGGTGGGTGTAGCCGCCTGCGTGACGCTTACAGAATCCGGGGCGGTGGCAAAGGCGGCTGTCGGGCTGACCGGCGCGGGGGCAAAGGCGGTTCGTGCTGTGGCTGTCGAGGAAGTGTTGAGCGGGAAATCGCCAACGAACCATAAATTGGATGAGGCGGCTGCGGTGGCCGCACAAGGATTGGAGTTGAACAGCGACCTTTACGCCTCGGCCGAATACCGGGGACATTTGGCGCGGGTGTATACGCGCCGGGCGCTGGCCAAGGCCGTGGAACGCGCGCGCGGTGCATCATCGCTGCAACCCGTGGCCGTCCAGGGTTGATACAAAACCGCCCCCACGAAAGCCGCGTTTTAACCATGAAAATTGAAGGCGCCTACAGCATTGCCGCACCTCGCGAAACCGTTTGGCAATACCTGATGAGCCCCGAATCCCTGGCGCACGCCTTGCTGGGTTGCGAGAAGCTGGAACCTGCGCCTGATGGCAGCTTCCAAGCCGTGCTCAAGATTGGCATTGGGGCAGTCAAGGGAACATATCAAGGCAGGATCGAGCTTGCAGATGTTGTCCCGCCGGTAAGCTATCGCATGAAGGTTGAGGGTAAGGGCGCGGGCGGCTTTGTGAGCGGTGAAGGCACGTTGAGCCTCTCTGCGGATAACCAGGGCGGAACGAAGATCCAATATTCAGGTGAAGCGCAGGTCGGAGGCTTGATCGCCAGCGTTGGCCAACGGTTGGTACAGGCCACGGCGCGGCAGGTGGTGAATCAGTTTTTCCAGGCGTTCAGCAAGCAGGTGCTCTCACCATCAGCAAAGTAACCCGCGAGGATTGATTGAAAAACGTCATCGTAGACGCACTCTTTTTCGCATTTGCAATTCCTGCCATGGCGGCGCCGCCGAAGACCATTCTGCTTTGGCCCAATGGGGCTCCGGGCGTGCTGGGCACAGCGGACGCGGACAAGCCAAGCCTTACCATTTATCTTCCCGATCACCCGAACGCAGCGCACTCCGGCATTGTCATTTGCCCTGGCGGCGGTTACCAAGAGCTGGCCATGACCTATGAAGGTCGTGATGTGGCCGAATGGCTGAATTCATTGGGTGTAGCCGGGTTTGTCTTGAAGTACCGCCTGGGTCCTCGCTACCACCACCCGGCGGAAATGGACGATGGACTGCGGGCGATGCGAATGGTGAGAGCTCACGCTGCTGAATATGGCATTCGGCCCGATCATCTGGGCATCTGGGGATTCTCCGCGGGCGGTCATCTCGCCTCAACGGTAGGAACGCATTTTGATAATGGCAATTCCAAGGCGCCAGACCCCATCGAGCGTGCGAGCTCGAGGCCGGACTTCATGGTGCTCGCGTATCCGGTGATCACCATGAAGGAACCATTCGTCCATAAGGGGTCCCGCCGGAACTTGTTGGGGGATCATCCCTCTCCGGAGCTGATTGATAACCTCTCGAATGAATTGCACGTCACATCCCAAACGCCTCCCACGTTCCTGTTCCAGACGGATTCTGACCCGGTGGTTCCGGTCGAAAACAGCGTGATGTTCTATATGGCGTTGCATAAGAACCACGTCCCGGCCGAGCTTCATATCTTTGAGCGTGGCCCCCACGGGGTAGGACTGGGGCAGAAGTATCCGGAACTCTCCATTTGGCCCACACTGGTTGACCACTGGTTGCGGCTGGAAGGTTTTTTGAAGTAGCCCGGATTCCCTCCTGCGCCGCAGGCCCCGCGCCTTGCACTGCCCCAAAACAGGGCATAACAAGGGCCGCGGTAATGACTCAGTTTGCTGTAGCGGCGCTCTATGAGCGCCGAACTTGTATCCTCAACGGTTTCCGGCGCTCATAGAGCGCCGCTACAGCAAACTGAGTCACTACCAGGACCGCCCTTTTCTTGACACAATGCTTCCTTATCCCCAACAATGGCTCATTGCCCTGAAGGAGCGCCAGAACGTCCGGGCGTCTTCCTGCCGGAAAGAATATCAAACGGCTGCGGAGGCCGGACCAGGAAGGACGATTTCTTCTTATGCGATGGAGCAAAGTCTTTATTCCTACCCTGCGCGAGGCGCCCGCCGACGCCGAAGCTCCCAGCCACCAGTTTCTGTTGCGCGCCGGTTACATCCGGCAGGTTGCGGCCGGGGTTTACGCCCATCTGTTCCTGGCGCAGCGTTCTTTCTTGAAGATCAACCAGATTATCCGTGAGGAGATGAACCGCATCGGCGCGCAGGAATTCTATCTGCCGGCGCTCAATCCCGCAGAGCTCTGGAAGGAATCGGGCCGCTGGGATCAGGTGGATGTGATCTTCAAGTTCAAGGATCGCAACCAGCACGATCTTTGTCTGGGTATCACGCACGAAGAGGAGATGACCAACATCGCCCGCAGCGAGCTGCGGTCTTATCGCCAGCTTCCCCAAATCTGGTATCAGATTCAGGAGAAGTTTCGCGACGAGCCCCGGCCCAAATCCGGCCTGCTCCGCCTGCGGCAGTTCATCATGAAGGATTCGTATTCCTTCGACCTGGACGAAGCGGGCCTCGACGTGAGCTACCAGAAACACGTTGACGCCTATCACCGCATTTTTGAGCGTTGCGGCCTGCGGTTTCTGCACGTCGAGGCGTTTTCCGGGATGATGGGTGGCAAGGTGTCCAGCGAATTCACGGCCCCGGCAGAAGTGGGCGAGGATTCTATCGCTGTGTGCGATTGCGGATATGCCGCGAACTTTGAGAAAGCGCAATCACGGCCCGCGCCGGTTGATGATCTTCCCGGCGATTCGCCTCCGGAGCCGTTTGCCACGCCAGGTAAGAAGACCATCGACGATCTTGTGAAATTTACTGCCGAGAGTCCGGCGCGGATGATCAAGACTCTGGATTTCTTTGTGGAGAGCCATCCCGTGGTGATCCTTTTGCGCGGGGATCACACTATGAGCGAGACGAAGCTGGCAATGACCTTGGGCACAGACGTTTTCCGGCCGGCAACCCCGGAGGAAGCATTTGCCTTGCATGGAGCTCATCTTGGATCGCTGGGGCCGGTGGGATTGAAGGGCGTGCGAATCATTGCGGACCTGGCCTTGGAGGGTCGAAAGAATCTGCTGGCCGGCGCCAACCGCGACGGCGAGCACCTTCGCAACGTCACTCCCAGCCGGGATTTTCAGGCTGAGTTCGCCGATGTCCGCCAGGTGGAGGAAGGCGACCCGTGCATTCAATGCGGGCGCCCGCTGCGTGTGACCAAAGCCATTGAGCTGGGCCACGTGTTCAAACTGGGCCGCCGGTATTCGGAGGCGATGCATGCCACGGTCCTCGATGAACAGGGCAAGGAGGTAACGCTCGTGATGGGTTCCTACGGCATAGGAGTTGAACGCATCCTGAGCGCCGCGGCGGAGCAAAATCACGATAAGGACGGTCTGTTTCTGCCCCGTCCCATTGCCCCGTTTGAGGTTATCCTCACGGCCGCCAATATGGATGATGCCGCGGTGCGCGCTGCCGCCGAATCACTTTATGATGAGTTGCTCAAGCACCGTGTGGATGCGCTCTTTGACGACCGTGACGAGCGGCCGGGCGTCAAATTCAAAGATGCGGACCTGGTCGGCGTTCCTTTCCGTATTACTGTGGGCAAACGGAAAATTGGCCAAGGTTTGGTGGAGTTGCTGGAACGCTCGACAAAGCAAGCGACGGATGTTAAGCTTCCAGAAGTGATCCCGGCGTTGAGGGGAAGGCTGGGATGCTAACTTCGGAGGGGCTCGAGGGGGTTGTCGAAGTTTCGCGGCAGGCACGGATGAAGCCGGAAAGAATAGACGGAGGGGCGGATTCGTATGCTCGCTCCAGGCACTTCTCAGACTTGCTAGGACCGGATTGTAAAATGTCAACCCTCGATTCGGGCCGGGGCCGCTTAAAGGGCATCGTCACGCTCGTCATTCTAGCGGCGATCGCATACTTTGCCGTTAAGACGATTCCGGTTTACGTTCAGAATTACGAGCTTGCGGATTACATCCAGAACCTTGCGGTTCAGGCCACCGTCTCTCGCTCGGCGCCCGAGGATATCCAGCGAAACATCGTCGATAAAGCCCATAGCCTGGATTTGCCCGTTAGCTTCGACAACGTGCAAGTGTCATCCAACATGGACGGAGTGAAGATCCATGTGGATTACACAGTTCCTATCGATTTGAAGGTCTACACACTTTCCTTGCACTTCAAACCTTCGGCTGAGAACCGGGCTTTGTAGATGTCAGCGCCCACCAAAAAACCGGCCACTAAGAACCCCGCTCGCCGCAAGCCTTCAGCATCTCTCATTCGCGGCATAGCCCTCAGTATTTTGGAAATCCTGATTAACTGGAAGAAAGAGATCACCGTCTTCGTTCTGGTGGTCTTATTCTTAGCAACGGGCGTATTCCTGCACTATTACGTGCGCTTTTCGCAGATGATTGACGCCCGGCTCAACGGCAACGTCTTTGACAATCCGTCCCTGGTATTCTCGGCCCCGATTGAGGTCGAGCCGGGCCAGGCCCTGACTCCCAATCAAGTGGCGGCCCGCTTGCGCCGGGCGCTCTATACGGAAGGCAAATTACGTAACCCGGCAATTGGGGCCTACCGGTTGAAAGGATCGCGGCTGGAGGTTGAGCCGGGAACCGCTTCCTTCCTCCACGATGGTCCGGAACCCCAGGGGTCCGCAGCATTGGCCTTCAACTCCGGCCGGTTGGTTTCCATCACGGACCTTGCCAATGGCCAGCCGCTCAGCCACTATCTGCTCGAACCCGAATTGATCACCACGTTGTTCGGCCAGAATCGAGCCAAGCGGCGCGTGGTGGATTATGACGAATTGCCGGAGGATTTGAGGGATTCCATCCTGGCGGCGGAAGATCGCCGGTTCTTTTCCCATTTCGGAGTGAATGTCTACCGCATTTTTGCTGCGGCCGTGGCGGACATTCGAGCCGATTCGCGCGTGCAAGGCGGAAGCACCCTCACCATGCAGTTGGCGCGCAACTTCTTTCTCTCTCCCCGCCGCACCTACAAGCGCAAGATCGAAGAGATTATGCTGGCTCTGATGATGGAGCAGCGGCTCAGCAAGAAACAGATCTTTGAGCTTTATGCGAACCAGGTGTATCTCGGCCAGCGGGGCAGCTTTTCCATCTATGGGTTCGGCGAAGCTGCGGATGCGTATTTCAATAAGGACGTGAAGGATCTGACCCTGCCTGAAGCGGCGCTGCTTGCCGGCATCATTCGCGGGCCAAACCTCTACTCGCCGCACAAGTACCCACGCCGGGCGACGGATCGACGCAACACCGTTTTGCGTTTGATGGTGGAGGACAAATACATTACGCCCCGCCAGGCTGCGGAGGCTGAAGCTGCGCCTCTCGGAGTGGCGGCCCGGAACGTGGGCGGCAGTCAGGCCCCCTATTTTGTTGACTTGGTGAAGGATCAGCTCTCCTCACAGTTCTCCGACCAGGACCTTCTTTCCCAGAGTTATCGCATTTATACAACGCTCGATCCTGCGTTGCAGAAGGCCGCTTCTGCAGGAGTCTTGGAAGGCATGCAGGACGTGGATAAAGAGTTGAAAGGAAGACGTCCTGCAAAAGGATTGCCTCCGCCCGGGCCCGATGAACCACAGGTGGCGCTGGTGGCTCTTGACCCTCACACCGGTCAAGTTCGCGCCTTGGTGGGCGGACGCAACTATGCCGTCAGCCAACTTGACCACGCCATGGCCCGGCGCCAGCCCGGCTCAACCTTTAAGCCCTTTGTCTATGCCACCGCGCTCAGCTCCGCCGTGGACGGATCGCAGCCGGTAATCACCCCGGCCACCGTCCTTCAAGATGTACCCACCACCTTCCAATTCGGCAACCAGACCTATGAGCCCAAAGACTACAAAGGTGAATACTACGGCCTCGTGACCGTGCGGGAAGCCTTGGGGCTTTCGTTGAACGTGGCCACTGTGAACCTCGCGCAAATGACGGGATACGACAAGATTCGCGATCTCGCCATCCGCGCCGGTTTCAGCCCGCAGATTGAGGCCACGCCGGCAATCGCTCTCGGCGCCTATGAAACCACGCCGCTCAATTTGGCGGGGTCTTACACCATTTTTGACAATAATGGCGAGTATGTGGCGCCGCAACTGATTCTGGCAGTGAAAGATTCCAGTGGCAGGGTGCTTTATCAAGGTCAACCCGTAATCCGCCAGGTCTTAGACCCACGGGTGGCTTACCTCTTGGACAGCCTGCTTGAAACCGTCATCGATCATGGGACAGGCGAGGGCACCCGGGCGCGAGGTTTCATTGCTCCCGCCGCCGGCAAGACCGGCACTTCCCATGACGGATGGTTCGCTGGCTTCACTTCCAACCTGGTTTGTGTCACTTGGACCGGCTACGACGATAACCGTCAACTGAACCTTTCCGGGGCCCGCTCCGCTCTCCCCGTTTGGACGGCTTTCATGAAGAAGGCCATTCAATTGCCGGAGTATCACAAGGTTCAGCCCTTCGCCCCGCCCATGGGCGTGATCACGGCGTCCGTCGATCCGAAGGCTCTGGCTCAGGTCACTGGAAATCCCTTCGCCGGCCCGGATGAGGTTTACATTGATGGAACCCAGCCGGAATCGGGAAGCTTGGGCGCAAAGCTGGCTGGAATAATCCGCAAGGTATTTCCCATCAATGGACCTGCCGCCCAAAAACACCCCTCAAATGCGACGGCCGCATCCCCGTCGTCCACCGCAGTTCCGGTCACGGATGGCCAGGGTTCGTCGGGACCAGTTGACTCTTCCACAGGCATGGCGCAAACTACTCCCCAGGCGGCGAAGAGGCCGGCGAATAAGTCGCAAGGTGGAGTCTTCAAGAAGTTTTTCTCGATTTTTAAGCACAAGAAGGGAAAGCAGGAAAATCCGCCTCCTGCAACCGATTCCAACCCGTGAAGGCGGTCGCCGCCCGTCCTGAACACGCTTGGCCTCTTGAACGGAGGTGAACTATGAAACTAAATCTTAGGTTCGGACGGCGTCTTCCTCTCCGGATGGCATTTTTCGTGGCCCTTGTTGAGTGTGCTCTGTTCCTGCCTTGCCTCCATGCTGCGGACCTTCCGCAGGGGCAGCCCATCCCTACTCACTCCCCCCAAGACAGCGCGGCCCCAGCTCAATCCTTCGCGCCTCTCTCCCTCGAAATGCGCGGTGACATTTACATGGCCCGCAAGTCTTACGAGGACGCGGTGGATTACTACTACCGGGCCTTGCGGCAGACCGGCATCTCCAATGCCGCAATCTGGAACAAGATGGGCATCGCTTTTCAGGAGGAATCGAATTTACGTTCAGCGCGGAAGGCATATCAGCGCGCCATCCACTTTCAACACAATTTCGCCGCAGCCTGGAACAATGCGGGAACCACCTTCTACCTCGCTGGCAAGGATAAGAAGGCCATCAAGTTTTACAAGCACGCCCTCACTCTTGAGCCTAACAATCCTTCCTTCCACCTGAATCTTGGGACCGCCTATTACCACCGGCGCAAGTACCAGGAAACCGTAGAGCAATACCGGCAGGCATTGATGCTCGATCCTAATATTCTTCTCCAGAATTCGAAGACGGGAACTATTGTGCAAGCGCGCGGGTCGGACGTGGAGTATTACTTTTATATGGCCAAGGTTTTCGCTTCTCTGGGCCGCAACACGGAAGCCATCCGCTATCTGCGCCATGCTCTTGAGGATGGATTCCGCAACTACCGGCAGCTCAATAAGGATCCTGACTTCGAAAAGCTTAAGAGTGACCCCGCCTATGTCGCTCTTCTTAAGAACCCGCCAATTGCCATCAAAGATTAGCGCGGAGTTGCTGCGGAACACCCGTTCGGTGCAAAGGCGCCTTTCCATCAAAGCGCCGGGTGAGGGGTTCACCTCAACGTCTATTCAACTTGCTCCCGCTCGCTGCTTCAATCTTCACCCCCGCGCTTTTCGCTGGATGCTATAATTGCCAGGGCATCATCTTTCATGAGAAAAACACTCATCTTCTTGTTTTTCTGGTCCATAGCTTGTAACCTCCACGCCGCTCCCGGCACGCGGACTATTGTTGTATTCCCGTTTGAGAATCGCAGCGCGCAGTCCGATCTTGGCTGGATTTCCGAAGCCTTTTCGGAAATTCTTTCGGAGCGTCTCGCAGGGCGGGGCCGCTACGTCCTGGGCCACGATGAGCGCAACGCTGCTTATTCCCAACTGGGTGTTCCACCGGCTACGGTTTTGACGCTCGCCAGCGAATACAAAGTGGCGCAGACTCTGGGCGTCGATTGGGCCATCGTGGGTTATTTCAAAGTGACCGGAAAGCAACTTTCCGCTTCCGCTCAACTCTTGAACGTTCACAAGCTGAAGCTCCATCCTCCGCTTCAGGCTTCGGGGGCGCTGGCAGACCTGGTAAGCCTTCAGACCAACCTGGCGTGGCGGATTCTGGCCACCTACGATGCCTCGTTCAGCGCTGGTACTCAGGAGGACTTTGCCCGCCAGTTCCCGCCCGTGCGCCTGGACGCTTTTGAAAGTTACATCCGTGGCATCCTCGCCCTCGATGATGGAACGCGCATTCATTTCCTCCGCGAGGCCGATCGTCTGAATCCCAGCGATCATCACGCTGCCTTCCAGTTGGGACGTTACTACTTCAATCAGAAGGATTACTCAAGCTCCGCCCAGTGGCTGGGAAAGCTTAAGCCGGCGGATCAGCATTTCAGCGAAGCCCTTTTCCTGCTCGGCGTGGATGATTTTTTCCTGGGGCGCGATAAGGAATCGGAGAGCGCCTTCCAAACGCTTTCCCTCTCCATGCCTCTCAACGAAGTCTGGAATAACCTGGGAGTCCTGCAGGCCCGCGCCGGAAACTATCCAGAAGCCCTGAAGAGCTTCCTTCACGCTCATGACGGTGATGCCCGGGATCCCGTCTTTTGCTTCAATCTGGGCGCGAGCTACTACTATCTGAGAAATTATCAGGAATCGGCAAAGTACCTCCGGCAGGCCATAAGCCTTAATGCCAATGATCTTCGCGCCCGGACGCTTCTCGCCTCGGCCCTCGGCAAAATGGGCAATACTGAAGGAGAACAGGAGCAACTTTCCTGGGTCGCGGCTCATGCCGGCAGCTCCATGGCGGATCTTGCCGAGAATATCCTTCCGCAGCCTCGCATCACCAAGGCTTATCACGGCAAAGCTTTTCGTCTGCTTTCCGTCACCGTGCACAATACCTTGGAGCAGAAACTTTCGATGCTGCCTCCCGAAGTGCATGGCAGCTTCCATCTGACTCAAGGGCGGCAACTGGTCTCGCAGGGACGCTATCCCGAGGCCATCCGCGAACTCCAGGAAGCCGTCTCCTTGATTCCGGAAAGTAGCGAATGCTATCTGCTGCTGGGCCAGGCTTACGAGCTTTCGGGGAAGCACCTGAAGGCGCTGCAGGAATTTCAGACTTCACTCCAGCTTGACAACAACGCCGCCACGCATCTGTGGCTGGCGCACACTTACCAGTCACTGAAGCGGCCCGCCGAAGCGCTGGAAGAGGCAGAAACGGCTCTGAATATGAATCCGGGAGACAAGAACGCTCGGCAATTGATCCAATCCATTCAACAACAGTCGAAAACGGCCAGAAAGACGCCTTAAAATGAAGCCAACTGGACTGATCCTTCAAACCTTAATTGCGCTGACGGCGGCCACGGCGATCCTTTCCGTAACACCTGTTCCGGCTTCCGGCTCGAACCCTGAAGAAACCCGTCCGGTTGTGGTTGAAGTCAACCTGAATGACATCATTGAGCCGGTCACTGCGGAGTACGTTGCCCGCGGCATTGACGATGCCAATCACATCGGCGCGCAGGCCGTGCTTTTAGAACTGAGCACCCCCGGTGGCCTTGAAACTTCCATGCGGGAGATTGTGAAGGCCGTCATCCACTCCCATGTTCCCGTCATTACCTACGTCGCGCCCAGCGGCAGCCGCGCCGCTTCCGCCGGCTTTTTCATTCTGCTCGCCGGCGATCTGGCGATCATGGCGCCCGGCACCAACACCGGGGCCGCCCACCCCGTGATGATGAACGGCGCCGATATCGGCAAGACCATGGAGGCGAAGGTCGAAAATGACGCGGCGGCTTTCATCCGCAGCATCACTCAGAAGCGGGGCCGCAACGTCCAGTTGGCGGAAGCGGGCGTGCGCCAAAGCAAGTCCTATACCGACAAAGAAGCGCTGGACGGGCGCCTGATTGACGCCATTGCTAATCAACCGCAGGACATTTTTAACCAATTCGACGGCAAACCGGTCCAGCGGTTTGATGGCTCAACAACCGTCCTCCACCTTAAGAATGCCCGTATTGTTGCCTACAACATGACTTCCCGGGAGCGCCTGCTGGCTCACCTGGCCGATCCCAACATCGCTTTCATTCTTGGCGCCCTCGGCGCATTAGGTCTCTATATTGAGTTCACCCATCCCGGCATGGTCCTGCCCGGAGTGGGAGGCGCTATCGCCTTAGTGCTTGCTCTCTACGGATTCCATATGCTGCCCATCAATTACCTGGGCGCGGTCCTGATCTTCCTGGCCTTTCTCCTTTTTGTCCTGGAGGTCAAGATTACTTCGCACGGCATTCTGGCGGCGGGAGGTGTGGTGGCCATGGTGGTCGGTTCACTGATTCTGATTGACTCCCCCTGGCCGGGCGCGCAGATTCATCTTTTGACTTCGCTGAGCGTGGCGCTGCCCGTGGCGGTGATCTGCGTGCTCCTGCTTCGCGCCGCGGTCATGGCAAGCCGGCAGAAGGCCATCACGGGAGGCGAAGGGCTTATCAATTCAACGGGCGTCGCCCGTACCGACCTCGCTCCTTTCGGCAAGGTGCTGGTGCACGGGGAAATCTGGGAGGCGCGGGCCGCGGCCAGCGTTCGGGCCGGTGACCGTATTCGCGTCCGCCAGATTGATGGATTGACACTGGTCGTAGACTTGGAGCCGAAGACATCGGGGTGAGTTGCCACGGTGGTTGAGTGGGCGTGGGGATTTTGAGGCGACGCCGGGGTCGCCTGCGCACGGCGGGCCAAAGAAGCCTGTGGGCGGGTATAAGACCCGGCCCTGCCTAGAACCCGCGAATTGTGAGCTGCACGCTGACTGCTGAATACTCTTCACAAGAAGGAGCCGAACATGCCAAGCGCACTGATTGTACTGGTGGTCATCATTGTTCTCTGGGTCTTTGGATGTTTGAACGTGTTGCGCGAATATGAAAAGGCGGTCATCTTCCGCTTGGGCCGCGTTCAGACCCCGGACAAGGGCCCCGGCCTGATTTTCATCCTTTGGCCCATCGATAAAATCGTCAAGATCTCGCTGCGCGTCGTTGCCTGGGACGTTCCCCCGCAGGATGTCATCACGCGGGATAACGTTTCGTTGAAGGTGAACGCCGTCGTCTATTTTCGCGTCATCAGCGCCCAGCGAGCGGTGATCGAGCTGGAGAATTACCGCTATGCTATCGAGCAACTGGCGCAGACGACGCTGCGTTCGGTGTTGGGCGAGGTGGAGCTGGATGACCTGCTCTCCCAACGCGAAAAACTGAACCTGCGGTTGCAAACCATTCTTGATGAGCATACGGAACCGTGGGGCATTAAGGTGGCCAAGGTTGAAGTGAAGCAGGTGGACCTGCCGCAGGAGATGCAGCGAGCCATCGCCCGCCAAGCTGAAGCAGAACGTGAGCGCCGCGCTAAGATTATCAACGCCGACGGCGAATTTCAGGCTGCCGCCAAACTCGCCGAGGCTGCCATGATGATGGAAAAGGAACCGGTTTCCATCACCCTCCGATACCTCCAGACGCTCACTGAAATCGGTACGGAAAAGAATACCACCATCGTCTTCCCGCTGCCGCTCGACATGCTCACGGGCCTGACGGGAAGGGTGACTCAGGGGCTTTCACCCTCGACGGTTCGGGCTGCAGTTCCGGCGGCTTCGACCGGCCCGGGGCCGGCAGCAACTCCGCCCGCTCCGGCAGGCCCAGCCGGTTCGTCCGCTTCTTGACAATCCTCAACCCAGCCTTCTCTCCCGCGCGACTGGGGGAGAGAGACGGACCCGGCTGACCAAGGAAGATATTCACCCTCTTCCCCGCGCGCGCGGAGGGAGAGGGTGGACCGCGTAGCGGGACGGGTGAGGGGGCATTTCACTCTATGTGGTGAACCATGGAACAGAGAACCGATTCGCGCTCCACGGCGCGAGGCCTGACCGTTAAGCAACTCACTTTTATCTTTATTGCTGGTGTCGGAGTCTGCGCCGTTTTCTTTACTCTTGGATTTCTGGTGGGATCGAACGAAAGGAATGTCAACGCTAACACCCCCGAGGTGGAGCGCGTCTCGCCTCCTGGCGACATTCCGCCGCCCGTCAATGCTCCTCCGGATACCACGCAATCCTCCGAGCCCAACGCTACCACCCCCAGCAATGCCGATTCCGGCGGTCAAGTGCAGGAACAGAATATCCCGTCAACAGGACCGTCCGTCACGGCGTCAACTCCAGGTACGCCTTCTTCGACGACGGTTCCGGTCTCTTCCCCAACTCCGGCGGTAGTTCGGAAACAATCGTCGGCCGCCAAATCCGCAGCACCGCCGGCACATCGCCAGCAGGGTTCAGGCTTGATTGTTCAAATCGCCGCTCTGCACTCGGCGGAGGATGCCGAATCGATGGTCGCCACACTCCGGTCGCAGGGCTATCCAGCCTTTCTGGTGACCCCTGAGAAATCTGGACTCAATGACGGTGTCTACCGGGTCCAAGTCGGCCCTTATCCCGCCCGCCCCGCCGCTGAAAAGGTGAAAGATAAACTTGTGAGAGAGGGCTTCAATCCGTTCATCAAGTAGCAGAACGCTTTTGAAAGCCTTCAGCACATTGGCTAGAGACAAGGGCCGAGAGCAGAGATACAAAGGGGGACATACGCCCGCTTTCGTGGGAATGACGAGGATGGTGGCGACGGTCTGGCCCTGCGCTGTCACCCCCGCGTAGGCGGGGGTCCACGCCACCACGAGTCGGCAAGGTTAGGATATCTCGATGAGTGTTAGTTTCGATCGCGTCGTACCGATCCTGCGCATCTTCTCCGTGGAAAAAGCCAAGGAGTTCTACCTTCAGTTCCTTGGCTTCAAAATCGATTGGGAACACCGCTTCGAGGAAAAGGCGCCTCTCTACATGCAGATTTCCCGAGGCAGCTTGATGCTTCATCTCAGTGAGCACGATGGTGACGGTTGTCCGGGTTCGACGATTTACGTCGAAATGTCCGGAATCGATGAATTTCATCGTGAAATCAACTCCAAGGACTACCCATACCTGCGCCCCGGTGTCGAACAAACACCCTGGAATGCAAAGTGTATGGAAGTGATCGATCCCTTCGGCAACCGGACCCGCTTTAACGAACCTATCCAAGAACGCGGATAAGGTCGTCAGCACGTGATCCTCTGGAGCGGCGGTGTCCTCACCGGCGATTTCGATTTTTCTCACATCTGTCATTGAGATGTTTGAGGAGGTCGAGGAAGATGCGGCTCCTCAACCGCGGGTTCGCGCATTTTGCTTTTTCCGGCCGTAGGGGCATTGCTGCTACAACCGGGGCAAATTCATGCTGGGCGACCCCATCCTTCTCCTTCCGCCATTTTGCTCCTGCCCTCGCCTGATGTTTGCGGATATGCCGATTTTCTGATTGACTCCGCAACGCCAATGACTGTATTACTCGATAGTACGCCCCTTCGCATCGCGGCCCTTCGCGCCACGAATGTACCCCTGGATTCAGGTTGATCGATGGCTTGCGCAATTAACCATGCGGGGCAGTGTATTTCCCGGTGGGCGGCGCCACCCGCCGCCATGGGGCCGGCCACGGTATTCGCCCAAGGACACGACCCTGGTGGTCGCCAAGGGTGGGCACGAGACCCGCCTCTGCACCTACTGCAATTTGAAGGAACGACGCTAGAATGTTGTAGAAAACAAAGGGTCTGCCATTTTTTGCCACCTTGCGCATCACATACCGCGGTGGTGGGCGTGGGGTACACAGGCTGGGAATAGAGGGCTTTGCGCCTTGGCGTCTTTGCGAGAGGAAGGAATTCTCAATGTGGTTTGCCGCGTCTTTGGCCTGCAGATCACACCCGTTGGTTAAGGATACCGGTCTCGAATTGTCTTTTTGATCTCAATGTGGCTGGAGCCCGTTATCGAACTCATCAAAGTGAGCAATAATGACATAAGTCACTTGGATTCAGTGGCTTGTGCTAAAATTTGGCTTAGAACGTGCAACTAAACCGATTACAAACCTACCTCAAGCTGCCAGGCGTTCGCACAGGAGCGAGCACCATCAGTGGCATCATGTTGGCCTTTTGCTTCCCACGCTTCAATTTGCACTTCCTGGTCTGGGTAGCCGTGACCCCCCTGCTGATCGCCGCTCTAGGCGAGAACCGGCTGCTCCGGGCTTACCTTTACGGCGCGCTGACGGGTGTAATTTTCCTGTCACTAAGCCTCTACTGGTTCGTTACCGTCATGGTGGGCTACGGGAACATGACGTTTGCCTTGGCGGTTTTGGCCATGGCCGCCTTTCTGCTCGTGTTTTCCAGTTTCTATGGCATCTTCGCACTGGCCATAGCCTGGGTCTCGAGACGTTCGGCGGGTCTCGCCCTGGCATTGGCGCCATTCCTTTGGGTCTCGCTGGAGCTTGCGCGCACCTATTACTTCATCAAGGGGTTTCCCTGGAATCTTCTGGGCTACGCCATCAAGCCCGATGGCCTACGGCAGATCGCCTCCGTCACTGCGGTTTACGGGCTTTCTTTTCTTGCCGTCGCCACCAGCGCATTCTTGATCTGGTTCATGCAGAATTCACGCGCCGGGAGCTGCCGCTACGCGCTTGCCTTTTGGTTCATTGCCCTATTCGCGGCAAACTATTTGCTTGCGCCTCCGTCCATGCCACAAGGTCAGGAAGTGGCTGTGCTGTTGCAACCGAACGTCCCGCTGGATGATGCAGATCTCGCCGCCTGGGCGCCTTGGCGCGATCCCACGAACCTTGAGAATCTCGTCCGGCTGAGCCTGGCGGCGCTCCCCGCTTCCGGTTCCGCCCAGGCCGGGCCTCCGCTTATCATTTGGCCGGAGAATTCCGCCCCGTTTTTTTACAACCGCGACCCGGTTTTCCGCTCGGCGATTCAGCAAATGGCCGCGCAAGCCCACGGCGATGCCATTGTCGGGGCCGTCAACTTTGACGGTCCCGGCGAGAGTGTCCCTCGCGAGAGCGCCGACGTAGTGAACTCCTCCGGAAACCAGATTTTCCGGTATGATAAAATTCATCTGGTACCCTTCGGGGAATACACACCTTCATGGTTGAAGGGCATCGCCGGAAAGATCACCAGCCAAGCGGGAGATTTTGTTCCGGGCCGCAATTACGGTTTTACACGATTAAATCATGATAAAATAGGCATATTTATATGTTATGAGTCGATTTTTCCTCAGCTCGTGCGGCGCCTGACGCCCCCCGGGGCGAGTGCGCTGGTGAATATCTCCGACGATGCCTGGTACGGCGATTCCGCGGCGCGCTTCCAGCACCTCGAAATGGTGGAAATGCGGGCCATCGAGAATCGCCGCTACATCCTGCGAAGTACGAACGACGGCATCACCGTGGTGATTGACCCTTACGGGCGCATCACCCAGCGTCTCCCGGAGCATCAGCGAACGGCGCTTACGGGCCGGTTTAGTTACATTTCTGGGCGCACCTTTTACAACCGTCACGGCGACGTATTCGCGTGGACGTGCGTGGTGGTCACCGGCCTGATGGTGGCGGCGAGTTTCTTCAAGACTCAAAGGGGGTAGCTACGGATAAGGCAGTCCTTTCGGGATGTTCTTACCACTGTGACCTAGCTGCTTGTGGTAGAATCGGCGCAGTAAACAAGGAGTGATGTCCTATGGAGCCAAAGCGTATTCGATCCCCGCGACACCAGCACAGAATGGCAGAAGTGGATGAGGCCGCCATCCACCTGCACATTGAGGCATTGAAGGAAGGTTGCTACATTGCAACCAGCCCGGACGTTCCGGGCTTGGTAGCGGAGGGCCGTAGCGTTGTGGAGGCTGTCGAAATCGCTCAAGGACTTACTCGAAGAATTGTGGAATCCTGCCTTGAACACGGCGACCCCCCGCCTTCGGCCCTTAACAAAGCAGTGCGGAAAGATTTTGATCTTCTCGTGCCCGTAGGAATCCGCTGAAAGGTTCGAATGGGCCGCCTCGCGGGATTCAGGTATCGTGAAGTGGCACGTCGGCTACGGGCACTGGGTTACGCGTTTGACCGCCCCGGTCCAGGCAGCCACGAAGTTTGGCGGCACACGGTCACGGGCCTTAAGCTTACACTTCCTCACCATGCGCGTGAAATGGCAGAGGGCACTCTGCGCCATCCTCCGCGAAGCCAGCATCAACGTTGAGGATTTCCTAAAGGCATGAGCAGTAGCTGATCGTAGCAACGGTTAGTGTTTTCTGGCCGGGGCCGGTTACGAGGGAAAAGGTCCGCGGTTAATCACAGGAAGGATGGCGGCGATTATCCCTGACTAGATAATCGAGGAAACCAACATGATTGAAGAACTGGAACGGGAGTATACCGCGCTGAAGCAGCGCGCATCTGACTTGCGGAGTTATCTTTGACGCGCCCGCCCATCGCCGCGAGATCGAAGAACTGGAGAAACAGATCGGGGAGCCCAAATTCTGGGACAATCCCGAAGCCTCACAGAAGATTCTGTCCAACCGCAAACGCCTGGAAGAGACCGTTGAGACCGACCACCAACTGCAAGGCAAACTCGCCGATCTCGACGCATACTTCGAACTGGCGCGCGAAGGTGAGGACGTCACGGCTGAGCTGCAGGGCGAATTAGAAACCTTTCGCTCGAACCTGGATCAACTGGAAACGGCCTCGCTGCTTTCTGGCGAAAACGACCGCCTGAATGCCATCGTCACCCTTCATCCCGGCGCTGGAGGCGTGGAATCGCAGGATTGGGCGGAGATGCTGCTCAGAATGTATAAACGCTGGGCGGAGCGCCGGGGCTTCAAGTTTGCGGTAGTCGATTACCAATCGGGCGAGGAAGCGGGCCTGAAATCGGCGACGTTCACCGTGACCGGACACTACTCCTACGGCCTGCTCACCTCAGAGATCGGTGTGCACCGGCTGGTGCGCATTTCTCCATTCGATTCGGCCAAGCGCCGCCACACTTCCTTCGCTTCGGTCTTCGTCAGTCCGGAAATCGACGACAGCATCGAGATCGAAATCAAACCCGAGGACCTCAAAGTGGAAACCTACCGTTCAACCGGCGCGGGAGGCCAGCACGTGAACACCACGGATTCCGCCGTGCGCCTCACTCACCTTCCCACCAATACAGTGGCCCAGTGCCAGAACGAGCGGTCGCAACATCGCAACCGGGAAATGGCCATGAAGATCCTCCGGTCGAAGCTTTATGAACTGGAACTTGAAAAGCGCCGGGAGGAATCGAAGAAGCTGGAGGACTCGAAGGGAGAAATCGCTTTCGGCAATCAAGTGCGCTCCTACGTTCTCCATCCTTACCGTCTGGTGAAAGATCATCGCACCAAAGTGGAAGTGGGCGACGCTTCGCGCGTCCTTGACGGAGACATCGAACCCTTCATCAAGGCGTTTCTGCTCTCGCGCCGGAACGGGGCGTCTTCGTAAGGCTTCGGCGGTACCCCGCCGTAGCCGTCCGTGGGAGGTGCGGAGGTGCTTTGTGAGGCTGGGGCTTGTAGAATTGTTCGATGTCGCGCCAAGACGAGTCTGTCGCCGCAGGCAAAAGCGCAACAAGACAAGATGACTTAGCAGACCCCACAACGCGCTTCCGGTCCCTTCTATTCGGAGCTGTGAGTAACAAGGTCCAGCAGGCGGGTTAGCTCTATGGTGTGCAGACGAACATGGCCTGCAATTGGTATTTACGCCCTACTGGCGTTCGTGCCCGCGAACGGGATGATACCCGGCACTCAGGACATCAAGGGAGTCGTCGAGAGGACGGATGGCAGGCCAGTTGCGCACGTTGGGGTGCGTGTAACCAACGTGGGCGGGACGCTGTCCTCGGACTCCGGCGAGTTCACCATTCCCTTGCCCTCCCAGCTCGAACCGGGAGATCCCATCCTCTTTCGGGTCAAGGATTGGGTGGTCGTCGACCCGTTTGTAGGAGCAAGCGGCAGGACGTACATTCCCAGAAGCAATGTCGAGCCGATGAAAATCGTCGTGGCCCGGAAGGGCGATCGAGGCCTGTTGTCCAACCAGCAGCTCATTCAGAAAATAGTTCAGGGGGTTACGTCTCAGATCGGTCCGAACTCGACCTCGCAACCAGAGGCCGATCATTTCCTGGCTGACCAGGCCAGGGAGTTGGGCTTCACCGCTGAACAACTCGAATTAGCTATCACCGCGTGGAGCAAAAACGTTCAAGCGCCGTACCAGAAAGGCTTGGCGGCTCTGTACGCGCGCCAATATCAGGAGGCGAGCGCCGACATTCAACACTCAATCAGTTCCTCCGAAAACGACTTGGTCGGTAAATACGACTCATTGGCCGCAGCAGAATATGGACAGGGTCACTATCCGGCGTCTGAATCTGCCCTGCGAAAAGCCAATGCCATTCACAGCAATGACCCGCTAGTGCTGAATTTTCTTGGAGTCGTGCTCGATGCCGAAGCTAAATATAGCGAGGCGGAGCCGCTCTACCAGCGGGCTTTGGCGATTGACGAAAAGGCGCTTGGGCCGAAACACCCAAGAGTGGCGACAGACCTCAACAACCTGGCGGCGCTCTACGAACACCAAGGCAAGTACATCGAGGCGGAGTCACTCTACCAGCGGGCCTTGGCGATTGACGAGAAGGCGTTGGGACCAGAGCACCCCAATGTGGCGAGAGTCCTTTACAACTTGGCGGTGCTTTACGACCACCAAGGCAAGTACGCCGAGGCGGAGCGGCTCTACCAGCGGGCTTTGGCAATTGACGAGAAGGCGTTGGGGCCGGAGCACCCGGAACTGGCGAGAGACCTCAACAACTTAGCGCTGCTCTACGACCACCAAGGCAAGTACGCCGAGGCGGAGCGGCTCTACCAGCGGGCTTTGGCAATTGACGAGAAGGCGTTGGGGCCGGAGCACCCGCAAGTGGCGTCAAACCTCAACAACTTGGCGGCGCTCTACGAACACCAAGGCAAGTACGCCGAGGCGGTGCCACTCTTCCAGCGGGCTTTGGCGATTGACGAGAAGGCGTTGGGCCCCGAGCACCCGAATGTGGCGGCAGATCTCAACAACTTGGCGGTGCTCTACGAGCGCCAAGGCAAGTACGCCGAGGCAGAGCCACTCGCCAAGTGGGCTTTGGAGATTGACGAAAAAGCGTTGGGGCCGGAGCACCCGGATGTGGCGAGAGACCTCAACAACTTGGCGGTGCTCTACTACCACCAAGGCAAGTACGCCGAGGCGGAGCCACTCTACCAGCGGGCTTTGGCGATTGACGAAAAGGCGTTGGGGCCGGAGCACCCGGATGTGGCGACAGACCTCAACAACTTGGCTATGCTCTATGACGACCAAGGCAAGTACCCGCGGCGGAGCCACTCTACCAGCGGGCTTTGGCGATTGACGAAAAGGTGTTGGGGCCGGAGCACCCGAAAGTGGTGACACGCCTCAACAACTTGGCGCTGCTCTACGCCCAACAAGGCAAGTACGCTGAGGCGGAGCCGCTCTTCAAGCGGGCTTTGGCGATTGACGAAAAGGCGTTGGGGCCGGAGCACCCGGATGTGGCTGCGATCGCTGAGCGCCTGGCGCTCGTCCTACGGAAGCTTGGCCGAAAAAGCGAGGCGAAAGTCTACGAGAAGCAGGCCGCGAGGATTCGCGCCAAGGCGAACCAGGAGCCGAAGGCCGACAACCTCAAACGGAATTGAAGGTAGCGAGCGTGGCAAGAGTCAACCTGAAGTAGCAAACCTTGCGACGCGCTTCCGTTGCTTTTGTCATTGAAGTATGGATAATACCCATATCGGAAGGTGAGACTTCCTGTGTCTTGCCGACAAAAAGCTTTTGCCTCCGTGTTTTGCATCCTTCTGATGGCGGCGCCTGCGCCGTCCGCGCCACAGGCCCGGCATGAGTTGGGAAGCGTTCGCACCGGTGACGACCAGCCGGTCAGCCACGCGGAGGTGGATATCGATGGCATCGGTCTGGGGGCGGCTACCGACAAGGGCGCGTTCAGCTTCGACGTCCCTCCGTTCAAGGTTGGTTTCCCGTACACCTTTCACGTCGCGGGCTGGGTCATCGTCGATCCGTGCGTATTGGCTCGGGGCCGTCTATATCTTCCCGATCCCGACGCGGAAAAAGTTGCTTTGAGGGTGGCCCGTCCGGGCGACAGCCGGCTTCTCTCGGCGAATTCGATCGGGTGTCTTGTCGAAGAAAAGGCGTCCCGGTTCGAACCCAAGAGAAATCAGGCCGCAGGTCCCCACAGTGAGCTGCCGCATGCGAGGCCACCTATTTTCGCCCAGCAGATCACGCCTGGCGACTCCGCGAGGATAGCAGGCAGGGCGAGCCAAGTCAGGCTCGTGCAGGCGGCATACCATCCCGGCCCCTGGGCCCACTGTACGCCAATCCAGGACCCATCTCAAGGCAGGAAAGGGACGATCGGGGACGAGTCTCTGGGCCGGCAAGCCAAAGATCTCGGGTTCACGACTGAGCAGCTCCAGTCCGCCATTGACCGCTGGCGCGAAACCGCGACCGACCCCTATCAGAGGGGTTTAGTCTCCTTCAATGCCGGGCGGTACGCTGAAGCGAGTGACTACATCTTGCAATCCATCAAGTCGGGCAAAGGTCCGCTTGAAGAATATGTGCCATTGGGCCGGGCCGAATATGAACTCGGCCGCTACACGGCGGCCGAATCGGCTCTGCGACAGGTTCTGGCCGTGCATGGCGATGACCCGCTGATACTGAATGATCTCGGATTGGTGCTCGACGCTGAAGCTAAGTACGCCGAGGCGGAGCCGCTCGCCAAGCGGGCCTTGGCGATTGACGAGAAGGCACTAGGGCCGGAGAACCCGATCGTGGCAACCATGGCTGGGAACCTGGCGCTTCTCCTCCGAAGGCTTGGCCGCGACAGCGAAGCGAAGGTCTACGAAGATCAGGCAGCCAGGATCCGCGCCAAGACAAACCAGGAGCCGAAGGCCGACAACCCCAAACAGAATTGAAGGTAACGAGCGTGACTAGAGTCAACCCTGTCCAACCCGCCCAGCCTCTTTCTGCAAAGGCTTACGCCGTCATTGCGCTGGTCGGGCTCGCCATCGGCATGGGATTGCTGTTGTTCTATGCTTATCGCGTTCCCGAGCTGGTTGAAAGCGGCGTTCAGAATCAAGTCTTTTACCTTTTACTGATTCCCTGGGCCCTTGCGTGCGCGGCGTTTCTCTTCGGGGCGATGCGCAGCTACGCGCGCTTCACGCACCGGCACATGGGGAATGCACTTGAGCTCGGCGGCCCGGTTGTGCTCTTCTGCCTGGTGGTCGTGGGTGGGTTCAAACTGGTGCCGCCTCCGCCGGAAACGTTTGACCTGACCGTACGCCCCCACGGGGCGGACGGAACAGGCTCCATCATCAGTTTCGGTAAAATCACCATCGATCTCGATAGCGACCGCCGTTCCGAAGCTATCGGTTCAATCGGCGAAGCCGATTTCAAGGGCATTCCGGCGAAGTTCAGGGGCGCAACCGTGGGAATCCTGCCGCAGGTGGACGGTTACAAACAGGAATGGCAGTACCTGGAACTGAAAGGCGCTGTACTTGATGTGACACTGCAGGGAGCGCCGCCACCTCGTACCCACCTGACTGGATCAATCATTCCGCCACCGAAGGACTGGGCCAAGCTGCGCCTGATGGTGGATGGCCAGCCGGGGGAGGGCAAGGTGAACGAACTCGGCAGGTTCGACTTTCAAGTGAACGGAAAGGGCGGTGACACCGTCCGGCTGAAAATATACGATGGCACCAAGTTGGTCTTCGACGATTACCAAACTCTCCCCGGCCCCTTGACCCTCGCACTGCGCGGCAAGTAGATTATTTCTTGGTTGTCCTCGAGGCAACTCTTGCGCGTGCCCTGGACGGCCACAAGAGTCGCCCCTACGCGGGTGGTGACGCAGTCTGCTTGCTGAGGCGACGGTCGGAGCTTACCCACCGGAGGGCGACCGTCGAACTTGACTTCTCGGTGACTTCTGGCGTTCACAGAGTACCGCTACAGCAAACTGTACGACTGCCACGACGCAACCATATTCGAAAGAAAGGACTATGAAATGGCGAACAAAATCGTCAAATCCGACGCCGAATGGAAGACACAGCTCGGTCCGGAACAATACCATGTCACTCGCAAGAAGGGGACTGAGCCGCCCTTCACCGGGAAGTACTGGGACCTTCACGACCAGGGCATTTTCCGCTGCGTCTGCTGCGGCACGGAGCTCTTCAGCTCCGGCGCCAAGTTTGAATCCGGCTCGGGATGGCCCAGCTTCTGGTCGCCCGTCGCTGAGGACCGCGTGCGTGAGGAATCAGACTCCACCTTCGGGATGGCGCGGACTGAAATCCTTTGCAGTGCCTGCGACGCCCATCTGGGCCACGTCTTTGAGGATGGCCCGAAGCCCACGGGACTTCGCTATTGCGTGAACTCGGCGTCGCTCGAATTTGTGAAGGATGGAAAGAAGGATTGAGGGACAGGAGCTGATGGAGCGCCGGGCCAACTCAGCCACGGAACCAGCGAAACTGGCCCGGCGCTCTATGAATGCGATTAGAAGATCATTCCTTTTGGCCCTTCTTCCCGCCGGATGGACTCCACAGGCTTTGGAGCAGGTTCTGCCACACGGAGAGAAGTGAACTGGTCCTTCAGAAGATTGGTGACCAGTTGTGCATTCTCCCGGGCTGCCCGGTCTCGGGCCCGAATGACGGCGCGAATCATGGGAATGAGCCGGCGGCGGCGAAGTTCATCGCTCGATTTATGCAACCGCGATCCCCCCACGTAACCAAGTTCCCAGAAAGCCATTTCCGTCTCCTTCGCTCCCGGCAACATCCGCGCCAGCTCGTAATGCCGGGGTGTCGATTGGCTCAAGTCAACTTTTCCGCAGAGCGAATGGTCCGCTGTAGCCACGCCGATCAGGCAGCAGCACGACTGGTAAGCCAGCTTTCCACTCTGCGCGTGAGCCAACAACCAGGAAAGACGCTCATCCGAATAGGAGGTTCGAAGAAACTGTCGAACCGCACGCTTCCAAACTCGAAACCGAATATCCATATTTCCTCCTGCGAGCGCCCGCGAAGCTCCGGCGTCAAGATACGACGATGAGAGTAAGAATATTACCCGGAGGCGCTACTTCCGTCACCGCTTCCGCTCGCTTTTTATGAATCCCGGCCTATTGAGTTGCAATCACAGCACCAAAACGGGCGCATGCGGAGGTGGGACCAAATGTGGGCGGCAAGTAAAAGAAACGCTTGACTTAATTCAATCCTAGAAAGGTCTTGCGGGCGCCCGCAAGGCGACGGGCGCACACGAGGAAGTGAAGGCAAATACCATACTTATGGAAATGGATTCCACTTTCAACCGGCTGCACATTTATAGGGCAGTTAATAGAAACCGAGTCCTATCGAACACTCGGAGGCTAATTGCGGAGCCGCTCATCGCCGCAACCGGGATTTCCACCTTGACGGGAAGTCACCAATAGGGTGAGAATCTCTCTCTTTGTGAAGGGAAATCATGCGTAGATATTCGATCGTTTCATTCTTTCTTGCAATTTTGGTTGCCACAGAACTCTCTCCCGCTCAGGTTCAGGCCCAGAAGCAGCCTCTCACACTGGATGCTTTCTTCAACTCCGTTGATATTGCCGCAGTTCAAGTCTCTCCGGACGGCCAGGACGTCGTGATACAAACTGTAAGACCGGACTGGGAGCATAGCCGGTTTCGCAGCGACCTGTGGCTTTATCACTCCACACCGGACGGAAAAGGGTTGCTGATTGAGTTGACCCGCTCCGGATATGACCGGCGGCCGGAATGGTCGCCGGATGGACGATGGATCGCCTTCCTTTCCGGCCGGGCAAGCAACGAGGAAACGCCGGGCATCCCAAAACCCAAGCCCGCGCCACAGCTTCACCTGATTTCTCCAAGCGGCGGTGAGGCCATTCCGCTGACCCACGGTGAGGAAGGCGTTCACGCCTTCGCCTGGTCATCTGACGGCCGCTTCATCTACTTCGCCACTCGCACCCCTTGGACGAAATCGCAGACGGATCGCTACAAAAAGCAATGGCATGATGTCATTCAGTACCGCGAGTCTGAACGCGGTGATGTAATCAGCCGGGTTGCCGTTGCTCCCTTCACGAGTCAAACAGAAGACGGTGCTTCCATAAAACCTGCTCCTTCACGCTTCTTTCCCGTCGCAAACACACCCTTCCGGGTAGCCCAGTTGACGGCTTCGCCGAATGGCCAATGGCTGGCTTTCGCCACCGTATCGCCTTCCGAGCGGCAGGACGACATGAAGCCATATGGGATTTACCTCGTAAACCTCACTTCCAACGAGTCGCATCAGTTGCTTCACAAGAATGGCATCCCGGAAAGGATCCACTGGGCAAGAGATAACCAGCACATCTTCTTCGCCGTGACTTCAGGATCCGTCGAGGGTCCCTACGAGGACGTTCAGCCGCGCGTTTATTGGGTGAGCGCCTCCGGCGGCCGGATCCAGCGGTGGGCGAAAGACTTTGAAGGAGCGATAAACGGCTACGCGGTTCCGGAGGGCAGCGGCTTCATTGCTGCCGGCAGGCTCGGAACCGAAGTGCAGATGTACTCCCAAAGCAATCCGGAAGGGGCTTTTGAAAAGCTCCCGGGGATTTCAGGGACATACGAGAATCTTTCCGCTTCGGCGCACTCGGCGAGGATTGCATTCGTTCACTCAACCTTACAGGACCCAACAGAGGTCTATCTGGCTGAGGGCATCAACCAGATTCAGCAGGCGAAGCAAATTACCTACTTCAACCAATTCTTTACCCATCTTGAGTTGCCCCAAGGCAAGCCCTATCGCTGGACTGCTGATGACGGCACGCCGGTTGAAGGAATGCTGCTTTACCCTCCCGGTAAATTTGGCATGAAGCGTTTGCCGATGTTGACACTCATTCATGGCGGCCCGGCCGATGCGGACGGCAACCATTTTGAGGCGGACTGGTACCAATGGGCTGATCTGGCAACTGCGGATGGGTGGCTGGTATTTGAGCCCAATTATCGAGGATCGACGGGATATGGCGACAAGTTCACGTTGGGCATTATTCACAAGATCGTTTCGCGTCCGGGAAAAGATATCCTGGAAGGGATTGATTCACTGGTCAAAGCCGGTATCGCCGATCTGGAGCGCCTGACGGTGGGCGGATATAGCTACGGTGGTTATATGACCAATTGGCTCATCACACAAACTACTGAATTCAAGGCTGCCGTCACTGGAGCCGGGGCCGTGGAACATGTAGCCAACTGGGGCAATGACGACGTGAGCTTTGACGATGCGTATTTTCTGGGAGGGTTACCGTGGCAGGCGGAACAGGCGTACAACTCCGAAGCCGCAATATGGCAGTTTGACAAGGTGACAACACCCACGCATGTGGTTGGGGGCGGAAGTGATGTCCGGGTTTATGTGGGTGAGGATTATCTTCTGGAGCGCGCCCTCCACGACCGGGACATTCCCAGTGCGCTTCTGATCTTTCCGGGGGAAGGACATGGCCTTGGCAACAATCCCTGGCACGGCAAGATCAAGGTACGTGAAGAGCTAAAGTGGTTGGATCACTATTGCAAGCGTTGAATCGCTGCATAGGGGCCGGATTCTGCGCCAAACCATCAGCGCCGAGCAGCCCGGTTTGGACCTTGGAACGGCAACTGTCCCGCCATCAAATCGATACTACTCGGTATGCCGGGTACAGGCACAGCCAGCCTCGTCGCCATCCTGACCCTCATGCGAGGTCTCGCATATGGGTCAAAATGCCCTCATTTCTGCGTTGCGCGGTAGGAAAGGCACTGCGCAACCGCGGACTGTTCATACAGCCCTGCAGGAACCAAGGCCATTTCCGCGGACATCGTTGCGGCAGTACCCACCAAAGCCCCCTGTTCGTCTTTCAGGAACATGAGCTTTATCCCCCCTGCATCGCAATCAATTGTGATAACGTCGCCAAGCGAAATCTGACCCGTTGCGACCAGGTTGGAGAGCGGGAAGACAAGGTGCCGCTCGATAGCCCTCTTCAAATGCCGGGCTCCGGACTTTGTATCCGTCCCTTCCTTCAGCAGGAACTCCCGAGCTCCCTCTGTGCAATGGAAAACGAACTGATGTTCGGAGCTGCCTTCGATAATGCGGTCCTGAACCCGGGCAAGTTCGATATCCAGGATCTGATCGAGATGAAACCGTTGCAGAGTCCGGAAAACGATAACCCGGTCAATCCGGTTCATGAACTCCGGAGAGAATTTCCGGCGCGCCGCTTCACTGGCGGCCCGGTAGATCTTCATATCCAGGCTATCTTCATCCTCACCGGTCGCAGGCGTGAATCCCAAGCCGCCCGACATGAGACTCATCATTTCCTGGGAGCCAAGGTTCGAAGTCATGAATATCAAGGCGCGGGAGAAGTCGACATGCCGGTTGTCCCCCAGGGTCAGCGTCGCCTTGTCGAGAATACCGAGAAGCAACTGCCACAGGGCATCGCTGGCTTTTTCGATTTCATCAAAGAGCACGAGAGAAAGCTTGATTTTTTCGGTGTAATGCTCTTCCAAGGCCTCCTGGGTGATCAGCGGCTGGGTTTCCCGGTGGCCCAGGTATCCCGGCGGCGAACCGATAATCTTGGCGATTTCATGGCTATGCTGGAACTCCGCGCAGTCAATCTTGAGGACCGCTTTCGAGGAGCCGAAAAGGACCTCAGCCGCAGCCTCCACCAAGCGCGTTTTTCCCGAGCCCGTGGGTCCAAGCAGAAGCAGGTTGACGATCGGACGGCCGGGCGCTCCGAGCCCGGCCTGATAGACCTGATAAACCCGCGCTAGTTGCCGGACCGCGCGGTCCTGCCCCACCACTCGTTTGCGAAGTGAAGATTCGAAATCGCGAACCTCCGGGCTCCGCAACGTCGGATCGAGAATGGTTTGTACCTGGCCCATTTGCGTCTCCTCCAGTCAGCTCAAGCCCGAAACGAGAGTAACCTCCCCTTTCTGGCCAAGTTCAGTTTCACGTCCAAAGTTCCCCTCAGAAGCCTCAATTCAGCCATCAACCGGCCCTTCAATTCCCGGTCATCCGTCATCTCAAGCGCCGGCAAATGGAGATCGGCAATACCCAGATGAACATTCCGGACATCCGACAGAAGCTCGCGCAAATATTCCGTATAGTCTCCGACGGGTCTTATCGCCTCCTGAAATGCCTTCTCTTTAATGTCCCGCCAGTCAATCTGGACCAGCGGATGTTTGCTCGTCACGCCGCGAATCACGTCATCCGTAATGACCGGCCTGCGGCCCAACGATGCCAGATGAATCTGCCGGACGCGGCCTTTTTTCCGGATGCTGTGAACCAGATAGTACCCGTTGCCGCGTTTGCGAATAAATGCCATCGTGAGCTGCCTGTCCAAGGGATCCTTCTATCTCCAGCAAGCGTCTTCGCCGGCCTTCCCGGCACAGAAAAGCTGTAGTGGCATAATATCCACTACAATTGGGTTGGATGCAAATAAAAAAATCAGGTTGCTAGAATAAGCAATTTCTATGCGCGTCCGCCCCTACAGTGGAGTACTCGGTTGGCGCTGATTTCAATGGTACGCTCCCCGATTGAGACAGGGGAGACAGGTAAGACGGATGAGACTTTTTTCATTAAGCGGGAATTCAGCAGCCTTATCGGATGCAGGGATCGTGCGGGCGCCATGGGAATTGCCAGCCGGAGTCTTACATGGCGTCTTATCTTGCCAGCTATTTGATGGCTGGTAAACTATCGGGCTACGATCAAGCCGCGTTATCATGGCAAGCGGAGGGCGCGGCGAATGACAATCCGGGTTTGGCCTCGAATGACAGACGAAGTGGTGATGCTTTCTCTTGGTCTTTTGCTCTTTTCGCGGCCCGGCCTTGGTCAAGCCAGGCCGAAACCGCGCGCCAACGCCAGCCAGCTTTACCAGGAATTACTTACTCAAATTGACAAAATTCCCATCTTCGACCATCACGCTCATCCCGGCTTTGCAGATGATCCGAACGTTGATGCCATGACGGTCCCGCCCGGCAGCGTGCCTCTGCGGTTGCGGCTCAGTAATCCTGAATTGGCGTTGGCGGCCCATGAGCTTCTCAGCTATCCCTATCCAGACCTTTCGTCCGCACACCAGCAATGGCTTGTTGAAAGGACCGCGAAACTGCGCAAGGAAGAAGGGCGGGAATACTTCTCACACATCCTGGACCGGCTCAACATCGAAACGTCGGTGGCGAATCGCGTCTCCATGCCGGACTATCTTGATCCGCGCCGATTCCGTTGGGTTTTCTTCGTCGACTCATTTCTCTTCCCCTTCAATAACCAATGCTTCGCCTCTTTGAATCCGGACGAGGCTGTCTACACGCCGGAGCAGCAGCGGATGCTGAAGCACTACCTCCTTCAGGATGGTCTGCGGACGATTCCCGCTGATTTCACCGAGTATCTTGCTTTCATCACGCGCGTCCTTGAAGAGAACCAGCGGAAGGGTGGAATCGCCATGAAGTTTGAAGCGGCCTACTTTCGCTCCCTTCGTTTCGGCGACCCCAGCCGCCAGGCCGCCGCCGCCATTTACCAGCGGTTTCTCAGCTCCGGCGCTCCCACCTTTTCGGAGTACACGACTTTCCAGGATTACATCTTCCGCTATCTGGTGCGGGAGGGCGGCCAGCTTCATCTGCCCGTTCACATCCATACGGCCGTTGGACCCGGGGACTACTTCAACCTGCACAACGGAAACGTCCTGAACCTGGAGAACGTCCTCCGTGATCCGCGCTATCTCAACACCACCTTCGTCCTGCTTCATGGCGGTTACCCGTATGACCGGCAAGTCATCTGGCTGGCGGCGATGAAGAACGTTTACCTGGACACCTCAGAAACGGAGCTTCTCCTCTACCCTTCCGAGTTCAAGCGGCTGCTGAAGCGTTGGCTGGAGATTTTCCCGGACAAGATCACTTACGGCTCCGACGCGTTCCCGTATAATCAGGCGCTCGGCGCCGAAGAATCTTATTGGATGGCCGTTCACTCCGCGCGCCCGGCGCTGGCGGAAGCGCTGGCGGAGATGGTTTCTGAAGGCGAGATTACCAAGCCTCTGGCCCTGCAGATGGCCCACGCTTATTTACACGACACGGCGGCAAGCCTTTATCCGCCCGTAAAACCTTAACGCAGGAGCGAAAACCATGTTGCAACACATTCGTTGGGCTGATCAGGAAATGGAGCAGTTGAATCCGTTGTTGTCCCGCCAATTGGCGGTGGGAGAAAACGTGATGGTGGCAAGGATTCTTCTGAAAAAAGGTTGCATCGTGCCACTTCACCGCCACGAGAACGAACAGGTCTCATGCATGTTGGAAGGCGCGCTCCGCTTTGGCATGGATGGAAAGGATATCGTCGTTCGCGCCGGAGAAGTCCTAACCATTCCTCCCAACATGCCGCATCTCGCCGAGGCCATCGAGGATAGCGTGGCGCTTGACATCTTTTACCCGCCCCGCATGGATTGGATTAATAAGACGGACGATTACCTGCGAAAGTAGCGCCGCCACTGGAGCGCGGTGCCGCGGGCGGGACGGCCAGAATGCCCGGGAGTTCGCCATGTTGCATTTCAGGATGGAACAGGTCTGCGACCGTTACGAGTCGCTCTATCTGGACCGGGCCTGCTAGAACCGCGGACGCGGAGGCACGAATCATTCATGGGAGCCAGATGTCAAGCGCCGGCTTTCGAGGTTGGCTCCGAGCGTTTAAAAGTGTGGTATCATGTTCGCCGCCCTTACAGAACGGATTTTACGGGGGGTTTTCGGTCGTCGGCGCTTCGGGGGGTGTGCGACATGCTCAAGGTTGCGCTGGTGGGCTGCGGCAGAGCCGCAGAGCTTCACGCTGTGGAGATCCAGGCGATGCGCCAGGCTCAAATGGTCGCTGTCTGCGACCGTGAGCCGCTGATGGCCGAACAGTTCGCGGCGAGGCACAAAATACCCAGATTCTACGCTGATTTTTCCAAGTTGCTCGCCGCCGAACGCCCCGACGTCGTTCATATTGCCACTCCGCCGCAAACTCATTTGGCGCTGGCGATTGAATCGGCGGAGGCGGGTTGCCATATCTTCCTCGAGAAGCCTTTAGGGTTAGACCTTCCAGAGGCGAACCGAATCATCGACTGTGCCATCGCTTCGCAGGTCAAGCTTACGACGGGTTATACTCATAAGTTCGATCCGGTCGCCAGGATGATGCGGCAGCTCATACGGGAGGGCGTCCTGGGCGAGCCGTTGTATGTGGACAGCTATTTCGGCTACGACCTCGACGGCGCGTTCGGAGCGTCTGTATTGGCTGACAGCAGCCATTGGGTTCATGCCCTTCCCGGCAAATTGATACAAAATGTGATCGACCATCCGCTCAGCGAAGTCGCGGAGTTCCTAACGGACAGCCGCCCCGCAATAAGGGCTTATGCTTATCGAAGACGCGACTGCGCCGAGGGGCAACCGTTCTCGCCCGCCGAGTTTCCCGACGAGCTGAGGGTCATGGTGACGGGCGAAAACGTCTCCGCCAATTTGACGTTTTCCTCGCACGCTCGGCCGGTTGGCCACGAATTGATTCTCCTTGGAACCCATAACACCATGCACGTTGATTTTGTCTCGGAGGTCGTTACGTTCAAGAGCCCTCCGCGACATCGGGGATCACTCGGCCGATTGGTCCTGCCCTTTAATCAGGCCGGGCAGTACTTGCAAGGTGCAGGAAAGAACGTGGCCCGTTTCTTTCGCTCTGAATTTTACTATTCGGCGGGACTTAATTTTCTTATCTCGCTGTTCTATCGCAGCATCACGGACGGTGTAACGATTCCGATCTCTTATGCCCATATGCGGAGAGTCGCGGCGATGACGGACGAGATTGTCCGCCAGCTCCAAACCGCTCCTGCGGGGGACTGATGAGTGTGCTGGTCACAGGCTCTACGGGGTTCTTGGGCACAGCCGTGGTGGAACGCTTACTGGCTCATGGCGAGCGCCAAATCCGCTGTTTTGTGAGGCCAAACAGCGACCGTTCCAGGCTTGAAGACGTCAAGCGACGATACGGCACGGCTGACTTCGAATGCGTCGTGGGCAACCTGAACTCTGCGAAGGATGCGGCCCGCGCCGTCGACGGAGTCGAAGTGATCTACCACTTGGCCGGCGAAATGCGGGGCCTCGCTTCCACCATTTTCCAGGATACGGTCGTTGCCTCCAGCCGGCTGTTGAGCGCGCTTTCCCAAGAGCGCCCGCCGCTCGTCGTGCTGATAAGTTCAATGAGTGTTTACGGATTTGCGGCTCTCCACGAAGGCGCCGTAATCACTGAGGGGGTCGCTCTGGAGCGGCATCCCGAGCGCTGAGACCCGTATTCTCATGCCAAGCTTCGCCAGGAGCAGCTCTTCCGCGAACACCAGGAACGATGCGGGCTCCGTCTAGTGATTCTGCGCCCGGGCGTCCTCTACGGGCCCGGCGGGGCGGATTTTCATTCCCGGGTTGGACTTCGGCTGGGGGGTTGGCTGCTGCATCTCGGCGGGGGCAATCCGGTGCCGCTTTCATACGTCGATAACTGCGCCGAAGCGGTGGTTCTGGCGGGCCACTCCGATGATCGAGCTGGCGAAGCCTACAACGTTATCGACGACGATTTACCTACTTCCAGGCAGTATCTGAAGGAATACAAGCGAAGCGTCGGTGCCGTACGGTCGATCCCGATTCCCTTTCGGATCTCGATGATGATGTCGAAGATCATGGGCGACCATCCGCCCTGGCGCTTGCCGCCGGTCCTCACCACCTATAAGGTTGAGACGCTGTGGCGGGGCTACCGGTTCGACAACAGCAAGTTGAAGCAGCTCGGTTGGAAACAGCTCGTAACCACCGCCGAGGGAATGTCTAGAACCTTTGCCTCGCTGAAAGCCCGGCAAAACGGACATTTGCTGCGGGCAGTGCCACGACTTCCAGGTTTGAGTCTCGGTCGCTCGCCGGATTGAGGGTTCCCAAGTGCCGCGGTCCTTCTCCCAAAATGATGAGCATTGGCCATGCCGCCAAACGCCCGGCTTCCGTCTTGCCTAACGGTGGCGGGCGTGTCCGGCCCATTCGGGTTACGCTGGTCGGACCGTCTCTTCGGTTCTGCTTGGGAGGACAGGAGGTGCAGGCCGATTACCTGGTTCGGCGGTGGCAGGCTGATCCATCGGTTGAGATGCGTTTTATTCCGATCCAGGCCGAGCTGCCGTCCTGGCTGGCGTGGATAAACAGGATCCCGTGCCTACGCACCGTGGTGCGATTCCCATTCTATCTGAGTGCTTTGTGGAGCGGGATTCGAGACGCGGACATCGTCCATATCTTTGCAGCAGCGTATACATCGTTCCTCCTGGCGGTTATCCCGGCCTGGTATGTGGCACGGCTTCGGAAGAAGAAAGTGCTCATTCATTATCATAGTGCTTTCGGGAGAGATCATCTTCGCCGCTCGCCGGTGGCGGCGCGGGTTTTGCGGCGCTGCGATCGTATCGTGGTCCCTTCGCAGTATCTCGTCGATGTTTTTCAAGAGTTTCAGTTGGACGCATCTATTATTCCGAACGTTGTGGATTCCAGTCGGTTCTCTTACCGGGTGCGCAAGCCGCTACGGCCGATTTTCATCTGCAGCCGAGGTTTCAGGCCACTGTTTTGCACGGATCTCGTCGTGCGAGCCTTCGCTCAGGTGAAAAACCAATTTCCCCAAAGCCAACTGATCCTGCTTGGAGAAGGAAAGACGCAAGCTGCCGTGCGGAGTCTGGTACGTGAAATGGGCCTGGATGGCGTGGTGTTTGCCGGCCCCGTTTCGCGTGACAGAATCGGCCGGTTCTTTGATGAAGCGGACATCTTTGTCCAGGCGCCGTGCATCGACAACATGCCCGTGTCGATTCTGGAGGCTTTTGCGTCGGGGACTCCCGTCGTCAGCACGGCGCCCGAAGGCGTCTGCTACATGGTGAAGCATGAGCGGACGGGTCTGCTGTGTGAGCCAGGCAACTGGAGAGCATTGGCGGAAAATGCGGTCCGGTTGCTGCGCAATCCTGACCTGGCGTTGCGTCTGGCCGAGAATGCGCACCAGCAAGGGCCGTTATACCGCTGGGAGAACGTGCGCAACCGCTGGCTGGATACCTATCGTTCGTTGGTCGTGGTCCGAACAACATGTTTGTAGCGCACGACACTTTTCGCGTGTTTAAGAAACCCCAATGATGCGGGTTGTGCTGCCTGAGCAGACGGGAAACTCTACCCATTCACCCCCAGCATCTCGCGCCCTGCCTTATAGCTCATCTTCAGCGGCTTTGGCGCTTTCCGCAGCTCACTTCTTTCCTTGCGACCCAAGGCGCCGTCTGTTGGCCTGCATGTTATAATCCCAATGTGAAGATCCTCAGAGAATGAGACTCATGCTGCTCTGGGCGAGGCCGCCCTGGAGTCACCCCAAGCATCCGGAGATCGTCCCATGCCGATGAACAATTTTGAGAAAGTTTGGCACAACGGGAAAATCATTACATGGAATGAAGCCACCATCCACGTTGCGTCCCATGTGCTGAGCTATGGCTCCTGCATTTTTGAAGGTATCCGCTGCTATGAAACACCGAACGGTCCCGCCATCTTCCGGCTCGCAGACCACACCGACCGGTTGGTGAACTCCTGCAGGATTTACCGCATGGAGCCGTCTTACACCCGCGACCAACTGGAACAGGCCATGATTGAGGTCACGCGGGTGAACCAGGCTGCCCATGCTTACATTCGTCCCCTCATCTTTCGCGGCTACGGCGAGCTGCGCGTCAATCCCGTGAAAAATCCCATCGAGGTCTACATCCTGGAATTAAAGTGGGGTAAATACCTGGGTGACGACGCTCTGATCCGGGGCATTGACGTTTGCATCTCCTCCTGGAACCGCATTTCCCCGAACACCCTGCCCGCCATGGCCAAGGCGGCCGCCAATTACATGAACTCGCAGTTGATCCATATGGAAGCGGCGGCCAACGGCTATTCCGAGGGCATTGCCCTGGACGATAGCGGAACGGTCAGCGAAGGCAGCGGCGAAAACATTTTTGTGGTTCGGGGCGAGAAACTTTATACCCCGCCGCTCGCTTCATCCGTTTTGCCGGGCATTACCCGCGATTCCATCATCACCCTCGCCCGCGACATGGACATCCCGGTGATCGAGCAGCCCGTCCCGCGCGAGATGCTCTACATTGCCGATGAGGTGTTCTTCGCCGGAACCGCCGCCGAAGTCACTCCCATTCGCTCCGTGGACCGCATCCAGGTAGGCAAGGGGCAACCCGGCGCCATCACCCTGGAGCTCCAAAAGAAGTTTCTTGCCATCGCGGAAGGGCGGACCGAGGATAAGTATGGCTGGCTCACGTACTGCAACCAACCTGTGAGCGTCGCGCCGTAGCGTATGTGTGACAACTCGCTTCCTATGCTGTAGCGGCGGTCGGAGTTTACCCCGACGCAGTCGGGGACCGTCGAAGGCATCGAAACATCAAGACCGGCGGTCCCTGTCAGGGCAAGCTCCGACCGCCGCTACAGCAGGGGTTTTCACACAGGTGGCTTTAGCCGTTCCGGATGGCGCTTGATTTGCCGGTCTTTTCCTGATGATTGAAGACCTCCTTCGCAAAGCATTTGAGATGAACGCCTCCGACCTTCACTTAAAGGTGGGAAACTTCCCGCATTTGCGGATTAACGGCGACCTCCATCCTCTTGCTGAATTCCCCCGGATCACACCGGAACTCATGCTGGAAATGGCCTTCAGCATCATGACCAACCGGCAGAAGCAGAAATTTAAGGAAAAAGCCGAGCTCGACATGAGTTACGGCGTTTCGGGCCTTGGCCGTTTCCGCGTCAACGTCTTCCAACAGCGCGGGCAAGTGGGCATGGCTTTCAGGACCATTCAGCCACTCTCGCACACCCTGGGTGAACTGCATCTTCCTAAGGTCATCGAACGGCTCTGCGATGCGCGGCGTGGCATGGTGCTGGTGACGGGTGTAACCGGCAGCGGAAAGTCCACCACGCTGGCGGCCATGATTGACCGCATCAATTCCAGCCGGGCCGATCACATCATTACCATTGAAGACCCCATCGAGTTTCTCCACCGTGACAAAAAGGGCTTCGTGAACCAGCGCGAAATCGGCGTGGACACACCCAGCTTCAGCGCCGCTCTTCGCTCCGCCCTGCGCCAGGATCCCGACGTCATCATGGTCGGTGAGATGCGCGATCCCGAAACCATGGAGACAGCGATGGTGGCTGCCGAGACCGGACACATGGTGTTCTCCACTCTTCACACCCTGGATGCCACTGAAACCATTCAACGCATCATCTCCAGCTTCGCTCCCCGCCATCAGAAGCAGCTCCGGTTGCAGTTGGCTGCCACGCTGCGTGGCATCGTCTCCCAGCGCCTGGTGAAAACGGCGGATGGTGAAGGCCGCGTGCCCGCCGTGGAAGTGCTCATCGCCACCCAATACATCCGCGAATGTATCATCTCCCCGGATAAAACCCGCCTCATCCGCGAAGCCATTGCCGCCGGAACTTCGCAGTACGGAATGCAGACTTTTGATCAATCACTTTATAATCTGTACGAACAAGGCCTGATTACCCTCGAGGAAGCAACCATCCAGGCGTCGAACGCGGACGAGCTCCGGCTGCGAGTCCAGGGCATCCGGTCCACATCAGAAGTTGCCCGGGAGGAAATGGAACGTGCAGGAAGGCCGGAGCACATCCTCGAAAAGTAAGCCGTCCCCGCCCGACCCGTTTTCCGCGGCCATTCGCCTTCTCGCCCGCCGGTCCTATTCCGTCGCCGGGCTTCGCCAAGCTCTTGAAAGAAAGTTTGGTGAGGATGCGCCCATTGACGCAGTGCTTGCCCGGCTGCGGCAGCTTGGCTATCTTGACGATCGCAAATTCGCTTCGCAATTCGCATCCTCTCTTGCCCGAAACCGCACTTACGGCCGCCATCGCGTGAAACACGAGTTGAAAGCCAAACTGGTCGATCACCGCTATATTGACGATGCGCTGGATCAGGCCTATGACGAAGTGAACGAACAGCAATTGCTCGAAAAGGCCCTGGAAAGGAAGCTTCGCTCCATCCGTCCGCCGGTTACCACCCGCAAGGTCTCTTCCCTGTGTCACAGCTTGATGCGGCAGGGATTTCCCTTCGAAGCCATTATGAAGGCGGTACGCGCCCGGCCTGAATTGAGGCATCCGGCGGGGGATATGGATTCGCCGGACAGTTGAAAGAGTTGGGATTAGACCGTCTCCGCTCCTTCCTCTGGCAGCACCGCCACATCGCTCTGGATACCAGCGTCTTCATTTACCAATTAGAAGGGAATGCTCTCGCTGTAGCGCGAGTGTCCTCACCCGCGCATGGGATCGGGGCCGGGTGTCCTCATCCGCACATCGGGTTCTGAAGACAATGCTCGGATTAAAACAACCGCAGGTGGGGACACCTGTGCTACAAACTATCAAACTATCTTTCCGCTTGACAAACATCAACCATTTTGTTATTCTCTGGTTAACCCTCGTAGCGCCCTGCATTTGTGGCGGGCGCCGATTGTGCCTTGTAAGCGACTCCAAATTCCTTCGCATGGGAGTATTCCTATGATTTCAAATCCTTTAACCCAGGTAGCGCCTGAAGCTCGCCGCTCCAATGCCACGGATACCCAAGGCCGGGAAGCCGGGAAAACAGGGTCCCAGGGATCGCGCCGGGAAAATCGAATCGGAGCACTAAAGGATTCCTTTCAGGAACAAACCTAAAACTCATTGAAAACAAAAGAAGACTCGAGGAACAAAGCTAAGCATTTTATAGAAAACAAAGGAGTAATCGGACGCCTTGTGGAAATAGTAGGTTTGCTTTTGGGTTTTTCCGGTTTGGCTTGGTGCCGCTCGGCCCAGAGCGGCGAGGTGGACTTCCCGCTTCTGCGGGGGTGACCAACGCTCTGCGCGGCATCGAGCAGCGGGGAGCGTGGACATTCGCCTCCGCGGGATGACAATGAAATCCAGGGGGATGTGACCATCCGCCTCGTCATTCCCGCGCAGGCGGGAATCCACACCCTACATGGTGATGGGATGTTTTCTAACTCTGCGCTTTGCAGGCTTGTTCCACGACTCGGCGGCTGCAAAGGTCAGCCATCTACCAGTAGTGGTACGTTTTCGCGGCTACAGCAAACTAAGCCACTACCTTGGTTTCCGCCTCCCAATTCAAACCCGGAAGACCCAACAATATTTATTGAGAATGCGGTAAACCGCCGATATACTTCAAGGGAGATGTCTTGAGAGTAAATGGTGGGCGATACAGGATTCGAACCTGTGACTTCTACCGTGTGAGGATAGCACTCTACCGCTGAGTTAATCGCCCGGGGCCATCTCAATCTTTACCAAATCCTGGGTGGAAAGTCCAGACCTTGGATGGGGTTGGTAGTGTCTCAGTTTCTTTGCTGTAGCGGCGCTCTATGAGCGCCGAACTTGTATCCTCAACGGTTTCCGGCGCTCATAGAGCGCTGCTACAGCAAACTGCGTCACTACCGATGGGGTTAAACACGATGTCACAGTCCAACGTCACCTCTCCGCCGTTGGTTTCAACCGGTCTTCTCTCGCGGCTCAAGGACTCCATTGCCACAGTAGTGCGCGGCAAAGACGAAGTCATCCACTTGGCGCTGGTTGCTCTGTTTGCGCGAGGGCATTTGCTGATCGAAGATGTTCCCGGAGTGGGCAAAACTACCCTTGCCCACGCTCTGGCCCGCTCGCTCAATTGCAGTTTTCAACGTGTCCAGTTCACGTCCGATATGCTTCCCTCGGACGTCATTGGCGTCAACATTTACAACCAGCAAACACAAGTCTTTGAATTCCGCCAAGGGCCAATTTTCGCGCAAATCGTTTTGGCGGATGAAATCAACCGAACCACGCCCAAAACGCAAAGCGCCCTCCTCGAGGCCATGAATGAAAGCCAAGTGACGGTGGAGAACCACACCTACCCGCTCCCGCAGCCCTTCATGGTGATCGCCACCCAAAATCCCATCGAGCACCACGGCACTTTCCCGTTGCCGGAATCGCAGCTTGACCGTTTCCTGATGAGGCTTCGAATCGGCTATCCGGACATCACTCACGAAAAGGAAATCCTCCGGTCACTCTCAATCCAGGAACCCCTCCTGCAAATCAAATCCGTCCTCACCGCCCAGGATGTGCTGGAGATTCAGGACGCAGCCCGCAAGGTGATGGTGGATGAATCGCTGATGAACTACGCCTTGGCCGTGGTGGACCAATCGCGGCATAACGAGCACCTGGCCCTGGGCGTCAGCCCGCGAGGGACGCTGGCGCTTCACCGCGCGACTCAGGGACTCGCCATTCTCGAAGGCCGCAGCTATTGTATTCCAGACGACTTCAAGCAATTGTTTCTGCCGGTCTTTGCTCACCGCTGTGTGTTGAGCCAGCGGCAGTCCTCCCTATCCAAGGGTATTCATCTTGCGGAGGAAATTCTTCAGGAGATCGTTGATTCCATCCCGGTACCACTGTGAGTCGTTTGGAATCGGGGGTTCGAGCTTTGCCGAATCCGCCGGGGTTTCGTCCGGCAGTCTCCCTTCATCAAACTTCATGCCGTTAAATGCACCGGGAACAACCAACACCTTCGCACCTCAGATGAAAAGCGGCATCCCTGTCGGCAGGCGCAATCCCGGCGGCCTCCGCTGGCGAGCCTTTCTGGGAGCCGCCACTGGGCTCTGCTTCTCTCTTTTTCTGGCGCTCTATGCGACAGCATTGGGTGAAAAGGGTGCTTTCCGCGCCGCCTCCATTCTGGCTGGGACGGCGCTCGTCCTAGCGGGATACATCGCACTGAAGTCCGTTCCCTTCCTGGCCCGGCAAATAACAAATGGCCGTCTGAAGCTTCACATTGAATATCAGGTCACCCGCGAGGGGCTCGCCTATCTATTGGTCATCTTGGTGATTGCCATTGCGTCCTTGAACACTGGCAACAACCTATTATTCCTCATTCTTGCCATCATGCTGGCGGCGATTGTGGGCTCCGGGATCCTGTCGCGAATGGTGCTGAGCGGGATCAAGCTGGAAATGTCATTGCCGCCCCACATTTTCGCTGGGCAACCGATTGTCTGCCGGCTGCACCTTCAAAACAGCAAGAAAATTCTGCCATCCTATTCACTCACCGTTGCTTCCGCCGGGCGATCCTCATCATCCTGGCGGCGCCAATCCAGAAGCGTGGAAGATAGCGGGAACATCCTTGCCACTCCGGTTTATTTCCCCTATCTCCCCAAGGCTTCCACCTTGGAACAGGATGTGGAGCTTCGGTTTTCTAAACGCGGACGCTACTCCCAGGACGGCTTCATCCTGAGCTCCAAGTTTCCCTTCGGCTTCATTCGCAAGAAGCGGAAGATTGAAACGCGGCAGGAGGTGCTGGTGCTGCCGGAAATTACTCCGGTGGAGCACTTCCGCGCCATTCCGCCCGCGCTCGCCGGTGAAATCCAAAGCCTCAGCCGCGATGACCGTGGCCAGGACCTCTACGGTTTGCGCGACTATCGCCAGTCCGATTCCGCTCGAAATATCGATTGGAAGGCCACGGCCCGCGCCCAGCGCGTGAAAGCGCGCGAATTCAACCGTGAGGATGAACGGCGCATCCGGCTGATCCTGGACAATCGCCTGCCCAGTCTCTCCGCTGAAAACCTGGAAAAGTTCGAGCGGGCCGTCCGCCTCTGCGCCAGTCTCGCCTGGCACTTTGCGGCGCAGGGCGCCTTTCTGGAGTTAGCGGCGGGCGATACTGAAATTGCGATGGGCTACGGTGATGAAGCGGTCTACCCAATTCTTGAAACCCTCGCCACCGCCGAACCCGCACCTTCAAGCGGTTCCTCACCGGTCGTCGGCTCTGTCAATTCCGCAGCCTGGATTATTGTTCTCACCGCCCAGCCAAGAAACTTCATATCCACTGGCCAAGAGGATCACTCAACCGTAATCCAGTTCGACGAAATTTAACGCCTGAGTTTCTGCCTTCCGGAAACCAATCCGGTCTGGAGGCGATTGCTGCGTGAGGCCCCACATTTTTAGCGGTCTCGCTTTAACTACATCGCGAAATCTGCGCTTGATGGACTCCTCAACGCTCACTGCCAGGCGAGGGCGTAGATGTTGTCGGACGACACGTCCTCAGGAAACACCAGTGATCCATCAGGCGCAAGGACTCCGTACGGCCTGACCCTAACGCCTTTCAAGCTTGCCACCGTTTCGGCACGACTGTCTGCCGGTCGAACCCGGATGATGCGCGCCTGCGGCTGCAGGCTAATCAAGTAGATCCAGGCGCCATCCCGAGACCACTCCGGATTTCCAAACCCGGTTGAGAACTTAGCCAAAGGCCTCCATTTTTGCGAATGCAAGTCAAAGAGCAGCACGACGCTGCGGTCGCCCGACCTCGCCGCAATATAATGTCCGTCCGGCGACCAGCGAGGGTTGCTGACTCCTTCCGATTGCGGCAGAGTCGAAAGCTTCCCATCGGCCAGGTTCAGGACATGGACGCCGTGAACGCCGCCGGGGGTGGCAGCATCCCGAGGTGTGCCCGAGAAGACCACTTTGGTCCCATCCGGCGACCAGTCCGGCGTTTGCTCCAGTGATTCACCCGCAATACCAGGAAGGGCATGGGGAGGCGAGTGGCCGTCTGCCGGTACGAGATATATTCGGAGGCGAGCGTCGTGCTCAACATAAGCATCGAAAGCGATCTGTTTCCCGTCCGGCGACCAGCGCGGATATCCAATTCGGAGGGGAAGTGAAGTAAGCTGTAGCTTTTCGCTCCCGTCCAGCCGGCTGCGCCACAACTCCCCTTGTGGATAGCTGGAATAGGCGATCCACTGTCCGTCACGGGAGAAACCATGGGAGTTGGCGGAAATACCATCAAGGTATGGCACAAAGCGGGGTGACTTCGCGTCATAGTGCATGAGCCGGGTCCGTGCGTCGGAGCTCGTGACAAAGAGCGTTTTGCCATGCAGGCCGGGCGCGTAGGCGCCGAGGTGCCCCGGCACTGCAGCCAGTTTCACTGGCTCGCGGCTCCTTTTGCGAAACAGCTTGCCCTTTTCGCGGATGGTCCACAGGCTACTCCCCCATTGGTTGCCCAGGGCGTCCAATGTTCGGAAGAGGTAGTAGTTCTCGTCCAGAGTCCACACACCGCCGAATTGCAATACCCGGTAGTTCCAGTTGGGCAGCAAACGATGGGGACCCGAGCCATCCTCCCCGACTTCCCAAATTGAGCATCCGAGCCGATAAGCCGGCGGCACCTCGTCGTACCGCAGAACTCTGCCGTCGGGCGACCAGCGGAGGTTGCCGGTCTTGTTTCCCACGGTAAGAATCTTGTGCGATTCGGTCCCATCGGATCTGACCACAAACAGGCCATTCCCGGCCTCATAAGCGATCTTTCGCCCATCGGGCGAAAAGGCAGCGCCATGTGCCCGGACGGTCCCCACCGGTCTGTCAGTACCACCGCGAAGGGGTACAAGCCAAAGCCTTCGATCCCGAGGTTTACCGAGTGGACCAGTGCCTATGAGGACGAGCAGTGCGGAATAATCGGGCGCGATATCGGCAATCAGTGGGTTAGGCAACGAAGTTGGGACAACTGCGGTCTCTCCTCCCGTGACAGGCACCTGGAGGAGTCGAATTTCCGAGTAGCGTCCGGAAGGCCACTCGTTGAAGTACAAGTTCCTGCCGTCGGTCACGAGCCCTGGAAAGGAATAGCTCTTGGCGACGCCGTCGAACGTGACTTGCGCGACCGGTAAGAGCAGGGGCGGCGGGAGCGCGGGCCTGAAGAGGTAAGACAATAAGGCCGCGACGACCGTCATCACAATCGCCGTAAGTTTCAACCTGCGCCACAGGCGTGCCCGACCCACCTCCTTCTTGGCTCGCATAAGGTCGGCCTGCAACTCGGCGGCGCTCTGGTAACGCTTCTCTCGATCCTTTTCCAGAGCCTTGTTGATGACGATTTCCAGCTTCAGTGGGGTCTCAGGATTCAACTGGCGTGCCGGAGCCGGTTTCCCCTGCAGGATGGCCTGATGTACTTCTGCTGCCGTATCGCCCGCAAAAGCCTGCTGGCCCGTGGCCATCTCATAGAGCACCAGCCCGAAACTGAATAGGTCGGTGCGCGCGTCCAGCTTCTCGCCCCGCACTTGCTCCGGTGACATGTAGTGCGCCGTGCCCATGGCGACGCCGGTGCGCGTGAGGTGGGGGTCGGGGGCTGGCGTCCTTGGGGTATCCTGATACCCTTCGTTGGTGCTCACGGTGGCGCCGGCTACGTCATCCTGTAGCGGCGCTCGGAGCCTGCCCTGGAAGGGAGCGCCGTCATCCTGGCACCGGTCATAGACCGGTGCTACAGCGGGCGGAGCAAGCCCCGCCCCTACCGTCATTTTCGCCAGGCCGAAATCCAGAATCTTGGCTTCTCCGCGATTGGTGATGAAGATGTTGGCGGGCTTGATATCACGATGGACGATGCTCTTCTGATGGGCGGCGTCGAGACCAGCCCCAATCTGGAGGGCGAAATCCATTGTTTCGTCGAAGGACAGGGCGCTGCGCGGTTTCTCTCTCCTCATCCCCGACCCTTTGCCCGCGGGCGAGCGGCGGGAGAAAACCGATGGCGTGCCGGGTAGACGCGCGTGGGCAATCCGCTCCCGCAGTGTTTCTCCCTCCAACAGCTCCATCACGATGAAAGGCTGCCCGTCGTGCTCGCCGAGCTCATAAATAGTGCAGATGTTAGGATGATTGAGTGTCGAAACGGCTCGCGCTTCGCGCTCCAAGCGGTCCAGCGCCGTTCGGTCGCCGGCCAGTTCCTCCGGCAGAAACTTCAGCGCCACGTGGCGGCCGAGCTTCAAATCCTCTGCCTTATAGACCACGCCCATGCCTCCGCCGCCCAGGATCTCCAGCACACGATAATGGGAAACCTTCCGGCCCGTTAGCTCGCTTGCGTGGATTGGGCTCACGGCTTTGAGCGGAGCTGGCTCACCGGCTATCGGGATGCCGGAGCTTCGCGTCACCCGTTCCACCGGCGCCATGAACCGGTAGCCTCGCCGCGCCAAGGTCTTGACAAGGCGAGGCTCTTCAGCGGAATCATGCAGCGCCATGCGCAGCCGGCGGACGGCCGCGTTGATGCTGTTCTCGAACTCGACGATGGTGTCGTTCGGCCAGAGGCGCCTGCGAATTTCTTCGCGGGTGACCAGCTTGCCCGGGCGCTCGAGCAACATGGCGAGAATTTGGAAGGATTGATCGGGAGCTTGACGCGAACCCCGGCGCGGCGCAGCGCAGCTCGCTCGTATCGAGGTCTGCCTCAAAGGCCTGAAAGCGGACCAGCCTGTGTGCTCCAGCCGCTACCATAGCATCCCCCACGCAACTCAGGAGTGACTTTGCCCAGTGTGCCTGGAAGTGTACCACTTCCATATGTCATGCACAAACCTCTTGGCGGGCAGGTAGTGACTCAGTTTGATATTTCCTGACATGGTTCGCCGCCGTCATCCCCGCGAAAGCGGGGATCCATGTCAGAGACGAGCCTTTTTTTGCACGAGTTCAGAATGCCACTCCGGTTTGCGGACTGGATTCCCGCCTTCGCGGGAATGACGGCAAGCGAACAAACTGATAAAGAATCGCCAAACTGAGTCACTACCGGCGGGCCCATGCGACCCCGGATATCAGACCCAAAATCATAGACCTACGATGTAACATCGATATCACATAGATTTCACCTCCGTACCATTGATCCTCTGACGGCTTTCACGCAATGTCGGCCCTGCCCCGCACAACTGGCATATTCCATTTGAAGATAGGGAACCATGAAAGGGCAGGCAAGCGGGTAGCCCGGCGCGGCCTTCCGGCCGCAACCAAAATAACCGGATTGGGGGACTGGCGCAGGCCTTTCTTTTCAGGTCTGCGCCAGGGGGTAGCGCAGAGCTTCGCATCCCAGAAACTCTGCGGCCTTCCCGCATTCTATGACACAGGCCGCAGATTTCCTGAAAAGACGGAAGTCTGCGCTACCGGCTTCGGTCAATTGCCCAGGGGCGCCGACATGAAAATCGATGTCGGCGCCACCTGCGGGCTTTTTAGAGTCGACAGTCGATGGGTTGCGGGCGACCTCAGCGCCGTATGTTCTGGGGAGATTAGAGGGAGGTACGAACCAATGAAAGGGGATCAGAGGGTCCTAACCACAGTCGTCACTATGATTGCTCTGCTGGCTATCGCGGCGCGGCTTCGGCTGTCCGCGCAGGATCAGGCACAACAGAAGCAAGATTTGCCTGCCAACACGGCTGCCACCGCCAATTACAACTTCCTGATCGCTTCCGGATTCCTGTGTGACCCCGGTGATTCAGATGCATGCCCAGCCGTGGCCCAAGCGGGTAACGGCGAGACCATCGAGATCAACGGGGCCGGGACGCTCGGTCTGGCCGGCAAGTCCGTGACTGCGGCCGGCAGTTTCACAGAGAAGACGCCTACGGGAGACATTGTGACCACCGGCGTCTGGACGGCTACTGGACTGGTGAGTTTTCAATCCTACGGGATCGCTCCTGGGGCGCTGCTGCTGGACTACCCAAAACTTAGAACAACCGGGCCCATGGGCAGAGGCATGATGCCCGGCCCCATGGCAGGCTTGATGGCTGGGCCGCTGGCGGCCGGGGGTCTGGCCGTGATCCGCATCCGTTTGCTGCCGGACGCAGGTAGTCCCAGAGACGCCCTTCTGCGCGTCATCTGCGCCAAAGGCAAAGTGCCAGCGGACGAGCCCAGCGATGGAGTCAGGCTGGCCATCACCGGGGGCCTCGCCTTCGACGAGGAGGTCAACGGGCGCACCGTCTTCCTGCTGCGGAGGCCTATGCCCAACTTTGCTCGGAAGAACGCTCCGGCCCAGATGCAGTGACGAGTGGCAAGTGATGAGTGACGAGTTCAGGCCCTCGGCCTTTCGATTTTGGATTGGCGATTTTGCATCGTCAACGGAGGTTACAGGTCAAAGGGTTACAGGCGCCAGGAAAAGGGGCAGAGGCGAGAGGCAACTCCTGCTGATCGCTTGTCACTTGTCACTCGTAACTTCCGTCAGCGCGACCGGCTTGTTTCAAAATTCAAAAACGGAGGATTAACCATCATGAGAAAGCAACTTGTTTTTGCTCAGTTCGGCGCGGGAGCCCGGCGGATAGGGGGGCTCGTGCTCGGTTTGCTCATCTGCACGCTGGGCCCCGGCCTTTGCGCAAGGGCTCAGCAGGGTACCTTCACTACGTTCGACGCCCCGGGCGCCGGCACGGGGTCTGGCCAAGGCACCTTCGCCTTCGCCATCAACCCGGCCGGCGTCATCACGGGGTACTACACCGACGCGAGCGATGGGAGTCACGGCTTCTTGCGGGCTCCCGACGGCACATTCACCATGTTCGATGCCCCGGGCTCGACCATCATCGGCGCCTTTCCTGTCTCGCCCAGCAGCATCAACCCGGCGGGGGCCGTCACGGGGTTCTACTGTGACGCAATGAGCAATTGTCACGGCTTCCTGCGGGCTCCCGACGGCACATTCACCACGTTCGATGCCCCGGGCGCTGCCAACCCTTTCCTAGGCACCACCGGTGTTGGCATCAACCCGGCAGGCGTCATCACGGGAAACTACCTTGACGCAAACGCTGTGCTTCACGGCTTCGTGCGGGCTGTCGATGGCACATTCTCCACGTTCGATGCGCCGGGCGCTGGCACAGGCTTCTTCGAGCAAGGCACCTCCCCCGTTGGCATCAATCCGCAGGGCACCGTTTCGGGATGCTACGAGGACGCGAACTTCGTGACTCACGGCTTCGTTCGGGCCAAAGACGGCGCCCTGACCACGTTTGACATCCCGAACGGCACACGAGTGGGGCTCAATTGCCTCAACGGCTTCAATGCGGCCGTGGGCCCGGGTTTCGGCATCAACCCGGCGGGGGCGATCACAGGAAACCACTTTCAACCCATTTCGGGAAACCCCTTCGGGGGCAATTTCCGTGGGTTCCTGCGGGCTAAGGACGGCAGCTTCGCGACGTTCGATGCGGCGACCTATCCCCCATGCTGCATATGGACGTTTGGCATTGCCATCAACCCGGCAGGGGTGATCGTCGGATTCCTGAACGACGGGTTTAGCGTCAATCACGGCTTTTTGCGCTCCAGTGACGAGGGCGCCATCACGCTACTGGATGCCCTCGGCGCCGGCACGGGCAATTTCCAAGGCACCATCGCCGACGGCATCAATCCGGCCGGGCGGATCACGGGATACTACATTGACGCGAGCGGTGCGAATCACGGCTTCTTGTGGATTCCGTGCGGGGAAGGTGATCAGGGCTGCCAGGGACAGAACCCAACCGGCGTGAGCAAGTAAGTAGCGCAGCGCGGCCTTCCGGCCGCAACCAAAATAACCGAATTGGACAACCTGCGTCCGGCTTCGGTCAATTGCCCAGGGGCGCCGACATGAAAATCGATGTCGGCGCCATCCGCGAAAAAGGGAATCCCAGTTGAAACGGTTGGGGATTGATTGTCACTGAATAGACGAAGCGCCGCGCCGAACCTACACGCATGAGGAGAGGCCGCTGGCCGCAACGACGCCACGGGGCGAAGACGTTCTGCTCCTCTGCAGCATTCCCGCATTCCATGACACAGGCCGCAGACTTCCTGAAAAGATGGAAGTCTGCGCTACCGGCTTTAATTGAGAGGTGTTTATGAAGCGTCCCATGAAGCGCATTGTGTTTCTCAGTCTGACGACTTTGCTGATGGGGTTGATGGCGATGGTTGCGCTCGGTGCTGCGCCCCAGCCGGACAACGCCAACTGGGATAACCTCAAGCAATTGGCGCCTGGCACGGAAATCAAGATTGTCCTAAAGAACGTGAAATCCTATCAGGGTAAGTTCCAAAGCGTGAGTGATGAGGCCATCGTCGTCCAGTTGGGGAAGGGCGGCCAAACCTTCACCCGGCAAAATGTCTTGCGGGTTTCAATCAAGGGCGAACCGCATCGCGGGCGAAGGGCCCTGATTGGCGCTGCGGTTGGAGCAGGCATTGGCCTGGGCGTCGTCGTCGGAGCTTTACTTCCCGCACACGGATGGCGGGACCTCTACCGGGCGCGGTAATGCGCCCAACGAGGGCGGCTTGCAAGGAAGGTTACGATGCTCCGGGCGCGGGCCCGGCTCAGCCGGGGGCACCTTCGCTGGAGGCATCAACCCGCTTTGCGGGGCGCGGAAAACGCGGTGGTGTGGCCGTTGGTGTTCCAAGCATTGGGCAACATCGGCGACGCGCTCTCGTCGAGGGCGCAGCTCAAGGAGGATATGTGTTCAAGAAGACTATCGCGATTGCTCTCATCGCTGTCGTGACCTGCCTGAGCACCAGGGCGCCGGCCCAGAATGAAACGGACCGCCAAGCTCAGGCGCAACAACGCAAGGCTGCATCCGTGAAGGCCAAAGTGCGGAAGATCGGCGTCGGCGAGAGGTCGGTAGTTCGCGTCAAGTTGAAAGACGGAACGCAGTTTGCGGGTTATCTCAGCCAGATCGGGAACGACTCGTTTAGCATCACTGACAAGGCGACGAACAAGGCTACTTCGGTGTCCTACGGGGATGTCCAGAGCGTAAAGGGAAAGGGTCTGTCAACCACGGCTAAGGTTCTAATCGGCGTTGGAATTGGAATTGTGATTGTGGTCGTAGCCGTGGCGGTTAGTTTTTATAACAGACCGCCCCTTGCCATATGAGGAGCCGGTGGGCGCCGTCAAGGGTCTGCGATGAACGGTCCGACCAAAAGCGTCGGACCGCCCTTGACTCCGCGCCCGGCTCGCGGGGGTGCTCGTGTCGCTAAAAATTGCTTGACAACGCCGACACCATTATAGATGGATTCCCGCCTGCGCGGGAATGACCGTGCCCGCCAGAATAACGGTTCGCGCGGGCGTCGGCCTCGGAAGGTCCAACCCAGCCCCAGGAAAGCGATTCTTGAATCCCCAAAATCTTTGATCCTTTATTTTTATACACATTCTAGCTTCGTTCCCTTAATTTTAGACCGGCTGACGCAGACCCTGGGGCTCTGCCGTTCATAGTCCATGTGGACCCCCGCTTGCGCGGGAATGACCAGGATTCATGGATTCCCGCCTGCGCGGGAATGACGTGCTTGCATTCTCATGCGAATGTTCTATACTCGCTCCCTTCGTAAATTCCATCTGCATCCGGAGGAAACCGGCGTGAAGCGAAGGACCATTTTAACTGCGCTCATCGTATTAGCTCTGACTTCGGTCCCAGCCTGGGCGGCCCAACCCTACAAAGTCATCGTGCAACAAAATGTGCCGGTGAAGATGCGGGACGGCGCAACCTTGCGTGCCGATATCTACCGGCCGGACGCTGCCGGCAAGTTTCCCGCCCTGCTGGAGCGCACGCCCTATAACAAGGCCAACGAGGTGGAAACAGGACTTAAGGACGCCGCGCACGGATACATCGTCATCATTCAGGACTGCCGTGGCCGTTATGCCTCCGAGGGCGAATGGTACCCGTTCAAGCACGAATCGGCGGATGGCTATGACACGGTGGAGTGGGCTGCCGCGCTGCCTTATTCGGACGGCAAGGTCGGCACGTTCGGCGGGTCCTACGTGGGCGCCACGCAGATGCTCGAAGCCATCGCCCATCCGCCGCATCTTGCCGGAATTTTTCCCGTCGGCACCGCGTCCAATTACCATGCCAACTGGACTTATCAGGGCGGCGCGCTGACGCAATGGTTTGATGAATCCTGGGCGTCCGGCCTGGCTCAGGACACGCTCAACCGGCGCGTCGCCGCAGGCACGAATGCCATGAAATTTGCAAACACGCTTCCCCTGGAAAGCTATTCGCTGTTCCCCGCCCCGCCAACCTTGGGCAATGCGGGACTTGGCGCCTTAGCTCCTTATTTCCTTGACTGGATTCATCATCCCAACTACGACGATTACTGGAAGCAATGGTCCATCGAAGCTGATTATTCCCGCATCCGCGTGCCAGCGTTCCACACCGGCGCATGGTATGACCTGTTTCTGGGCGGGACGCTGCGCAACTACATGGGGCTAAAGACCCACGCCGGAACCGATGCGGCGTGCAACGGTGAACGCTTGCTCATCGTTGTGGGCGGCCATGCGGGAATGGGCCGCAAGGTGGGAGATGTAGACTTTGGCGCGGCTTCCGCCGTGGACATGAACGCCGTCATGCTGCGCTGGTATGACTACCTCCTGAAAGGCGAGCAGAACGGGATGACGCAGGAAAAACCCGTGAAGTATTTCGAGATGGGCAAGAACGAATGGCGCGAGGCGGACCGTTGGCCACCCGCTGGGGCTCAGCCGACACTTTACTATCTTCACTCGCAAGGAAAGGCTAATTCTGTGTTGGGGAATGGAACGATCAGCAGCAAGACTCCCGGAGAAGAATCCCCGGACCAGTTTGTTGATGACCCTTCGAACCCCGTGCCGACATTGGGTGGAAGACTATGCTGCGATTCCGAACACTTGGAGCCGGGCGCGCGCGATCAGCGGCCGAATGAAGCGCGCCAGGACGTTCTGATTTATTCGACGCCGCCCCTCGCCCACGACCTGAACGTGACCGGACCGGTGCAGTTGGAGCTCTACGCCAGCTCCACCGCCGTGGATACGGACTTCACGGCCAAGCTGGTCGATGTTGGCCCGGATGGATTCGCCCGCAACATTACCGGAGGAATTATCCGGGCGCGTTATCGAAACTCAGCGGAACACCCGGACTTCATCACTCCGGGACAAGTGTATAAATTCACGATTGACCTTTGGGCCACCAGCAACGTCTTCCTGGCGGGGCACCAATTACGGCTCGAAGTCGCCGGCAGCAATTTCCCGCGCTTTGACCGCAACCTGAACACGGGTGAGAGCCCGGAGACTGGTTCCCACTGGGTGGAGGCGACCAACTCGATTTATCACGATGCGGCTCACCCCTCGGCTCTGGTCCTGCCGGTGATTGCGAATTGAATACCTGCCCCTGACGCAGGTTGAATGCGCGCCACACCCGTTTTCGGTAGTGGCGCGGTTTGCTGTAGCGGCGCTCTATGAGCGCCGAAAACCGTTGACGATTCTGGGTCGGCGCTCATAGAGCGCCGCTACAGCAACCAAACTGAGCCAACACCCGTTTCCCGCGCTTCTTGCCGCTCTCCGGTGTTTGTGACAAAATGAAGGTGTGGTTATGAAATTGGCTGAACCAACCAAACCCCCTAGAAAACGCCGCCGCAGGAGCCGCCGTGCACCCTGAAGTCAGAACCGCTATCGAGCTGCAAGAGGTCGATCACAAGATTGCGGAGACGGGGGCGCGAATTGACGCATTGCCGGCCCGCATCAAAGCCATTGAAGAACAGTTGAAGGATTTCCTGTCGGCTTTTGATTCCGCGAAGCACCGGCTTGCCGCCAATCAGAAAGAACGGCGGGAATTCGACGCTGAGATTCAGCAGATTCGCGCCAAGATCACCAAACACCGCGACCAGCTTTACCAGGTCAAAACCAATGAGCAATACCGCGCCATGCAGAAGGAAATAGATGGCGAAGAGGGCAACATCCGCAAGATTGAAGATCGCATCCTGGAGAAGATGGTGGAATCCGAACAGCTTGAGAAGCAGATTCGGGAAGCTTCGCAAAAACTGGACTCGGAGAAAGCGCGGGTGGCGAAGGAATCCGGGACGCTTGCAGCCGAGCGTCAAGCGGCGATCGAGGAACGGGACCGGTTGACGGCGCGGCGCAACGAGCTGGCCGGCAGCCTGACGGAGGAAATCCGAAACCTTTACGAAAAGCTGAGACGGGCGCGCCAGGGAATTGCCGTGGCTGAAGTGCGCGACGGTTTCTGCTCAGGATGCCACGTGCGACTTCGACCACAGGCGTTTAATGACGTGAGCACTTCCGACAGGATCTTCACTTGCGAAAACTGTGTCCGCATTCTCTACTACGACCCGCCCGTGGAGGCGGCGGAATCGGGCGGAAATCCACCCGGCGAACAGGGCCACGCTGCTGTCCGGCGGTGAAGGAAGAAAGCAGTAGGCAGTGAGCAGAAGGCAGTAAAGCTCCGGGGTTATTGCACGGGCTACGTTCTGTTCACTGCAAGGCGCAAACTTTCTTGCGGCAGCGCCGGCCGCCAAGGTTATACACTTCGGCTCTTCGAGGACACGTTCGAATCCTCATCGCTTGCTCTCATGCCTGACAATTCATCTTCAAACAGTTTGGTGATGAACATTGACGGCGCTTCCCGTGGTAACCCTGGACCCGCTTCCTATGGCGTCGCCATCCGCGATTCCCAAGGCGAGCGCCTGGCTGGACTATCCGGCAGGCTGGGCCGCGCTACGAATAACTTCGCAGAGTATCAGGCGCTGATCGCAGCGCTCGAATATGCGTTGAAGAACGGGTATGCCCGGGTGGAAATCCGCAGCGACTCGGAGCTTTTGGTGTATCAGATGAGCGGCAGCTACAAAGTGAAAAGCCCCACTCTGCGCCCCTTGCACGACCGCGCCCGGCAACTCGCCGGGCGGTTTGAACGCTTCTCCCTCCGCCACGTGCCTCGCGAAGAGAATCGTGAGGCAGACCGTCTCGCAAACCAAGCGCTGGATGGCGCCCCGCCCCATCAGGGCTGAATCCATGTCTGTTTCGAGTCCATTTTCAGCCT